>Ga0214545_1005694_pt1 | contig 22272 bp, 9 predicted proteins | sample CNSS4metaG_FD_160064 | JGI IMG/M metagenome (GOLD analysis project Ga0214545, IMG submission 160064) | Root nodule microbial communities from cowpea collected in UCLA plant growth center, Los Angeles, California, USA - CNSS4 | ecosystem: Host-associated > Plants > Roots > Nodule | place: USA...
TTATGTTTCCTTTACCGTAATTTTTATTATTTTATAAAAATTAGTTAAAATTAATATTAAAGTAGTAAGTAAACGGGTACGGGTATGGGTACGAGATTATACCCGTTACCCGGTGGGGATGGGGATGAGACAAAAGTTTGATACCCGTTGGGTTTGGGTATGGGGATGGGGATGAATTTTTTTACGGGGATGGGTATGGGATAGTGAAACCCGTCCCCGCCCCGCCCCGTTGCCATCCCTAGTTGCCAGTGGGAATCAAACCCCCAACCTGACCTTTAACACCTTTGGCTCACCAGCAGATGCTACCAGTTGTGCTAAAAAAAGTGCACTTTTTTGTAACATCCCTGGCTACCCCTCCTCGGGCCCCAGAGGCTGTCAGATTACTACAGCCCAATGCACCCCAACCCATCACCTTTCTCTGTCCATTCATACTGGGTGGGTTGTTGCCAGTGGGAATCAAACCCCCAACCTGACCTTTAACACCTCTGGATCACCAGCAGATGCTACCAGTTGTGCTCAGCCTCTGCTGGTGAGCCAGAGGTGTTAAAGGTCAGGTTGGGGGTTCGATTCCCACTGACAATAACCCACCCAATATGAATGGACGGAGAAGGGTGATGGGTTGGGGTGCATTGGGCTGTAGTAACCTGACAGCCTCTGGGGTCCGAGGAGGGGTAGCCAGGGATGTTACACATCCTCTCTACTCCTCAATTCTATCCCAACCTCTCTTCTCAAACTGTTGCCATCTCACTGTCTGCCTGTTTTGTGCTCAGATTCTGGAAGGACCAACCCAACAGGACCCTGTGCAACTCCCTCCCTCGGCTCCCTTCCTCCTAGGTAGGTTCCATCTCCGTTTTTGTTCAATTCCAACTAGGATTCACTAGTTAACCTCTGAATTCTGGGTCTGATTGTGTGATTCTCCCTTCTCCATGTCTTGGTGATGGATTCTCCAGATTAAACTAAGATTTCTGCCCTCTTGCAATTTACTTGACTCCACCAAACTAAATTCTTAGCAAAAAGGTAAGGGGAGCTAACTCTTTACTCAACTTTCGTGTAAAAAGTGTCTTTGAGTACTTAGATTGCATGGTTATGTGATTAATTGATGTGTGGAACTACTTGTTGTGTGAAATTGAATTGTTGTGTGAAATTCGTAGCTCTGCATGTGAAGAACATATTGAAATCCTAATAATTTTGCCCAGGCGAGCAGCTCTCGCCTGAGCGAAAGTATCAGAGAGTTACATTTGTCTCTGCGCGAGGTCTCGCCTAGGCGAGCTGGAGTCGCTTGAGCGAGAGATCATCTCGTCTAAGCGAACCAGTTTAGCCTGAGCGAGAGTTTGCTCAGATTCTTGAGGTGCCCAATGTAAGAGGTCTCGCCCGGGTGAGAGCAACTCGCCTAAGCGAGATAACTCTCTAACTCAGGCGAGATCCTTTAGCTTGAGTGAGGTTCACTGCAAAATTGGATTTCTTCTCTATTTCAGATTAAATAAAGTTGTGTTAATTGATTTGATGTGATAATTGTCTATCTTGCACGTAAGTTTTATGAATAATAGTGTATGAGATGGAATTGTGTGAATTTGGTTCATTAGAGGATGTGAATGAATTAGGATTTCAAGGGAAATCCTAAAGAAGATGGTTTTAGTGAATGTAAGGACATGAGGACTCATTTTGGTGGTATCCTGACGCTCCTATAACCATTAAGACTCATATAGAGTATAATGGATTATGTCGAGAGGAGTAGCAGGAGGTCCTAGTCTATGGACCCGATCCGTCATAGACGTGAAGGGGACTTATCTTGGGAGTGGTTGGGTGAATACCTCTTGTGCCCAAAACTCTGCAGAGTTTGGGAACCGTCACAGGTGCAAGCCACCAAGAGCTCCAATGTCACTTACATAATCCGGATATCGAGTCTAGAATTGTGAATGTGTGTTATGATTGTGGCGATTTAAACAATTATGATAAATGTGATAAACCTTGACTGATGCTTAATTATTAAATTGCATGATTTCTTTTTATTTAAGTTAGCTTACCCTTCTTGCATATGTTTGTTCTGTGTGTCTTTCTCTTTTGCAATGATCGCCCTTAATGATTGGCGTGAGCAACTAAAAGTGCAGGTGATGACACACCCCTCCTAGATAGGAGTTTAGTAGTGACTGAGCGTTTCCAGCAGTAGCCTTGACTCTTTGTTTTGCTTAGATGGTTAGGTGTTTTGTAACCCTTTCTTAGTGTAGGCTGTATGTATAGGTAATACATGTATGATGATTTAAGGATGACTGTATTGATACTATATACTGGCCTATTCTTATCATCTGCCTCGAATTATCATAATATAATATTTTGTTTGATAGCATAAAAACTATTAAAATTAAAATGAGACATTACACATGAGGTGAAAGTGGGAGTGGTCATGGAGGTGAATCAACATCAAAGGCCAATTACTCATCATGGACAAATGGAGACCCATCATCACCAGCAAAGCCATGAAAAGCGGAGGAAAAAAAAGTAAATAGATTCGGTAAGGTGTTTCTTCCTGCACCTACTTTTTTCTTCCCGCACCCGTAAAATTTGTAATTGCCAAATTACTCATTATTAAAAGTATAACAAAAATTACTATTCCTCATCTTTTTAATATTTTTTGGATTGAATATTTTGAGAGATATTTCTAAATCTAAAAATATATCCAAAACATCTAATTCAAAATATAAAAATATTTTTTTAATTAAATATTTTAAAAGATATTTTTAGATTCATAAATAACTTCTGTATAAGAGTTCTATAAAACAGATGACGAAGACCAAGCGGTGATGTCGTCTTTCCTAGAAGAGGGGCCCTGCCAGTGAAAGAGGGAAGCCACAGCTGGGTAGAGGGGGCAAGGTAGGAGAGGGTAAAATGGTCATTTACCAAGTATATGAGGGTACAGGAATAAGAAAGGGAGGTGCAGGAAGAAGCTGCCGATTTGGCGAACAAGGACATTTGAAGGCCCACGGTCTATTTTGTACTCTCATTTTAATAGCCCAACTCAATGTGCTGTCATAATTTATGGACTTCTCTAGTCCCTTTTTATTATTTCTTTTACCAATTATTGCACATCAAAGACATGATTTTTTTACTACAATTGTCAATTAGTATATTTTAGTAAAGTAATTTAAGTTTTTACAAATGGTTTATTGTCAATGGATTTAAATTTTACCTATAACAAAATAAAAGAAATTGAAAACACATACAAAATTAAAAACCAAACAAAAATTACACTTTTCTAAAATATAAGGTGTAAATTGCAAACAGGAGATACAAAGTTGCAATTTGGCATAGATTTTACAAGTACGAAAGAAGAAGATCGTCTCTATTATTTAGAGACTTCATAATTAAAAATTTCTTAGTATTACATTATCACTTAAAATTATATATATACATATACTTCTTTTGAATTTAACTATTTGAATATTATTTAATTATCTATATTTATTATTCTCCTTTATTATAACAAGTATGATTTTATTTGATATTTCTACATACATAATTTATATATATATATATATATATATATATATATATATATATATATATATATATATATTGCATCTATGTATGCCATTAGTAAATTAAACATTGAATATAACTGTATTTTTCGGGATCATGACTTCTTATTCCTCGTCATAAACAAGATCGTTAATTAATATTGGTTGTACTATTTTATATGTATGTTTTAAAATCTATAACACGAGGCAAAGAAAATCTATACAATTTTTCAAAAAAAGTATGTTGTATTTCGGTAATTGAAAATAAGATCCACTTGCTTTCCTGACATAACAGTTTCCACATAGTTTTCTTTTAGACGATAATATCCACTTGGTTCTTGACTTTAACATTTATTTCCTTTCCTGAAAAAAATAAATTATACTTACAAGAAAATGTAAAAGGAAAAAAAAAGTGTGAATGCGATTACTGTTAGTGTGAAATCGCGTTTATTGATCATTAATAGTCCACACTTGTTATGGGTCTTTTATGAATAAATAAATTTAATCCATGTCAAAAATATTTTTTTTTTGTCTAATAATTTTCAATCGCACTATTTGCATTAAAATAAGAAAACAATTATTGTTGCTGGTGTGATTGTTTTAATTGGAAAATAAAAGAATTTGAGTGAACAGATATGTTTTGTCTCTACTTCATAAAACTTTCGAGAAAATTTTAATGTATATTCTTCTTTAATTTTGATCCATAATTTTTTTTCCTAATTTTAATCTTAATACTATAATCCAATTTTATTTTGTTACTAATTTCTTTTAATACTTTTTAATGCTTGTCTAATTAACCCGTACACTTATCTATTACTTTAAGATACCTTTAAGAAAACCTAAGAAATAAAAAAAAAAGTATTAAAAGATAAAATAAATACAAAAAAAAATGAGGATGGAAAAAAATAGAAAGATGAATAAAGAAAATTCAAATTTTAATTTAGTCCATATCTTAAACTAGTATTGGGTAAATTAATTGTACAAGTAGTATTTGTAAAGGAAAATAAATTAATAGATAATAAACTATTAAAATTAAAACGCATGATATTTGTTATCTGTTGACATTGTATATTCATATTTATTTTAATTTAAACTAATGAAAACACATAGTTAACTTTTTTATTATAAAAAATAAAATTATTATAGTTATAATTATAAAATAAATATAAATAGTGTTTAGAGTTTTATTAAAGATAATCGAAATGACTTCAAATTGATACAAATAAAAATATTCTAACAACTAACTTTATCTGACATAAACATGTCAACTCAGGTCGTATGTATTACTTAGTATAAATCTATAGAATTTAATGAAATGAATAATGTTAGTTATTAAAGAAGGTGGGTAAAGAAGAAAAAAGCAATTCATATTGTATTGAGTGCATTCATGATGCTTCTTTACGTAAAAGCTTGGTGAATAACAAAAGAAGAAAACCCGACGAGTGAGTTCAAAATCACCCAATTGCAACAAAAGAATGTTCGACAATAATTTATTTTCAAGTTTATATAAAAACTCTTTTAGAAAATGGGAGATAAGAGTTTTTATTTGCATGTGTCAGAATTCAACTAATTTTCTCTTGAAGGTGTTGTGAGAACACAATTTGTGTTCATGTTAGCAAACTATGTGAGAGAGCGCAACTATTATATATGTTGAAAGATGATACTTTTTGGCGAGTTAGAAAATAAATGTTGTCCACTAAAATTTAGAGTTGTCAAAGTGAGTTAGAATTCTTAGGTTAATCCAGTCCATCACGAGTTCAGACTGAGTTGAGTTGAAATTTTTTTATAAATTTTAGTATCGGTTAATTTTTGACTCGGTCCACCAAGAACACGACTCACCCGATTTGAATCTGTGATGAGCCGGGTTAGTCCACCAACCCGCATGGTGACACATATTATGTTGGCTTTGCAATGTTGGGTTGTTTTTTAAACCAAACACATTGGTGGGTTGACAAATGAAAACATAGTTTCAACAACATCAATTGCGACTCAACAAGTAGATATATTTGCATCCCTCACTCACTGTCGACTTTTTTTTCTTCCATTCTTCTGGTATTATTGATTATATAAGCAATCACTTTATAACCTCATGTTTTATTCCCAATTGTAATTTTCCCTATTTTTCTTTTCAGTTCAAGTGTTCACTGAACAATTAGGGTTCTAGCTCTGCATCATGTACCTTGTTGATCTATTGAGATTGCTCTGACGACAAATCTAAGGTATAATTAGTTTGCTGAAAGAAGTATTACATTCAATAAAAGATTGGGTCATTATTTTTTGTTTTCATTCTTCTAGTATATAATAATGTTTTCATTCTTTTTTTGAAATACTTATGAATCCTATTGCATTGTTAGAAGAACTATATAAATACTTTAAATATTATTCCCGTGAAGTGTAAACAAAGTTTTTTTTTTAATATTTGAATATTTAAATACATAAATAAGTACTTTTTAATATTTGAATATTAAAAAGCATAATCAATACATGACGTGCATAAAAACATGATGTACATGATTTATATAAATACAAAGTAAAGCTCATTTGATGAAATGGAAAAAAACATGAACTTCCATAATTTATATTCATTGGTTTGTTTTTCTATTACATGTATGCATGGCTCTCAAAGAATCAAGAATTAAGTTATTACAATTTAAAATAATTAAGTTTATACTTTTAAAATAAGTTATTTATTATATAGTTTTCATATTTTTTAATTAATTATTCAAAAAATATATAAAATTTTAAAAATATAAATACACATACAATAGCATGAACTTTCCTAGTAAATTCATAAACACGGTTTCAATTCAGTAAAATAATTGATCAATAACAGAAATTTCTACAACAATTACTATTAACAATATACACCCTATTTCAATGAATATCCCTCATTTTTTAATAACAGAAATTATATTTTTTTAATTAAGTAGGTTAGTGAGCCGATCCATTTAACCCATCAACCCGTAATGGATCGGATCGAATTAAAATATTTTTAACTCGTTAATAAATAAATCAGGTTAGGTTAACCTACTAAATAATCAACTCATGATGAATTGGATTGGGCCGGACCGTATTTTGACGGCTCTACTAAAATGTTGTCCTCGTAAGAGTTGGGAGTGTAAAATGAATATTCGTGTTAAGACTAAAATAACTCATTGAAAGAACATTTGTTATTTGTTTAAATAAAAGTAACATAAGAAATAACACTTATTTATATTTCGAGACGTGAGTCTGTCTCATCAAATTTAGGTGATTAGTTACCTTCTCAAATTTAAGTAGTTGGTCAGGAAGGTTTAATTGGACAAACCAATATACACCAGTGAGTACTTCTTTTTCTTTAACCTTTTGCATTGTATGTTATAACTGTTTAATTAGAAGAAAGGAAAAAACTAAAATTAAACTTTTTCTTTACTGAACAACTACATATTTTTTTGTATTGTTTTTTTTTTTCTTGAAGTGTCGTTCAACCTTTTATTACTTATTACTCAATTAGATTAGAGGATCAAATTTAAAAAAAAGAGAGACTAAATTAAATAATAGAAATAGAAAGAAAAGAACATCATTGTTTTTTCAAATACTAACATGTTAATTCGTATTTACGGATCACTTAAGTAACGACGACTTCATTTGTGGGATCCAAGGCATCATAAAATGTTTCCAAGCAGTTTCATACTCATCCAGGGATATAAAACAAAAAAATTGGAACATAGTAAATTTTCTCTTGGCATGCTTGTATTGTATTTGCCTTATCAATCAGAAAAGCTTTAGTTACATGAAGCACAGTGACATTTATACAGATTCCATCCCCACAATGCACTTTTACGAGATTACAAGGTGGTGTACCTTCATCACTCATAAACATTTACATGCAACAGTTATCAAATCACTTGCGCTAAAACTTGTGAGGAAGCTTCCGAGGATCATGAACATGAACATGAACATCATAGAGCACTGTGTTCCATCACAAGCTGCCATATCTTACTTCTGTGTTTGGCTTTTGCGTCTGCTAATGAAAAACCAGCAAAGCCTACCACTCTTCTCACGCCTGCATCACATCCAAAAATTGATTACTAACTCATTAAATTACAATCACGATACTGGCATAAATTACACAAGCAAATATTTGGTAAGTCAAGATTTATATTTACTATCCTTGTTACTATTCATAAACAATGTTTCATAATTGGTTAAGCGATTTTCCTAATTCAAAGTACACACTCCATACCAGGTTGCCTTACACCTATGCCGTGCTTTGCAACTAGGTGTTGTCCCTTTGTGCAACAACTTGAACACTGAACATTAGAGTATGGACATAACCCCACTTTTCTTCTTCTTATTGATATTAAAGTTCTTAAAAGAAGCACTGAAAAAGGTGCTGTCGCCTCTTGAACCGTGACAGTCATGGATTGATTTTTAAGATACTGTTTTAAGGCAAGTTCAAGCAACCCGACAACCTATGCGCGTTGCACCTTTTTTGGGCGTTGAAATTTTACTCTGACTTTTTAAGTCACAACGTATTGGGTTGAATGCAACATCGAGACACCAGATATTTTTTTCGGCTTTCAAGCAGATATGCTTCCTAAGAATCAGTTAAATTTGAAGGACAAACAACTGAATGTTCTGATCTTGTTGTTACAAGAACCAAACAACCATTGGAAAAAACAACTTTCGACTAAAAAACTATAGCTGTAGTTTTAATCTGTTGTTACTTTTAAATCTTTGAGCATTTATGTTTAATTTTTGGACAAAACACGCAATTTCCTATATGCATCTGTTATGAAGTGGCTCGAACGAAGATGGAACATACCTGCTATTACTCCTGCTATTGCTGCTGCTGTTGCTGTTGCTACTACTGCTACCGGAACTTTTGGAACTGCCACTATTGATACTGGATTCACCACTGTCACTCCCTTTACACGCGGAAGGGCTCTTCTTCCACCACTCCTTATCAACACCACCCTTTGTTGATCCATCAGGTTTAGGGGTAACTCTTGAACTGCTATTCCCAGAGGACTCACTCTTCTTCTTCTTGCTCTTGTTCTTGTCCTTAGACCCCAGAGAAAAAGGAAGCCCCATTTTGAGGTAGAAACCTCCACGGTCAATGTTTCCGTTTCTCTTCACCTGCGTCATCTTGTTATCAACCCTTTTACCGGCACCGCTTTTGTCCCTCTTGTAGACGGTCAAATTCCTCCGCTCCTCCACTGCGGTCTCTAGCCTGTGGTGCTCGACGAGGTCCTTCAAGGAGAGCTCGTAGTTGGACTCGGGCATGTTCTTGACCATTTCCATGAGTTCCCTCTGCCCTCTAACTATGGCCTGGGTCCTGGACGTGGGTGAAAGGGTGCGGTGGTCGTTTTGGCTGTGTGGGGGGCTGGTGGTCCACATGGGAGGAGAACAAATTCCGGAATCATCCTCGTTTAGTTCCTGAAAAGGCGGTTTGGAAGGCCACATAAGAGAGTTGGTGGGTTCCCATGTGGTGTGAGGTTTGTGTCGGGTTCCGTCGTACAGATGAAAAGAATCGGTGGGGTGGTGTGTCCTGGGATCAAGCATGGCGTTGGTTCTCTGTTCTGTTCTGTTTGTGTTCTGTTTTAGAGTAAACAGAGGAATGAATGAAGGAAGGAATATATGTGTCCGTGTTGAGAAGAGAAGAGCGTGATGATGTGTTGAGGGACGTCAGGGTTTGGCTGAAAGGTGTAGGGTGATGGTATTAATTTCGTGGTAAGGAAGATTTAAAATGACACATAAAGAGAGAGAGTTAAAGAGGGGTCTAAAAAGTCAAGGGATTCTAGATAGTTGAGGATGATGTATTGTAATTGCTGCAATTTCCTTTCACATTTCTCGCATTTCTACGTCTCTCAATTGTAGGTGCCTATGCATAATACATTCAATAATACTTTATAACACTCTCAACAACACAAACAATTCTTTAGCATTTTTTTCAAATACATTATGACATAACTAAAATAAATTTATATCATACTTTAGATTCTCGTTATAAATTTTAAATATTTATTTAATATAAATATACTTTAATATTATAAATAAAATATCGTTTTGACTAAACGTTTTTGAGAGCAGTTCTTCGCAGGAGTATTTCTTTTTTCAAATTGAAACGTTTTTAGTAACCATAAGTTTTTGAGTCAACCTTAATCAAACTTGATGTATGGAGCATCAATTCTTTTAATTTTCAATTATTTGAAATGTATTTTTAATTTAATTTAACAGTTAATTAAACAAAATATCAATCGTCTCAAATTATTTTTCCTTTTTTATCTGTTGACTTAATATTATTCGCTAACAATAAAAGGTCGAGTATTATAATGTAAGTTATTTTTCATAAATATAAAATATATATATTATATATATATATATATATATATATATATATATATATATTCTAAAATATATTTTTATTGTGAGTTTTAATTATGTCAAAAAAACCATCTTATCTATCCATTACATACTATTTTTGTACAATCTCTACTTAAACAAAACTATTAAAACTCTTAAAACTATCTTTGAAAAAAGTTAAAATAAATGTAATATTGTGTCCCATCGGGTGTGGGCTTACCTAACTTTATACCAGAATTCAACATTAAGATTAACCAAATCAACATTAAGATTAACCAAATGGATCTACCACGTATTCCTCAACCTCCCTCGTTTCAAATCAACCTCACAATTCTCCCACCACATATCACTCGCTTAGCGACATTTCCTCTTTAAACCGCGCACAACATTTACACATACCAATGTTAACTTACGAGAAGACAAATTTTACTAATATTTCAGTTTAAACATTCTCTATTCTTTGATACGGTCTCACTAAAAATAACACTGTTTTTATGGATCCAAATCGATTAAAAATTTGCAAATTATTAAGAAGTAGACTTTAAGGATAACTCAACCCCACAAAACAAATTTGTAAGATAAGGTTTGTATCCACTTATATACTATACATTTACTTTATCTATAATCGATAAGTGAGACTTCCAACAGACAACCCTCATGTTGATGTATATACATCTCGAATGTGAAACTTAATATTAATAGGTGATCCACAACAGGTGGAACAAATATACCCAACAAACAACAAATCTCATTAGGATAGACTTTAACAATGACTATGATACCATGTCAAAAAGTGAATTTTAAGTCTATCCTAACAAGATTTGTTGGACATATTGTTTCATCTGTTATTTGACTGTTGTTAAACCACTCATTCATGTATAATATCACTTACAAGATGTATATCTGGACATGAGAGGATGTGTTGAAAGTTACACATCAACTATAGATAAGCTAAATTTAAAATACATAAACAAATATAAATCCCACCTTACTAAAAATATAAATTAAAAGGTATAAATTTTTAAAAATCAAATTATATAATATTATTTAATTCTTTTAATATACATAATGGTTACACATGTAATAATATTAAATATAATTAAAATCTTAAAATTCTAATTTTTAGTATTTTTATTTTATCATTTATTTAAATTTTATATTTATAATAAAAAAATACTATAAAAACTAGTATATAAACAAATATAAATTTCACTTTACAAATCAACTTTGTGAGGTTAAAATTCACTTCTTAACACAAATCACACAGAAAAACATATTACACATAAATTGATTGAAATTTAAAAGGAAAAGATGGAGAGGCCTACTAGTTTAAAGGCAGTGCCCTTGTTAATATGTAGGGACTTGATTTCAATACCTTGGGGGCTCCTATGGATGTGGCCTTTTCATGTCTGCACTCTTTTTTATTACAAGCTTTTGGCGATGGAATTCAGTAAAGGCCATTTCTTCTTAACGTTTATTTTGTTTTATACAAGGACAGGGTACTTTGGAATTATTTATATTTCTTCATTATAAGTATTTATCGCTTGGGACACTGAAGAATGCCCCAAAGATTCTCTAAAACGGCATGAGAGAATTAATTAGTGACGATGAATCATCATGCTCATCTTAATCTTTCTTTCCAATGCACATCAACACATAATCATAGCAATCTTCTCCATTACGAATCTCTGCTGAAGGATCATTATATGCTTATCATTATGATTGTTAACAAATAATATTGAATGTTTCCGAAGCATCATGGATATGTAGTTGGTATATCAAAAAATCAGTTCTTATAGAGTGAGTGCTAATCAAACTCTCCAACCCATATAATTGCTTTGCCAACACAATTACATGTCCACAATTCAAGCTTCTTACAGCTTTTAAAACACATTCGTTGGTTCGGTGAGGCTTATTGGTCCCCTAGTCATGTTTTAGCTTTCAACCAACACTTCCAATTTCTTGTATTTCTAATAAATTTTATTATGCAATCAACAGAATTGGTGATTATAAATTCAAGAATGTTAAAGATACAAGGGAGATGAACCATACTCCAAATAAATACCAAGTACGTGTTTGGTGAGATACAAACTATATTATAATAACTAGTCTATCTGTCACCTTTTCATTTGATAAAAATATTGCAAGTGTTTTATAAGCGTAACGTTTTTTTTTCTCTCTCGTTTTTTAGTGACTACAAAACCTGTCTTCATTTATTGAGCACTTTTTCTTCTTTACCACAATTTTGAAACTTGATATAAAACGCCAATGAACCCACTAAAAAAGGCAGAATATATAAGTTGGAGATTAAATTGAATTACATAGCGTTAACTAAATTCTTTACCAAACCTAATATCAATTTTCGTGATGCAAAAGTTGGCGATTTTCTCCTTCTCTCTCTCTCTACCGTGTAGTACTATAAGAAAATATTATGTAATAAAATATTTTATGAAAATTAAATGATAATCTTGTCTTGTAAGCACCAATTATTATTAAATGAATAGAATTATTTGTAAATTGATAAGAATTCAAACTAATTAAATAAAATATTTCTATACATGTTCAATACTGTGATGCATATATATATGTATGTGTGTGTCATTTAGTTTTTCTTTTATAAAAATACGTCTTTAATTAGTCTCAAGAGGTAGGTAGCTAAAATTTATGATATAGCAAAACTTGAATAGGAAATTGAAAGCGAAAGTAAAGAAAAATGATACAACTCATAAAAGACATTTGATTTATTTATTTATTATTATACGGGAAAATTTATTTTGAGGTCTATATTATTTTACCAAAAATCGAAGTAAAAGGACGTAGCAGATATAATAATTATTATAGAAAAAAGGTTCCCTTAATTGGTGAGATAGAAGCAGTGGTTATTAGAAGTAAAGTAATCTTAAAAAGAAATTGTGAGAAACATGGCACATTAAATAGAGTATTGACATGCACATGCAGATGTTGGTGTGGCACAAACAGAATCGAGAAGATCGAAAGAAGACAGTGGGTGATTTGATTTGATGAATTATTAGAGATTTAAGAGTTTTGTGTCGTGTTTCTGCACCGCTAGTTTGAAGTTGCATGAATTGGCCACTGCACTTGTCTGTTTCCATTACTTAACGTGAAAGAGAAACATAGGATATTTAACTCCTTCTGTTGAGATTTTCTTGAAAAATAAACATAACAAATGCATATCATACTATATGTTTCATCCCTCTTTCTTTCTCATTTCGTTATCTCCTCCACCAAATTATCACTTTCGTAAAATCTTTGGACCCACACCTCCTCACTATTCACTTTCTCTTTCTTCTGCATAACATAAACTACCCTCACACTACAATTTGTTTGACTTACAATAATGATTGTTTCGTTTTTTAAATATTTAGGGATAATTTTTTCAAACATATCTGTGTTCTGCAATTTGTAAGATGTTCTTAAAAAAATGAGTGGTAATAATTACAAGCAGAAGCATTATTTCTGATATGGCCCTCCCTCTTGCGATCTGCAATTAATAACATGTTGACTTTTATTGGTTTTGCAAGCAACACTCATTTTCTTCCAACAAAAGTTTGAGATCACCACCAACTCCATAGTTTGTTTGTGATGAACTCGTGATGGTATCTATTAAGAATTTTTGTGGGTCATTTCTTTCTCTCTCTCTCTCTCTCTCTCTCTCTCTCTCTCTATATATATATATATATATATATATATATATATATATATATCCATAAACTTAATTATAAGTGATTTTTACTCTCATTCTTAATCACGTTACTGTTGCTGTGTGTGTGCATTTGCCGTAACTCACAATGAAATTACATTTGCCTAACTCTAATCATGATATACACCTAATTATGAATTATGATGAGAGGATTTTTTTAATAAATTCAACTAAAAAATAAAAAATATAACTTCTACAGGAAATAAAAAAAAATGAAAATGACACAACAATACAAATGATTGGTGAATGGAAAAAATTGTGCTATCTTAACCATTCAAATATATATATATATATATATATATATATATATATAAGATTTTTTTTTTCACAAAAACTTATAAATAATTTATCCTAAAAAACATTAAACTTCTATATGAAATCAGTTAACTAATTACGAAAGTGACTAAAATTTTACTTACACTGTAAAATTATTAGACTTATCAAATTCATCCGTCAAACTATTTGATTAATATCTAACAGTAATTTAGGTTAAAAAGTGTATGATTATAGACTATAAACGATTAATATGAAAGTCTAATATAAAAATATACCGTTTTTATCCTTCTTATGATCTTTCCACATGTTCTATCAATGTAATAATCAATTCACAACCCCAATTCATTGACTCTTTTTTGTTATATTATTGATTTTCTTTTTAAAATAAACATTTTTTTAGCGTACTTTAGGTCCAAAGATTGAATTTCTTGAAGTCATTGATTATTTACATACAAAAGAGTTGAGTTTTTTTTTTTATAATTGAATTAATATTAAACCTGACCAGTCAATTGTAATGTACTAATTTACATTCAATTTTTAAACCTGTATAAATAAAATTAGAGAAACTAAATAGTACTAGAAAATATAATATCATAATTTAATGAAATTAAAAATTAAAACTTTAATAAATCAATGCATAAAAAATGAAACTTATTATATTATTTTAGTGAATAAAAAAATAGTCTTTTCGATTTGTAAAGCGTGGACTAAACGGGTTATCTGTTACCTAAAAACAAGGTAAATATTATTATCTTAATTTTATACGACAATATCATAACAACTGTAATAAACATTTAAGGTCGTATTTTGATTTTCGCAATTAGGATGCGAAATTATGAAGTTTTAAGACTCATCATATTATAGAATATTAAGTGTTATATAATTACAATATTAAATATTATAAATATGAGAAATTTTTAGGAATTATGAAAATTTGTAAGATATAAGATATATGTTAAAGGTGAAACTTGTTATGAGTTGAAAAATTTTCCTTATTTATCATCATATTAATTAAATCAAGATAAGGACGTGTTCTTTCCCTTTTGTCGCATTTTACAATATGGTCAATTGGTAATCATACGTGAACAAATTGAAAATAGTTGTCGAATGACTTTACGTGATTTTTTTAACTGAAAATAAAGTCACACAATTATTAATCCAAAAATGTTTTCTTTACAAATGCGAATTTTAGCAAGATGCGGACTTAAATGAGGGGAGAATTAAACGAATGTTTACTGTAACCACATCAATTTTTTAATGCTGTTAATGGTAAAGGATAATACTAATAATACTAAATGATTAAGGTTAATTAATAATAGTAAAGTGAATTTGATTTTTTAAGAGTTATTGTATAATTTGTGATGTGGCTGTAAATGAAAAATCCACTTTCTCTATTATAAATATAATTGAGGTGGGTTGGTTTTTACCATTAGGATTAACTAAATTATTTACAAAGTTACAACTCCAACTATTTTTTATTAATGTCATTAATTTAATTTAGCACATCAAGTCATAATATATAAATGGGTCTTTATAACATGCATCTACATATAGATATTGGTTAAAGATAATTAATATATTTAAAATCTACAAAAAATCATAATTAATTATAATATTAAATGAAATATGACCTAATCATAATTAATACAGTTTTATTTTATTTAAAAGACAAGAATATTCATAAAGATTGTATAGTTGTTATAATATTTTATTGAATATTTATTGATAAAAATTAAAAAATAATTAAATAAAAAAATTAAAATTACAAAAAGGATAGTATTAAAAAGGTTAAAAAATAGTATTAAAACCTAACAAAATTACAAAAACAAAAATAAAAATTAAAGTATCAATTTAAGATTTAATTAAATTTTCAAAATACTTATTTTTAATATTTAGAGATTTTAAAGGATATTTTTGTCTTTATAAAATCAATTATATTCATTTATACTATTTTAATTAATAGAATTAATTATTCCATCTTTCAATGTAAAAATGATAAAATCAAAACGTATTTATTATTCCTTAACCACATTCTCCTATATAAATTTATGTTAACAACCCTAAAATTACACAATTTTATCCTTCATTTGAGGAAATTTGTGCATCAATAAATTATGTAAGATTGTCGATGGATACATTCTACTCTATCACAGTGAAAAGTACTCACACAATGTTATAGCCACAATTTAAAGGGATGCTGGAATCGTGGACTAAAATGAAAACAAAATATTATTTAGAGGGGTTAAAATAAAAACAAGTACACTGAAATAAAGTAACGTGTTACATGATATGCTGAAGCATACTGTTATTGATTCTCAATATGTTGGTCATTAACGGCTAAAACTAACACAAAAATTGAATACTGCGTGGATTATTTTAATTTTTTTTTCAAAAGAAATAAAATGTAAACAGTAATTATATTAGAGAATCTAAAAAATGTATTTAAGTAAAGATATTGCATCGGCAGCAGCCCCTGCACCGCAGCCAAAGGATTTATTAGGAATAATGGTTTATAAAGCCGACGGCTAATATTTGACTTTGCTCGTATTTTAATCTTCTTCCTATGTTTAATGATGTTATTATATCAGCAGTGATGACATGCACCTTTTCTTGTTTCATTAAGGTTGGATTTTTACTTTGAATAAATGTCATACACGTGTATGACTGGTGAGTAAAACATATTCTGTGGTTGCGGCCTCTTACAGTTTCTTCTTCCCAAGCTAAGCAATTTTTAGAGACTATCTCGTTAACACGCTGAATTTCCTTTTCTGATCTTCTTCCATCAATTCGCTTTCTAGAAGTGACAACTGGTTCTTTTACACCCTGTTACAAGCACAACCATAAAAAATTAAAATGTTCTTCGTGGACTTAAGGAACGTGCATACCTATCTTACGTGTGTTTCAAGATATGAATATTGATGAAGAAAAGGGTAGCTACGTGAGATATAACACCGGCGAGATCACGAGGGAGAATAAACTAACACAAATGATCTTATGCATTCGTATTTTTTTTATGGCAGGGCCAACAAACAGAACCAAACAAGCGTTTTGAAATCTAGCACCTAAATAATACTAAACAAATAAAAGTTCTAGAGAAAATGATGCAGCTCATCTAGAAGGCTATTTCAAAGTCAAAAACGTCATTATTCATGATTTTAATAAACTGAGGCCACAAAAAGAGACAAATTATAATCCCCACGAGTGGCGCGAAGACTGCTGTGGCCAAATTCTGTGGAATTATTTGGATTTGTTACTTCACCGTCACCACTTTGTATTGTATATCTCCTATGTTTTTCGTTCTTGTGTCGTATTCCACGCGCTTTTTTGTTTTTTTTTTTAATATCCATGGTTTTCATTCATTTAAATATGTTTTAGTTATTTATTTTCTAGTTATTAATTTTGTCTAAATAAAAATTAAAATCGTGGTGATTTGTTTTGGGCCGAACTCGTGAAAGTAGCTTTTATGTGATTTAATCACGATGTAGATTTGGGCCCGAGCATTAGGGTGGTGCAAAAAGGTATCCCAGTGAAGCCCGTTCCAAATAAATACAGGGAAGAGCGAATAATGCGATGAATGATAATCGTGTTGCATGGGCGTGAGTGCCGCTTCTGTACTGAACCAGCTCCTCCGCAAGGAAAACCTGAAGCCACAGCAACCCCAAACCAACGCAGTGATCCAAACGATCCTCACTTACCTCAAAGCGGGTCGTATCCGAAAAGCTACTTCCATTCTCTTCGCCTTCCCAAAACCTTTTCCATACTCTCTGTATGCCCTCTTCTTCCGCCTATGTCCCTTCCACCGCGCCATCGTCGAGGCTCGCAAGGTCGAGTCGCACTTACTCACTTTCTCACCCAATCCCCCCATCTTCCTCCTCAACCGCGCCATCGAGTCATACGCCAAATGCCACTGCCTCCGCGACGCCCGCGAACTGTTCGACGAAATGCCCCGACGAGATGGCGGCACTTGGAACGCCCTCATTACTGCTTACTCCCAATTGGGTTTCCCAAACCAGGCTTTTTCCTTGTTTGTATGTATGACTAGGTCCGGGTTTTGGCCCTCGGAGGTTACTTTTGCTAGCGTTCTTGCTTCTTGTGCTGGTGATTCTCAGCTTCTTCTTTCCAAGCAGGTTCATGGGCTGGTCACAAAGTTTGGCTTTTGTGGCAATGTGATTCTCGGGAGTTCACTTGTTGATGTGTATGCCAAGTGCGGGGTTTTGGTTGATGCTCGCAGGATGTTTCATGAGATTCCGCAGCCTAATGCTGTCACTTGGAATGTGATCGTGAGGCGTTATCTCGATGCTGGTGATGCAAGGGAAGCGGTTTTCATGTTCTCGCGGATGTTTTCCACGGCGGTTCAGCCGATGAATTTTACTTTCTCTAATGCTCTTGTTGCTTGTTCCACATTGTCTGCACTCCAGGAGGGTATGCAGATTCATGGGGTGGTTGTGAAGTTGGGCCTCCAAGAGGATAATGTCATTTCGAGTTCGCTTGTGAACATGTATGTCAAGTGTGAGAAGCTGGAGGATGGTTCTCGGGTTTTTGATCTGCTTGGTTCGAGAGATTTGGTGTCTTGGACTTCCATTGTTTCGGCGTATGCAAAGAGTGGGAAAACTTTGGAGGCAAGAAAGCTTTTCGATAAGATGCCTGAACGGAATGTGATTTCATGGAATGCAATGTTAGCGGGATATGTTCGGTGCTTTGAATGGTCCGAGGCGTTAGATTTTGTATATCTCATGCTTGATGAGATTGAATATGTGGATCATGTCACACTCGGTTTGATGTTAAATGTATTTGCGGGTGTTTCGGATCATGAAACAGGGAAACAGATTCATGGATACATCTACAGACATGGCTTCCACTTGGACATTAGGGTTAGCAATGCCCTTCTTGACATGTATGGTAAGTGTGGGAACTTGGACAGTGCCAGGGTTTGGTTTAACCAGATGAGTAAGTGGCGTGACAGGGTTTCTTGGAATGCTTTGTTGGCTAGCTATGGCCATCATCAATTAAGTGAGCAGGCGTTAACAATGTTTTCAGAGATGCAGTGGGAGACAAAACCAACCAAATATACATTTGGAACCCTTTTGTTAGCTTGTGCAAATACCTTTGCCCTTTACCACGGTAAACAAATTCATGGATTCATCATTAGACATGGATTTGAGATAGATACTATAATGAGAACTGCTTTGGTCTACATGTACTGTAAATGCCGTTGTCTTGAGTCTGCTATTGAGGTTCTGAAGGGAGCAGTTTATAGGGATGTGATAATTTGGAACACCATAATTTTGGGATTTTGTCACAATCATAGGGGTAAAGAAGCGCTTGAACTTTTTGTGATGATGGAAGCAGAAGGCGTCAAGCCAGACCATGTGACCATAAAGGGCATTCTGCTTGCTTGCGTTGAAGAAGGCCTAGTTGATTTTGCCATTGAATGCTTTAAGTCACTGAGCAGTAAATACAATGTCCTTCCTCGACTGGAGCATTATAACTGCATGATTGAACTCTACAGTCAGCATGGATCCATGCATGAGCTTGAAAATTTTATGAGGACAATGACCATTGAGCCCACACTTCCTATGTTGGAGAGAGCTCTTGATGCTTGTCAGAAAAATGAGTGGTCAAGATTGGGAGAATGGATTACAGAAAAAATTAATGCATTTAAACACTAATTAATTTCAACCTGTAGGGTGCGTGCATTGTAGCAGCCAGGGCAGAGCAGGCTGGTGTTGTCATAAAGACAGTAAGTCACATGGCAAATACATGCAGTGGAATATAAGTGATCAAGGTTTATATTGATGACCATCAGGTTAATACATGGGTGTGCTGCCGGAGCATGGATACTTTCTGCCGTTGCAGTGAGCAAGACATTCTCCACTTTTGCTGAAACAAGATGATCGTGGTGACTATTTTCCTGGGATGTAGCAAGCTTTAGGATTTACGATGAGAAGTTTATGTTTTAAGTTACAATAAGCATATGCAAAGAGAAAGGACAAACTCCGCTTTTATCGGAACATTGCCAGTTGATAATGGCGTCAAGGAGTGATGATTGGCATACTTGGATTGGAGTTTAACATTCATTTGAGGAAATCATATTACATAGAGGCATTGACCGGAAGTGTCGTATTTTGAAACAACCTGTTTCTTGCTTGGAGAATAAATTGCACAAGTAAGCTTTTCACTGGATTTGAAATTCTAGACCACAACGAAATTATTTGCTGGAAAATGTGAAGGATCGTTAGTGACAGTTGGCATGCTGAAGTATGATTGCTACCTCGGTCAAATACCCCAATGAAAGGAGGTTTGTAGTTAACAATACGGTGGAATATTCTCGGCAAGATAGTAAAGTAGGAAGCTGAGAACTAATTGTTTAATAGGACCATTTTGCTTAGGGGTGTTCAATATGATCATAATGTGATCTTAAGGGAGTGAATATAATTTTCTTTATAATTTTTATTATATTTTTTATTAAATAGTTGAATGGTTACATGAGAAGATAAAAAAAAAAAATTAAGATGGCGAATTATTCATGTTTTAGTGAGAGTTAATTAGTAGTTAAGATTGAAAGTTATTTAGTGAAAGTTAATGTGAAATGTAGAAGGTCTTATCTACTAGTGAGTATGCTATTTTTGCATTTCTTAGGTTTGCCCATGTGAAATTTAGAATCGTGTATAGTTTTCGTTAGTTTTCTTTGTTTCTAGTCTTAGTTGGTTGTTTTACACTTGTAGGAACTAGGTTAGATTGAATCTATTTGCTGTTTTAGGATTAGCTTGTTTAATATGCCTATTTTTGCTGTCAAATAGTGAAATTTTGGGTCTACACATAACAGATTTCGTTTTTCTTGTTATTTTTTACTTTTAGCTTAATTTTTATCTTTCGTATACCAGTTAGAAGTTGTCTATATACTTGCTTAACTGTTTCAATTGCTATATTAGGGCAGTCTAAGTTGTTAGGCTAGTTTAGGATGCATTTTCTAGATTTGAATAGTGAATTTTGGGGTTATGATTTTTTTGTGCTAGTTTTCATGTTTTAAAGCTTTTTCAAGATTTAAGCATTTTTTTTTTTCAAAAATGAAATATCTACACACTGTGATATACAGGACATTTTTTTTTTGTTCATAGCTCCATTTTGTTATGCAATTAAAGTTTCAATTCTTCTTTGTTTTTTGAATTTTTGAATAGTCTGACATATCTATTTATTTTTAAATGAAATAAAAAATGATAATATATAAAATAATACTAAAGATAAATATATAAAATGAATGAATTAAAACAATAAAATCCGGTTTTAGTTGTTAAGAAAATAAACTTGATAGTAGACTTGTATCTTAAAGTCTTAAGTCTTTTTTTCGTTCTTAAGTCTCAACTTTTTTACAAACTTACAAAGTTATTTATTTTAAGATTAATCATTAATAAAAATAATTAAGAAATATATATTGCTCTTCTAAATTTAATAGTAAGTCTTTTTTTTCCTCGAAACTTGAATTATCTTTTTATAGAAAACTCAATTTTGAATTATGTTCCAATTAATCTATTATCTACCAAAAGATTAAACTATAATTTAATTAATAGTTTTGTAAAAAAAATTCAGTTTCTCAAGATATATTCAAAAAGAAAAACTTTCGAAACCCGTAAATCTAAAAGTACCTAAAAACAAAACTAGACAAAAGAAACACATTTTTAATTCTAATACAAATTCAAAACAGAATAAAATAACAATACAAATAAAAGAAAAACATACTAACCAGAAATGAAAAACATACTAACCAGAAATGAGAGGTAAGAGAAGTCATATAGAGATAAAAGAAGAAAATAAAATTCAGATTGATTATAAGAGAATAAAAATAACTAATCATTTTCTTTCTTATAAACAAAATTATAATTCACTAAAAAAACGTTTTAACTCATTAATTATCATTTTTACTACCAATCAAAATTAATGTACACTAATAATAATTTAATTAAATTTTATTTTCAAACATAAACTTATAATTAATTTAGTAGAACCATATTAATAATAAAATATTTTTTGAGGCCACTTTTATCTTAAACATATTTTTATAATTAGTTTAATAGAAGTATATTAATTAATACTAAAAAAAAATTTGAGATTTTTTTTTCTTAAACATAATTTTATAATTAATTTAATAAAAAAAATTAGTAGTAAATTTTTTTTTTTGAGACATTAAGTCTAAAGTGCTAAACTCGCTTTATCCTTAAGCAAGAGCGTGGGGTGAAGGATTTTGAAGAGAAGAAATTGAAGTGATCTGTGGGCTAGATTAAAGTGAGGTGGTGGAGGTGGTGAATTAATTTATAAAGAGTGAGAGAGGTAATATTAACCGGGTTAAAAGTAAAAAAAAAAAAAAAAAAAAAAAGAAAGAAAAAAAAAACAAAAAAAAAAAAAATAAAGAAAAAAAAA
>Ga0214545_1005696_pt1 | contig 22269 bp, 15 predicted proteins | sample CNSS4metaG_FD_160064 | JGI IMG/M metagenome (GOLD analysis project Ga0214545, IMG submission 160064) | Root nodule microbial communities from cowpea collected in UCLA plant growth center, Los Angeles, California, USA - CNSS4 | ecosystem: Host-associated > Plants > Roots > Nodule | place: USA...
ATTTTCTCCGTACATTTTATTTTATTTTTTATAAATATACTTTTATTTTGTTATTTTGTTTATTAAATTAATAACATTACAATATCATCAATTATTAATATAATTCAAAAAATGCGTACACACAGGCACGATAGTGCCTGTGTTTACACTAGTCTATTTTAAAGATTTTTCTTATTAAATCTTTAAAAATATAATTAGTAATCGAGATAGGCTAAATGTTAATATAACTATATAAAAGTTTAAGATAAATTTGTTCTCAAAATGAAAATTAGTTCAGTAGATATATATAAAAAAAATATAGAAAAATTAAATAACAATAAAATATCAAGACTTAATATTTATGTTGTAATTAAACTCTTTTTTAAACACGATTAATGTTATTTTCATTAATAAGGTGAGTTTAATGTGGTACTTTCCGTTATTATAAAGACTTTTACATAATAAAAAAATTAGACATAATCTCAAAGAGAAATTTTAAAACTTATAACGATAAATAATAACTTTATTGTACCAATAAAACTGACAATACTTAACTTCTTTTTTACTTCTGATCAAATACATAAGTATTTATATTTTCGTTTATTCTTTATTTTTTTTCATTTTGTTTCACTCTATTTAAACTACCCCAATTTTCATTTTAATATTCTTTTTCTCCTTCGCTCTCTTTTACATCATAAAGAATGAGGGTTGGATTGCGAGGAAGCAAAGCAATGGCATTTTTGAGATTTGAGTATCACGAGAATGCAATGCAATGAATCAAAATTCAAAATGAAGCAACGGTTAGTAAGTAGTGAGGGAAAAAATGCGTAACATTCACAAATCCCAAGCCCCTTTTTGTTCCAATCCCAGCTGTCGAACCAGGGTTAACCCAACCGTAGTTAATTTCTAACCGCACATTTCAAATTTAGGCACCCCATTTCTGCGCCTATATAAGCCCAAGAACAAACCTCACCATCCTCACAATCCAACGGGAAAGGCGTCTTCATAAACGCCACCCCAAACCTCTCACATTTTTTTTCCTTCCTATTTTCCAATCCATTTTTTTTAGGGTTTCGTTTTCTTCGCCGAGAAAATGAGAGAGTGCATTTCAATCCACATCGGTCAGGCCGGTATCCAGGTCGGAAACGCTTGCTGGGAACTCTATTGCCTCGAGCATGGCATCCAGGTACGTTTTCAAATGAGATTTGTTTTGGTTTCTATTCTGGGCTTGGTTTTGGGATTGGGCTTGAATGTTTGTTTTGTTTTCTTGTGCACAGCCCGATGGACAGATGCCAAGTGATAAGACCGTTGGCGGAGGAGACGACGCCTTCAACACGTTCTTCAGCGAGACCGGCGCTGGGAAACACGTGCCGCGCGCAGTCTTCGTGGATCTTGAGCCCACGGTCATCGACGAGGTTCGAACCGGGCCCTACCGCCAGCTCTTCCACCCCGAACAACTCATTAGCGGCAAGGAAGATGCCGCCAACAACTTCGCGCGTGGCCACTATACCATCGGAAAGGAGATTGTCGATCTCTGCCTCGACAGGATCCGTAAGCTCGCCGATAACTGCACCGGTCTCCAGGGCTTCCTCGTCTTCAACGCCGTCGGTGGCGGCACCGGTTCCGGCTTAGGATCGCTTCTCTTGGAGCGTCTATCCGTTGACTACGGGAAAAAGTCGAAGCTCGGTTTCACCGTTTATCCATCTCCTCAGGTTTCGACCTCCGTGGTGGAGCCATATAACAGTGTTCTCTCAACTCATTCTCTTCTTGAACACACCGATGTCGCCGTGCTTCTCGACAACGAAGCGATCTACGACATTTGCAGGAGATCTCTCGACATCGAGCGTCCTACCTACACCAATCTCAACCGTCTCGTTTCTCAGGTAAAATGGATCCCAATTCTAACAGATGTGGCATTTGATTGATTAATTTATAAATGCGTGTTTTAAATTGATATCATTCGAATCACTCATGTGAATTGGGATTGAATTTGCAGGTGATTTCATCCCTTACGGCCTCTTTGAGGTTTGATGGAGCATTGAATGTTGATGTGACTGAGTTCCAAACCAACTTGGTTCCTTACCCGAGGATCCATTTCATGCTTTCATCATATGCTCCTGTTATCTCTGCTGAGAAAGCATACCATGAGCAACTCTCCGTTGCTGAGATTACAAACAGTGCTTTTGAACCATCCTCCATGATGGCCAAGTGTGACCCTCGCCATGGCAAGTACATGGCGTGCTGTTTGATGTACCGTGGTGATGTTGTGCCCAAGGATGTGAATGCTGCAGTGGCAACCATCAAGACCAAGAGAACCATCCAGTTTGTGGATTGGTGCCCCACTGGGTTCAAGTGTGGTATCAATTACCAGCCTCCCACTGTTGTTCCCGGAGGTGACCTTGCGAAGGTGCAGAGGGCTGTGTGCATGATTTCTAACTCAACCAGTGTGGCTGAAGTGTTCTCAAGGATTGATCACAAGTTCGATCTGATGTATGCAAAGAGGGCCTTCGTGCACTGGTATGTGGGTGAAGGTATGGAAGAGGGTGAGTTCTCAGAGGCTCGTGAGGACCTTGCTGCTCTTGAGAAAGATTACGAGGAGGTTGGCGCCGAGTCTGGCGATGGAGAAGATGGTGACGGAGACGAGGAGTATTAGAATCTGGAATATCTGTCTGATATCGTGTGTTTGATGTGAACTTTTTCGTTTTCTCTGGGATCAAATTCTGTTTGTGATTTTTGAATGTTTGGTTGTTATCGAATATCAATATATGTGTTGTGTGTAGCACAGAAATTTCTCTATGTTCCTGTGTTTCGCTGGTTTTACAATTTTTTTAAAGTTCAAATGAATTTGGTAATAATGTTTAAAAAATTAAGGAAAAATAGGGTGTATCTTGTTGGTGGGATGGTTGTGAGCATAAACCATGTATAAAGTGAAATAAACAAGATTAAGACGACGAAAAATAATTAATTAATTCAACTAACTTTTTATTAATATTTTATTTTTATCCTTATTAGTTAATATTAAGTTAAACATTTTATTGTTTTGCTTAATAATAAGGCCTCTATTGCTTAACCAAATATTTTTAACAAGCAAATTTGAAATAAGAAAAACAAACAATTAAATATTGATTGAAATTGTAAAATATTCTTTCTATATAAAAAAATTACATTTTGCGCCGAAGTATACGTTATATTATAGTAGTGAGCTGAGATAGTAAACAATAAAAATTAACAGGTTACGGGGGAAATTGATCCAACTTTTAATAAAAGTAAAATTTTATGAATTATTTTTTATTGTATTATTTATATTTGTTTTTATAATGTAAAATGTAATTGTAGAGTTGACAAAAATGGTGTTAAAAAATATTTTCCATAAAAAAAGAACATGGTTGGCTATACACATTAAAAAATATTTATTATGTTTAATATAGAGTGAGATTAAGCATAAATTGCTCAAAATGTTAGTAAAAATGCACTATCCTTTCTTTTACTTGGCCTTTCATACATATGCAATATAGTGATTCTTCTTTATTTAATGCAGAGAGAGAGAGAGATGAGCAAGAACCATATGCAATAAAATAATTTGCAGGCCTCTGAAACTCGATTCCTCTCACCATCCATCATAAGGTGGCAAGAGAGGAAGTGGGTGGAAAACTAAATAAAATCAGATATAATAAAATAGTAAAATGTTATGCAATGTTTCACTTTCTTTCGTTTTTTCTATTAGTTCATGGGGGACAGAAAAATAATAGCAATAATAATATCACATTAAGAAAAGGTGAACAGCTGTTTTAACTTCTAATGAAAGTTTTCACAAAATAATAATATCACATTAGATCAAGCACTTATGATTAGGTTAGGGCAGAGAGTTATAGCTGGTGGTATATTGTGGGGTAGTTGGCATGCATTGACCAACCCTTAAAATTAACTCAATCATTCATAAAATGGAGGAAAGTTGAAAACATCATGTTTGCAAAATGACTAAACATTACTATCTCAATAGAAAGAGTACAAATTTCAGAAGGGCAAGTCATAAATTAAACATTATTGTGTGCTTTTTTTCTTTTCAACTTTCAGACTTGAAAGTATTGCTTAAACTTCATTAATCACTTTATTGTATTCGCAACAATTCAATGTAAAAGTATAGTTAGATGTTTCAACAGCGTCCAAGGTTTTGGACAAGACGGTTCTCTATCTCAATTCTCTTTTTCATGATGGATGTATACTTGGAAACCAGTTCCTGATCTCCAGCATTCACTGCAAGTTTGCAGCTGAGAGAAGTTTTCTCCACTTTATCCATGTACATTTCTGATATGGGTATGAAACTGCCCTTCTTGTGACAGAGCAAACCATGAGCAGCTCTCAGTGCAGCTCCAAGTGAAGCTGAATCTGTCACCAAGTTCAACAATTTTCTTATCTCATTAGTTTATTTTATCACTTTCAAACAAGGATTCATATTTCATTATAGAAGATACAATATATACATATATATACACACACACACACACACACATATATATATATATATATATATATTGAAAAATGTGTCAAGATTCTTAAAACATGATAAATATATAATTCCAGTTATGCAAATTCAAATTAAAATCTTATTTATTAGACATTGTTAAAATGAAAAATTATAAATTAGTACTGTCATTAGAAAAATAATAGTACTTTATAGATTATATTCTTTATCACCAGTAGCGATGAAGTATCCTAAAATATCAGATATACATGTGAAAGTATGGATATGTGATACAAATTAAAGTATCGATGGATCATAGATGGAAAGAGAATTCAGAGGTATCCAAAATGTTTTACAATAACATGTATATAAGTGGGTCACACAAACCTTAACATCATTAAGAGTGTATAGTGCTAAAGTTGTGAATTTTTGCTTACCTGGTCTTTGAACTGTGTAAACATCACAGCCAAAAATTGAAGCTATTGAGCTAAGGATGCACTTATTTGCTGATGCTCCACCAGTGGCTATAATTCTCCTTGGAGGAGAAGGCATTCCAAATCTTTCTGCATGAGCTCGCATTGACAGAAATTGACCCTCAATTAATGCACGTACCTGTAATTTAACATCTTGATCAATAAAAATATCTTTCTTAGAATTTTAACTACCCAAAGAAACTGCCATGGTTTTCCTAACCTCAGATGGAGGATCAAACTCCTCCACTTCCCGTTCCTTGAGTCCATCCAATGAATCTGAGAAATTTTCTATGACATAGCGGTGGAAACCAACTAAGACAATAAAAATTAGTTAGTAATTTCTTCTGGCAAAGTTAACTTTATTAGTGCAACAATTAAACAGCCACCTGGAAGAGGAGGTATAATTTCATGCTCCTTGTAGTAGAAACCTAACTTTCCACCTATTCATTAAAAAACATTGTGAGAAAGGAGAGAGTGGATAACATAAGAAGAGTTCTTGATACCTACCATTTAGAGGTTGTGTTTGCTCTAGAAATTTATTGAAAACATCCCAAGATTTCTCTGCACAACGGTTGCGCACATCTGACATTTGAAATAGAATCAAGAATTAGAAATTCCAAGAAACATTTGTATGGGTTTATAAGCAAACAATATATGTTTCAGACAAAGAATCACGAAAACAGTACCTTCTCGGGTAAGGGACCCATTTTTGTATACCAACATTACCATGTAACCTTCTGCATCAACTGGATTAGGGAACACATGTCCCTCCAATCCTGGATTAGGATTTTCTGTGATCATAAATACCTGAGAGATAAGCCAGAAAGAAATTGTCACTAAAAGCAAAGGTGTTAATGGACATTTTTTAAAGATATATGGGATTTGTTTATGCATAAAACAGTTACTATTCTTCTACTGATAAAAATTACAATAATTTCCAAGTTAACCCTATAACACTATGTATCTTAACGTACAGTATCACTGGTGCCGAGGCTGATGGCAAGATCTCCAGGAATATTTAGGGTCAAACCTGCAGATAAATTGGGGTTTTCTTGTTAGATAAACAGGGAAAATATAGACATTATGAAAACTTTTTTTAATATAGATGATAGCATATGTTAATGAAGAAAATAGGGACCTGCCAAACTATTGGGATTGTCTCCTGACCATTGAACAACCAAGCAATCCTTGTTAAAGTGATATCTAATACAAAATAATAAACATAAGTATTTTGACATATCTAGTGCAACAAAAAAGTAGGTAAAGAAACCGGAAGTCCGTAACAGACAATTTTGGCCAGCAAAGGGTTGAGGATAACAGTTGTTGATACTAGTTTCATAGATAGCATTCAAATAGCATCATATAAATCGTTGAAATGCAGATTATGCAGAAATATATTGATAAAAGAATATAACTAGATACACCATGTAGGAGGTAATTAGAGTAGGCAACAATTGTTCGGAATTATGCGATCAGTGAATTTCGAATTAATAGAGTCTCCACAATTATTTCAAAGTTTAACAAAGGCAAATTTTCCTTATACTAATAAACATACACCCCAGCATGTAATATCTGGCTCTGTGGGTTCTATGATAGAGTGTCACCTGAGTGTTGATTTGTTTTGAATCTAGTTGGTGAACAATAAAATACAATGAAAATTGATAGCATTGCATGTAGTACATCAGAATATGAAACAAACTACCTTAATTTTTCTCATTTTTTCAAATGTGAAATATGATAACAAAAAACATCCAACAAACCTCTGTACAAAATATGAAGCAATATTTCCAGCAACAGCATAAGCAGGGGCTAAAGCTCCAAGTTTTGACTCCAAACCAGGGGCAGTTGCCTGCAACCACCATTAGAATGCACATACATTGGTTAAACAAGAACTTCAAAATATAATCAGTCTCTAAACCCCCATTCTTGGAGGCACATCGAAATCCAATTCAACAATCAACACTTAATGTTAAAGTTAATAATGGCAATGAAAACCTCAAGTGCTACTTTAGACCATGCTTTTTCCTTTATGTCCATCAAATTCATGCCTGAACCATCAGTATGATCAATGGCAGCATAAGAACCAACAAAAAGAGACGCCATGAATGAGCTAACAAGCGAGATCCTTTCGGTGCTGTCATAAACTTGTGGTTGAGTATCAAATATTTTCTTGATCTGGGGACCAGTAAATCTCTCAAATGCACGCGATCCCGTTACACGAGCCAACTCCAAGGCCCCTCCACAAGCCTTCTCTATAGCCCTACACTCAGAAGTAGTGCTACAATCCATCCAAATTGGAGATTCCGTAATGGAAAAAGCATGTTCAAGCTGATCCAACAATGTCTTATTAGGATCCAATGATGAAAGTATCTGAGAACTACCAGTCTTCCAATACACGCTACCATGTTGTTGGCCACTGCCAGAAACAGCAGCAACCTTGGCAAAATCAAAATTTGATTTTGAAAGCTTTTGAAACATTAGGTCAAGAGCCTCCACCCACATCAAGGTGGGTGAAACAATTCGGCCACTGCCAGAGGGGTCTCTGTAAACCCCATCGTTGGTTTTGTAATGGGGCAAGTCGGAATCAAAATGAACAAGTTCTGAGGCTACGATGTTGAGGTTGGAGTCCAACACTGTGGCCTTTAACGACCTTCAAAACAATAAAAATTGGAAATTCAATTTGTCGCACATCAAACTAAAAATTTAAATTATTGCTCATGAAATTGAGAGTGAAAATAACGATGCAATTGGACTTGGACTTACTGAGTGGAACTGTCGAATCCGAGAAAGTAAGAGTCCTGAGGAAGAGATAATTCCGCCATTGTAGCGATTCACAAATCTCTGTACAATGATGATTTTGTAATTAGATATGGGAAGAGGGAATCGTTGGCTGCATTGTGATTATTATTTATAAGCGAGTTTTGGATTGGAATCGGATAATAACAAATTTGGATAAACATGAAAGGGGTAACATCCCATAAATTGAAACCATAAAACCATTTTATCTCTACATAGTTGTTGCTTTAAACAAAAATTTTTAATTAAATTTTAAGTGACTCCAAAATTTTATAGATTTAGGTATTGTTTTAATTCAGTTCTGGTATTTTTTTATTACCTATTTAAAAAAAATTATATTTTTTAATTGAACAACTGATATTTTAATTAATTGGATGATGTTATTATTATATCAGTTTATTATCTTGTTTATACCGAGAGAAAGTGTTTTATAGTTACCTATTTAGTTTTTAATTACCTATATTGTTTTATAGTTAATGTAGATTTTACTATTTTAATTATTGATATTTTGATCTATTTATTTATTTACCTTTAATTTATTACTCTAATTAGCATTAAATCATTTATTTTTATAATTTTTTAATGTATGATGGTATAATTTAAAATGATTAAAATATTGTTTAAAACTGAATAAAAGAATTGAATCAAAATATTATTATTTTTTAATTACAACACTTATGATGACAATAATTTCTTAGCCGTTGCAAAAGATAACATGGATGGAAGATATTTAAAATATGATAATTTTATATTAATTTTAATATGATTGAAAATATTATTTTATATTAATTATAAAACTTTATATGTAATTATATAAATAAAATAATAATCGTGCCATTTAGTTATTTTGAAATTAAAGAATAAAGATTTAATTAAAAAATATAAAAAATTAACCAAACAAAAACATAATAAAGACATCTAAATACTTAATTGACTAAATATTCTTATGATTCACAAGATAATAAAATATAATAAGAGTAAAAAATTTAATACTTATCAAAGTAGTTACTTAACTTAAACCTATATATATATATATATATATATATATATATATATATATATATATATATATATATATATATATATATGAACTTTAAAGACATATAAATCACAAAGGGCAAAATAAGCATGTGAAAGTGTAAGGTGTAGAAGAAAAATATGCAGCTGCAAAAGGTAATAGTCCAATCGTAGACATGTTCACAGCAGTAATAACACAAACAGACCCAATACAATTTCTAGCTTTTTTAAATTTAGGCAGTTTCTTATCTACATAATCGTCCTCTTGCATCTTTATAACTTATTTCTTTTCATTTAGATTGTACAATGAGTATTTTTTTCCTAAAAGGATTTTAAATTGCATAATTCGAAAGTAAAATAGAATTTTCAAATTGTACAATCGAAAGTAAATAATAATCTTCTATGATATTTTCGGATTGTGTAATTTGAAATTTTTTTTTTAAATTATTCTTAAATTATACAATCTAGGAGTTTTTTTTTCTTTTTTTACTTTTGAATTATATAATCGGAGTCATTTTAGATTGTATAATTTAAAGGATTAATATTTTATTTGGTTCTCTAATTTTATTTGAATTTTTAAAAAGACCTATAGTTTTTAATTTTTTTAATTTAGTTCTCTAATTTTTGAAGAATGTTTATTTTGATCTTTTCGTTTTAGTTAGACTAACCTTAATGTTGTGTTCATATATGTCAAGTGTCAATAGGTGAAATTTTTAATTATTTTAATTTTGATTTTAAAAAATTCTGTTATAGGTCAAGTCATGATTGTGTCACGTGACACATGACCATGTTTGTTTTCAATCTAACTTTTTTTTTAATGATATAATTTGACCCCTCTCCAATTTAAAATTTGAGACCAAATTATAATTAAATTTAGTTACAACTTATATATATTTATCAATTTTTTTCTAATTTATATATAAAAACACTCCACTTAAATATTCAAATTATTTTTTTCTTACATTTTTACATAAAAAAATACCTATTTAAACTTATAATTTTTTAAAAATATAATTACAAGTGTCACTTAACATTTTTAATATTTTTAAAATATTATAAATTTAAATAAGAATTTTTTTATGTAAAAACGTAAAAAAAGATAATTTAAATATTTAAGTGAAGTGATTTGACATATAATTTCTTTAAAAAATACTTATGTATATATATATATATATATATTTTGAAATTAATTTGGGATTGTGTAATTTAAAATTCATATTTTTTTATAAAAAATTGAAATGAAAAATGACTTCTAAATTATAAAATTTAAAAAAGTTAAAAAGGAAGTGCAGCAAGAAAGTTATGGAAGGGCAAGGAAAAAACTGCCTAAAATTTGAGGTTACTACATGCAGACGAAGAGCTTGTTTGAGACCTTTGGGGAGAAAAGTCCTTTTTGAAAAAGTTGAGTTGGTTTGGGACAAATAGTAAAAATTTTCAACACGTTATTTTCCTTCCAGTTTCATACTTAACTTTATACACGTTTTTGTAAATTTTATACCTGACATCTCAATTTTCTTACAGTTTGATTCAAATCCACTACTAAATCATTAACAAGCTCTTTTAATTATCATCAATATTAGCTCTTTACTATATTTTTAAATCACATTTTAAATCTATCAAATACTTGAAAGCACGTTTCAAACATCATCCATATGCATCTGGCAAAATTTTCTTAGTCAACTAAAATTACCACTTTCTCTCTTCACATATATAATCTTCTTAACCATTCATCCCTTAACCATCTTTCAATTATATGACCAAATAAAATTTTAATAATTTCTAAAAAAGTATTAAAATAATTAAAAACAACCTTTTATCAAAATTTAAACTGTTGATTGCAAATTCAAAATATAATTTATATAATTCAGAATGTTAATTACATAAAAAAACCATTATCTTTTACAATGCACTGTCTAAAAATAATTACATATATACAAGTTATGGATATATTTTAATATTTTAAAGCATATTTCTAATTTCTCTTGAAATATTCTTTAATAAAACTTGTAGTTATTCATGATCTACCGAACCAAATAATTACATCCCTTCCCTAAAGATATACAGCTATTTTTGAAATAAACATTTTGAGGGGAAAATATACACTCTTGGTTACTGAATCTAATACAAGGGTGAGTGGTTATGCCTGAAAGCTTTATAAGTGAGTGGCAAACTGCTATCGAAAAAGATCTGGGAATGACCACATTATGAACTTTGCAAAAATGTCAGAATCCAGAAACTCAATATGCGCAGCTCTACCGATTATAGAGTCCAGATTCTTGCCTTGTGTAGATGGATCAAAGTTCACATCACAACGCATGAAGACTCGGTGTAGTGTGGAGTTGGCACGGATTTGGTCCATGCAAGCATTCAACATCTCCATGAACAGTTTACTCTTCTTTGAAGTGTCTCTTGAAGCAGCTTGGCATGACTCAATTCTAGCAGAATGGTAAGGCACATAACCATCCTGAAAATGCCGCATCAGTTAACACCAAACAAGGACCAACTTTACAGACTTGTATTAAACTCATGAATGATAATATGCTAATGCTAATGCTAATGTATAACAACCCAATTGCTGATTAAAGTGACGGTTGATAAAATTCCTAAAATTTATTGCAAGAGGCAAGACAAGAAGAAAAGGTAATACCTGGGGGGAAGATAGCAGAATAATATTCCTAAAATGTTCCAAGGTTTTCTGCTGAAAAAAGGAGGGGGACGGGAGGAAAGAACTCTATTAGAACCTCATCAAATAAATAGTTCCATAAAATATATAAATGACTCATGCAGCTTTTATTTTCAAGATACATGCCACGATAAGTTATTCAAGCAAAAACGAATGAGTTCTTCGTAGGACAGTCTCTACCTGACACAGTTTATAGAGAAATGTATTTTGGATATCAGGATCATCCGTGAAAGTGAGTTGATGAATGCACTGTGTGCCTTTTAGCTTCTTCAAAAACCACAACCCAGAATTAAACAATGAGTTTGAACTATAAAGATACCCCAAGTGTGGACCAGATACTGAAACATATGTATGTAGGTGACTTAGAAATGGCTCCATAATGCTATCTGCAAACAGAGGACAAAAATTAGCACCAAATGTCAAACTGATGAATATCACTGCTTCTACGATTATGAACTACCTGCTAGCGCTGATCTTATAATGAGATTACCAATAGAATGTCCAACAAAACTTAGCCTAATATCTGCCAAACTCCCAAATCTTGATGCTTTGTCCATTTTTATTTTAAGAAATAAAATAACTTCCTTAGCTAGCCTATTTCCCATCTCTCTAAAGTCTCCAAATGTCTTATCTTCATTAGCCTCTGACATCAGAAATTCTACTTTGGGATCTATCAAAAGCCACTGATTCCGGACAAGTCGTAAATCTAGATGATGCCCCTAAAACATTTTAAATGACAAACAATAAGAGGTCTGAATCAACTTTTTAACCACATACTGGAAAAAAAAAAAAGGATTTAGTCAACCAATATTGCTCTGCGATATATGGATGCAGCTCTCAAATGAAAGTAATATACATGTTATGATTATGATATACTGCATCCAATATTTTCAATTATACCATTTATAAATAAAAACTAACATTCTTTTTATTTCTGGAAATTTGAGATAATGTAAGGGTTACATAACACATTTATTTAACACTTTATTATTGAAAAGGCTAACTTAGGAGTCATACATCCTTTTAAGTAATTCTGCACTTTAGGTCTTTAAAGTCAATGTTATGTACAAGATATCTGATAAACTTGATCACGTTGAGCAGAGCTTACTTTATCAACATATACTCTTATCTATATGAAAATAACTATACTAATAGAAAAGCCCAGCCCAAGCACACTAACAACAAAATAAAACCTGTTAGAATAAGAAAACAGATCAAAAGATATTCCAAGAGTTATCTAATACTGCCCCTCAAGTAGTAAACACACAAAGATATGACAAAGAACACTGGCTTATCTAGCCAAAGAGCATAGGCAGAGTGAATTACAAAGCCTTCAATTAAGGGTATTAAAGTATGGTTATTCGGGTTTATTAAAACTCAATACACACGTGACCGTACGGTATAGTTGCTTCTCTGAAAGTTCGTCATCACTAAGTAAATTTTACTTTTACTTTCAGAATCAACAAGACAGATTGGTACAGTTCTCTATCAAATGGTTGAAACTTTAAAGGAATGAGCAAGATCAAACAAAGAAGAGGAAAGATCAACTAAGAACACACAGAAAGCACCAAACCACATCCATAAATAATTAATTCATGCTCAAATGCACCAAAGACAACACTGGAGCTCATCAATGGCGACTCCTATTGCCTACCTGAAAAAGATTAAAGAACAGAATGCAGAACCTCGTTTTTCATATTTTCTCAGTTTAAACTTAAACATAAAATCTTTGAACTCAAGACCAAAGAATGTGGAAATAAACTTATAGTACTGGTCTAATATCTTGTTAAATAACTTTAAGCTTAGGTTTTAAGAAAAAGGAACTAGAGGATAATCCATTTTGACAATGCTACAAAGAGATCAACAGTATATGACTTGCCACTGACTCTAAAATAGGTGGATAAACCTAATCACTTTCAAGCCACCAACCTCCAAAAAAAGAAACACCTAACAAACTCAAATCCTACATTAAAAATAGAACGTATAGTTTGCAATAAAAGCTACAAGACATGCCTGAAACCCATGCACAAAGACAACAATCTTCAACACACGATCATTACTTGGTTGTGCAAATTTCTTGGCTATACTGTCATAGTTGAGGCTAAGTGGGAAGCCATCAGAATCTATATGCCCAATATGTCTCAGTAATGAATTTTCACTTGGAAAACGCCGTGGTACATTCAACACATGTTCAACAATCACAATTGGTGTACGCAAAGGATCTCCAAATATCTGCATGTCTTGAATTGAGCGGTTGTTAATCTGCAAAATAGTAATCAATATTTCATTATATGGGCCATATTTAAATATCAAACATTCAAGTTGACAGATTACCCGCATTTGTTCAATGCTCTTTCGATGAAGTTCTGCACGCGTGGCTGCAATCTGAATAGGCTGTATGATTTATGAGATAAAATTTATTCTTTTGGGTCTATTGCATTGAAAATTGCTTATTTCTCGATTTTCCTGTTTTCTAAATTGCATGATACTCAAAAAATGAAGGAAGGAAGACACAAGCACTTACATCATCAGGTAACTTCCACAAACTGACCGCTCGTTTGGCGGTACGCTGGGAGGTCTCATCACCCTTACTGTTTGTATACTGATGAGGCATTTCTACCTTAGAATATAACATCCATATTGACCATTCAGTTTTCCGCTCCCTAATCCATGTCTCATGTAAAACTCCCATTATCTTTGTTTTGTTATCCCTAGGAAAATGTAAATACTAGCTTATTAAACGAGGTAAGATAAAGTTTCATGAATCATAAAACACATTTGAGTAAGAGCCAATGCAAAGGCCATAACTTGTAGTTCTCATGCAGGAAATTGGATTAATATCCTGCTATAATATAGCTTTCAGCGTATGAAACCTGAATGTAGATTAAGTTTTCCAAGTATTGATGGAAAGTTATCTTCTGAAACCAAATCTAGAAGTGATGCACAATTGAAGGAAAAAAAGGTTCATAATCCGGTTTATAATAAGTTATATAGACTCATGGTAGTTGAAAGGCAGTAAGAAAAAGGAATAAATTTATTAGTCAAAGTATAAACAATGATTTAAATAGTATCAAAGTTGTTCAAATAATGAATTTGGAAAAAGGGAAAACAAAGGGATACATTAATCAGATTCAAATGCAAAACTTAAAAAATCAGACATCGTAGTTGAATTGTTATGAATCTCATGATACAGGATAAGAGGCAAACCTGTGGAACTTTAAAAATGTTTTCCATAAATAGGACAATTGATCTCCCAATGAATGAAAACAGTCCATCAGCTCATTCTGGGACAGTGAACAAAACTTTTCAACATCCTGAAAATCTAGATCTTCATTTCCTCCCTGGACAATAGGACAAAGAAACTAAAAAAAAGGAACCTTAAAACAATATAAATACAGAAAAAAGGTATTATTCTGTAGTCTGTAGCGTGAAATAAAAGCAAGAACCTTACGACCATTATGTGGCTTGCCTTGTCCGATAACTTCATTTGCTAATTGATTCTCTTGCTTCATATTACTCACTATTGATACAAACTCTGAAAAATCTAAAGCTTCATTAATTGCTCTGCCAATTTTTTGTAGTTCTTCAAGCAATATATCACGGGAAGCTGATAATACTTTAACAAGCACGGCAGAGCCCTGGTCAGCCACACAACAATCAGTTAATGCTTGGAAGAAAAATGTCAAAGATTAAAACATTCAGATAGTGGACTAATGACTTGCTTGAGAAAGATAGATGTGGTGGAAGTACATGATAATGTTTGATAATTTCCTAAACAAGTAGCAGTGGTAGACCTAGATGAGATGGAATAAAGTACAAAACAAAAAACCCACTTCACAAAATCTATTATATCCTAATGCTAGAAGGCTCCTCACCATACAAAGGTATTTGTACACTATACAACGTTACCCTTGAATATGCAAGAAAGCCTATTTTCAAATTCAAACCCATGATCAATCGGTTACCTATGCACAACTTTACTGCTATACTAGTTCACATAAAATATGTGAATGTGCTTGTACAAAAAAAGATGACAAGGAACAAAAACTACTCATGTCCATAGGTGAATAATGCAAATAAGAAATGTTCCCCTTTTGTCTGTGTACAATTTTGAGTGGAGTTAAGTCATCATAATAGTATAAAATTACCATAGTGAATGCCAAGTAGGTGCCAAAGTGCTTGAAGTCGAAGTGTAGACTATTAGGGGCCATTAATACTTAAAAATGATATCCAATATATACTGTTCATACACTTCTCAAATTCTTTGGGATTCTTCTTGACTACATCTTTAAATTGTGAACTTTTGTATCAATACAAGTGCAATAGCAAATTGATTATATAATGATAATGTTTTATTGTAAAATGAAACTAACTTAAAAAATGTTGATGCATTTATTATAACTTAGTATGTCTTTTTGTGTTGATACTGCATTTATTTTATATATGACGTATATCATCCATATATGTCCTATAAATTGTAGACATTATCATGGTCATGTACCAGTTCCATGCCATTAGAGTGTTCATATCTATATCCATGCTTCTCATATAGGCAATAAAGCAAGCAAAGAGCTCAGAAATGAAATAATGCAAGAAGATGTTTGCAATTAATATTTTGCATGAAGTCAACTCGATCATCACTTTAGTGTGATTATAAAAAAAGAAACATCCAATGTTTTAGAACATACTTTGTTCGAGGTGTCGCTGCTTTGGTCAGCAATGACTTCAGTGTTGGCAGAATTGCTGTAACCGATCAAAGATGCGTAAAAATAAATGTGCAATGACAAGTGCTCAAAAATAAACTTTTGAACAGACAGAAAATGCTAAAAGAAAATTCTAGCAGATTCAAACTGAAAATAAGAACATTTTACAAACCTGGGTAGCTTTGATGCAAATGAATGAGAGGCAACTTTTAGTATACTGGCATGTACACTTACGTCGACAAGCACTGCATGTAAAGCGTCAAAATGGACAGGACAATACGAATGCAATCCTACAAGAGCTTTAGGAGGTATTCGGAATTCATGGATAGCAGCAGAGGAAGCATCCAGAGGGAGGTCCAATTCGACACTGTAGATGACATACTCCCATCAACAATCAACATGTCAGTTGCACCTAATAGATATCAATAAATAAAGAAACACAAGTGTCTATATGGCACATTAGTTAGGCCAATGAAGACACCACTCTTATGACTCACCCATGCTCAGTCATGGGAGCGTATATAAGCTCAAATTTTAAAATAACAGCAGTTGTAGCTAAATCCTGCAAATATGAGCGACATAAAGCGGGTCAATTTGATAAGGATATTCAACTAGAGGAAAGAGAGTTATGTGTAATGTAAAAGCTATGATGCTTTGTTTCACATAAAAGGTTGAGTAACCTTCAAGGTGAGATTTTATAGGTCCCCTTCCCAGACAGATGCAAACTAGTTTGTGTATATTTTTTTTCCAGTACTGCTTTAAGCTTCATTACACATGTGACAAATAAACATTGTAAACCTCAGTTTGACATTTAAGTACTAGACAATAAGTTCCATATTCATTTCCCTAAGAATAAGTTCTGATACAAAGCTACATTTCAGTAAGTACCACAGTATCCTGACCTCACTTAACCCCTCTGCTTGTACTGTTAGTTAAGTCAAATAACAGGGTAGTAGCATTACTAATATATAGGCCACTCACTAGCAATATGGCTAATAACCATGATATCTTAACATAAACCTTACTCAATAACAAATATTTTAAGGCTGATAACTCTAATATCTATCTAATAATATTATTATTATTAATCCTTAAATAAACTAAATCGTAGTAAATACGTCATGGGTCTTTTTGTGGCTCACATGTTTCCAACATCAATACATACATGTGTATATGGTTACACAATGCGCTAACATGTGTATAAACTAATTTATATACAGAATTGATATGCCAACCAACATTAAGTAACCTAGAAACCACAATAATAGATACTTGGCACTCAAGATACAATATCATTCCCATAATGTGTTCTTTCCCTTCGTTACCCATGCAAAGAAAATACATGATAGTGATCATTACCACCAAATTATTACGACGTAAGTTGAACACAATCATCAAATCCAAATGAACATCCTGCCTAGCATATTTTATTCGAAAAGACTGTGTTGAGAAACTGTTATCTGTGTCATCAATCCTCCATACGCCATATATGCTGCTAGGATCCAGATCAGGAGGAACTGCATAACCAAAGGTTTTCTACCTCAGTATCACTTTTGCATATAAGAAAAGGTTATCCAATAGCTTTCATTCTAAGAGAGAGAGAGAGAGAGAGAGAGAGAGAGAGAGAGGGAGAGAGAGATGAAGGAGCGATCAAATCACCAAAGCAACTTTTCTTTTTCATCTTTCATTTTCTTTTAATCTAACATCTAATTTATTCTTAAAATTATTAGATTACAAGAAATAAAAGGTGAAGATGAGGAGTAACTCTTTGAAAATTACTCTTCAAATAACATGATTCCTTCTTGTGTGTGTGTGCGTAAGGAGATTACTCTAAGAATAAATCTAACATCCTCACTCTTCATTTTTATTAACAAAAAGACTTCGTATGACTGTTACATTAAGAGAAAAATGAAAAGTAAAGATAAGGAGTAATTCTCTTAGAGTTAATTTAGGTAACGTGACCCTTAAAGGAGAAATGCAAAGCTTTAATCTCTTCTTCCATTTCAAATTGTGAACAGTTGATCATGAGAAAAAACCCACAACAATTTACATTTCTGAAGTGATAGATAGAGAAAAAGAGGTAATTCAAAATTCTTTCAAAGGAAATAAAGAAAGTAGAGAAAAGTATTTCAAATCATAGGTAGAAAAGTAAAGAGAAACATTGCTGATTTGCTTATTTTATATTTTTATGATTCTTTTGGAGTTGAGGGAGTTGCTGACTTATTGTTATATATGTATGATTCTGTGAGTTGTTACATATTTAATTCACTTAATGTATAATTATATGAAGAGTTTCTATTAGCTTATTAGTTAGCAGTCATAGAGGAGCAAACTAGGAAGAATTTTACACATAACCATACAAAGTTTTGTTTTAATTTTTTAGAAGTTTCTTACAAAGATTATTTAATTATGAACGGTGAGGATCATGCCTCATTGCCCTTCCATTCTACTTCATAGAGGACTAACATTGGCTGGGAGAGACCATCACTTAAGATTGAAATTCCTAATTACTCAATTTCAAATTAGTAACAAGATTGTATAATTTTGCAATTGGATTAAAGATTGTATAATTTTGGTCTGTTTGCAAATAAGTCCATGTTTAAAGAATCCTAACGCAATTTTTCCATAAATAAAGACAAAACTATTATAATGGTAATCTTAATTATAGGTGGCTAAGCAGTATATTCGTTAAGTTACCTTCATATTGAACAATACTTGCTGGAATACCGAAGCATACGTTTTCACTGTCCTCCCATCTCACGGTAATCTTAATCTGATACCATCTATACAAAACAACACATGCATCGGTTTAACAGATTAGAAATTTAACAACAAAATCAAAAATCAGAAAATAAGAAAAGTAAAAAAAATAAATGTATACGCAATATACCCTTGCTTAAAAAGGTCAAGGTTGTGAAACCTATGAAGATAGACGGCAATCTCCTGTACAGTCTCCAACGTAGCCTCCGACTTGACCTTCACAGAGGGTGGCATTAAATCAGGCAAACTCTACCGACTAGCTTTAATGTTACACACCAACAAAACATCCTCCCCTGGTTGATGTATCATGCATATACCACAATAACCAACACAAACATCTTTCCCTCGTAGGTAATACTATCAATCCTGATTAGCAGCCATTAGCAAATTCCTTTGCCCCTTTCAAACCTTGACACATCTCAAACAGACCCTGATTCTTAACCCATAAAACTCATCCGTTGATATGCACATTATGCGGAACACCCAGGAGCAGGCCGGAGAAACTAAACCTGTGATGCAAATATAAACAATGGAACAACCAGAAGTGAGATTAAAATTTTACAAGTAATGTGATCATATTAATATAATTTTAAATGAACATTTTTCTAACTTACTGTTAAAAAATTCTCTCTCACGATTAATTTAACTCTTTCCCCAGACTCAAATTAATGATTAAGGAAAAAGACAAAAAAATGGGATTCCTTGCTGTCCTGGGATTTGATCCTCAGTATGCACTAAAAATTGATTAATTGATGGAGTAGCAGGGAAAAGAAAATTCAAGATTATGACGTGAAGCTGAAAAAATGAAAGGAAACAGCGCCAATAGCTAAGAAAGCAATGTTATTATGTATCCTTTCGTTAATGACATAACAATGAACGGAAATGGAAAGGATAGAAGACAAATATCTGAAAGAGAAAGGGAATTGTATTCTAGGGTTCGTAATTGCCACACAGTATGGGAGGCTCAAATTATTAACAAATGAGGTTTGGAATGAAATTGGAGGAACGGTTGACTGATCCTATCTCCAATTGTTCATCGTTCTTGTTGGTTGTGTGGAATTGTGACGGTTCTTGATCCTGGAAAATGAAAATGAAGCGTTTGAACGTGAAATGTGAGTTCTTCATTAGGCAATGTCATTACCGAAAACACCAATAACCTCTTTCTATTTTTTTCTCAAGGCTTTGGACGATGTTTGAATCCAAAGTTATGAAGAATCCTGATAAACGATCAAATGGAGTCAAATTAAAGTTATTTATTTAAGAATTCATTGACATTCCGTTTTTTATTTACATACATTTTTTTTAGTTAAAAAATCAGATAATATGTAAATTCTCCATAATTTAATTTTCCAAAAATATTCACAACATTTCAAAAATTAACTTTTCATTTCTTTTATAAAATTAGTCATATTGAAAATTTTAATTTGCGAAAGGTGGTAATATTAGCCAAGAAATAAATTTTATGATTGAAATAATTTAAATATATGTTTGATAAATAATTATACAATTAAATTTATCTGACATGTAAGACCTATAAAATGACATTGTAAAAGTGACTGTGGTTTAAAAGTAATGAGACTTATTATATTTAAAGGGTTGAGTATAAATAAAATCGTTATAAATGAGTTTTATTATTTTAAAACACACGATTTTTTTTTTATAAACTACTTTTTTAAAGTTCTTTGGCTTATTTCTAGGAGTTCTGTCTCTCTGATCCTCTAATCCTCTGATTGAAGAACCGAGATATTAGGGGCGAGCTCTTCAAGTTAGACCGATCAGTTTTGCCGAGTACGTAAGTTGAATTTTCGTTCTCTTTTTTGTCTATTTTTGTTTTCTGTTGCATGTGAGCTCTCCTCTGCTTGCATACATTGTTTTAATCATCGGTGAGTCTCTGTTGATCAGTGATTATAACGGTATGTTCTAATCGTTCTTATGATGTTTCTATGTGGATAGAACATCATGTGGAGTTAGAAGTGTTTTGCGTTTATAGAGTTGTCGAAGCAGGATAACCGGTAAGGGAAGTTAATTCCATTATTTCTAAGTTACAAACATGTTAGAATTATAAATTGTATGGATGTACTGTGATTGGTTGTTTTATCTGAACTATTGAATGAGTTGTGATATATGAAAGCTATGAAATTTAAGTGATCAAATTTTGTTCATATAGAAATGTTGATGTTTAGTACTGAAATTAAGGTCAATTGGCATTGATGTATTTCCTATACTTGATTTTGATATGTGATTGACATCTATTCTTGAATTTTCTGGACTGGCTTGAGTCTGCATAATTATGCAAAAATCAGATTCTACAAAATTATGCTGAGTCACTGGACATAGGAAGTTATCTGAATATTTGAGTTATATATATATATATATATATATATATAATACAAAATTGTCTAAATAAAATATATGTATAAATAAATGTTTCAGATTCTCATAAATGCATCAAAAATTTCATATTTGTTGGTTTTAATTAAAACTAGCTTAATTGTTTAGAGTATAATTTAAAATTAAATTCTCATGGTTTTTAAAATGAAATTTTAATTGGTTGAAAGATAACAAAAAGTTGAGATTTAAAACATGAACTTTTAATTGATTAAAACTTTTAACAAGAACGAACTTGAGATTTTTAAATGATTTTAATTAATGAAAAATTGTTTTGACATATCAAAAAAATATTTAAATACGCAATTTTTGTTTAAGTGATTTTATCCATTAAATTATTATTTTTATTTTATTTATTCATGTCTTTCGATTAAACTTATGAATATTCTAACATATTAAAACACATTTATAAGTTTTTCTACAGATAAGATCAAAACATCATAGAAACAAAGATTTTTATCACTTGAATCTCAATTTTTAGAGTTTGGACTAAATCAAGGTTCTTTTTATTAGAGATGGCAAATAAATATGTTTTCATGGGTATTTGTTCGAACTCATTCTTATTTTGATAGAGAATTCATGCATTGACTAAGTATGGGTATGTGTATCTGTATGGAGAATCCTCGACTTTTTCAATTGGATGTGTGGATGGGTATGGGGATGTACATATATCTGCCATAATACCCGTCACCGTTTAAATTATTAAAATATTTACAATTAATTAAGAAGTCATATATACATTTGGTTTGTAATGAAATTCATTCATATCTCCAATATATTTTTCTTATCTTATCATAAACTTTATGTAATTATGATAAAATGATGTATGTCAATTAAAAAAAATTTATGTCTCACATTTGAATATTTCTATTATTTTTAATATTTTTATTTATTGTATATGTTCCTTTCACATGAGAATGTATAATACTTTCAGTTTAAGTGTTTAATAGCATAAATCTTTCCTTTACTAGGTAATATAAAAAAAAAAAAACTTTATTTATTATTATT
>Ga0214545_1005697_pt1 | contig 22269 bp, 10 predicted proteins | sample CNSS4metaG_FD_160064 | JGI IMG/M metagenome (GOLD analysis project Ga0214545, IMG submission 160064) | Root nodule microbial communities from cowpea collected in UCLA plant growth center, Los Angeles, California, USA - CNSS4 | ecosystem: Host-associated > Plants > Roots > Nodule | place: USA...
ATATTTATACATTTAAAATATATAATCTAAAAAGTTAATCTTTTTAATTATTTTTATGTTATTTTATTTTTTTAAAATGGGCCAACGGGTCAGGACGGGCTGACCCGTATTTTGGCCTGTCAAGTTAACGGGCTGGACAGGACGGGCCAGAACGGGTTGACGGGTTGAAATCTTCAACCCAGCCCGTTCCTTTTAGCACAGGCTGACGGGCTGGCCCGTTGGGTCCAGCCCATTTTGCCACCCCTACCACCAGCTGCGAACCTCCCTGCTCACAACATCTCTCAAGTGTGAGCATGGAACATATGAACCTCCCCGCTCGTATCCCTACACGAGAGTATCAGGATATGAACCTCCCCGCTCCTATCATCACGTGTTCATCACTAGTCATGAACTTACCCGCTCATGATAAGATCAAGCATATCCCATACCAGGACCAACACAACAAGCCATGCAAAATATATCACAAACGTACCATGCCACTGCACCATTGCGTAGCGTAGCTAGGAGAAATGGCAGTGCAGACCACCTGATGGTTCCACATCACCGTCGGGCGCCATAACTCACACGATTTCCTTGTTTCTTACTACCGCCTAACAGTCCACCGTACACCGCTAGGCGCTACACCAGTAATGTGACACTACTGATTTTAGGTACTCTAATTCATTTCCTAGCATTCAACCATTCAATTCTCAACATCCAGAAATCAACATCCACATTCATATATTCCAAATTACAACATCACAACACATATGCATCTTTCAAGTATAAGTACACATTCCTCTTTTTTATAATTCATATATACTCACATCTTAAATCAATGCCAACATTCAATTTGAACCCAAAAGTAAACCATGCTCATATGAAATTATAAAATAATAAGACAATAGGCACATGACTCATTTATTCATATATATACTCCACCATTTAAATACATGTTAGCATTCAATTTCAACTTATGAATATGCATGCTTAAATCAAATATAAAGTAGCAATCCTCTAACAACTTAAGCACATGATTCTATGCACCAATGCAAATTAATATAGCACTTCACACCTCCTATGCAACAATTTAATTTATATTGATACACATGTATTCACCAATAAACCAATTCTCAACATGTGACTAACCCAAAGAAACATTCAAATTCATAGAGACTTACAACATAACCCACTCATGCTTCCAACTCATGCCACATTAGTAGTTACTTGAAATTATCAAGAGTTTATTCATGCATTTTAAAGACTTCCTAACCAACAATCATGAGTAACTTATATCTCTAGCTACGGACATCCAAATCAAATCTCCACCGTTCAAAGTGAAGAACAACATGTTATGGACCACCTGTCAAAATTTCACCTAAATCAGACGGTTAACGAATGGGGAAATGCAGTTTTACAAAAACTGCACAAACTAGAAAAACTTGTGGCGCCTAGCGTCCAGAAATCAAAAGCTCGGCGCCTGGCGGTATAAAACTAGTGCCTGACGGTTCCTACTGCGTGAAAATTATGATAACTAGTGTTTTTGAAAAGTGTTCGCACCGCCTGGCGGAGTCACCCTTGCTGCCAGGCGGTTCATCACAAAAACCCAGAAAGCGACACATAATTCATGCATCGCCTGGCGAACCTTCAATGCCGCCAGGCGCTTTCTGGAAAAATTCCAGAAACGTGAAATCAACGAAGGTTTTGATCATACCAAGGCACCACATGCATGCATTATACTACACAAACATCATAAAACAATTATACACATAAATGTTGGTATCGCGTAACGGAATGTTTGAGCGTGCAGACAAAACCAATAGGGGGGTAAATTGGTTTTAAGTAATAAAATTAATACTTTAAAATTTTTTCCAAAATTTATCAATTAAATCAATAATTAATTTCTTTAAACTCAATAATAGATGAAATAAAGAGATAGAGAAGAAGATTGAACACAAGTATTTATACTGGTTTGGATCAAAAGACCCTACGTCCAGTTGTTAATCTCTCAAACCTTTGCACAATCTCCTTTGATCACATTTTCATGCTCTGAAAAACCTCCCTAGCAGTCCCCATGAATTGGCACTCACAAACCACACTCTCCCTCTCTCTAACTAATTCCTAACCTAAGAATTAAGTCCATTGATTGCCAAAAAACGAAAATGATCATTAAAGGCATTAACTTGTGATTTCATGTTAGGTAACTACTCAGCCCTCACCTCTTTGGCTTCCCTTACAGCTGCTAGGGTTTCTAGAGTTTCTCCAATGTAGCAAAAAAATGATAAACGATAAAAGAAACATAATGCGCTAGCCAAGGTTTGAACACACAATCACAAAGTTTCGAAGCAAGTGCGCAACCAATTCAACCAATTCATGTTTAGAAATAATTCCTATAAATCTAGGATTTTATTATCACTCATCATGTCCAAGCGTTTATTATTAAAATAATAAGCAATTAAAATAACACACAAATGGCATACACCGGACTCAAACCTAAGTCCTTTCCACATGTTTAAGTACTCCCAACCACTTGAGCTAGTACTATTACACACCATAAAAGCTAACATTAATTTTCATAAGAGCTCCTATTACCTGCATTTATTAATTAATTGTTTATTTAATTAATTAAATTTCTTGGGTCTTACACCTTAACAACAGAAATATTAAATCACTCAAATGTAGGTTCAAACACTATATGGCAACAAACTAGCAACATAGCTACAACCAGCACCAGACAGTAGCAGACTAAAATAACCTAGAATCACATTAGATTTAAATTTGTATGAATATGAAATGTGAATACAAATGCAGATTGGGTATTCAACTCACAACAGTCAAGTCCCAACATAACACATTCAGATGCAAGGAAAAATTCAAAAACAGATTTCTAATGAATTGGCAGGCATAAGCATAGGCATAACCATTAATGAAACAATGAGTTTTAGTGAAAGTAAGGTTGGTCAAAACTTTATTTGACCCACCAGGGACTACTATGCAAAAAGAAAAAGATTTAGAGTACGCACTCTGAAAATTAGTTTGGATGGAGAGTTGACCCAAAGGTTGACTTTTGAAGTCAATGCTCCAAATCAAGGTTTGATTGTTGGAGACCCTAAATATCACTTGATTGCACATGATGAAAGGTTAAGGGACATTTGGAGAGGTATTGAAAGACTTGTTTCACTTAACCAAGGTTGTCCTTATCACTTAAATTTGTTTTCATCTTTGATTTTTCTTTTCTATGAATTTGTATGATTCTTTGCAATTTAGTATGTTGGTTTAGTGTATAGGATATCCTTGAATAATCTATGACTCAATTTCATGCATTTTGCCCATTAACTAATTTTTAGGTTCATATGTTTCTATATAATTATGTATTTTCAACTTCCTTAATATTTTGTACAAACACTTGTGTTTACACTCAATTTGCATCATACTTTACATCTTCAAATGGTTAAACCATGAATGGAAGCATCATATTCATTCAGAACACAAAATTTGCACCAAATTTCTTATGCTGTAAAATGTGCACAAAATTTGCACCAATTTTGTTGCATGTGCTGCCAAGTTTTGTTCAACACATGATTTTGGGAAATTGGAGCTATAACACATTTTTCTTAAGTAGACATTTTAGGTAGAATTGAGGTATGAAACCTCTTCCATTAATGTCTCTTCAGAGTTCTATAGGTTCATGGTGGATATTATAGCATTTCGTCATGATTTGCATATTAATTTGAGTACTAGTTTACAGTAGCATTAATTTTCCTGCATTTGCTCTTTCCTTTTTACACTTATTTAGAAACTTTGTTCATATTTTCTTTCATTAGTTTACTACAACTCTATGTTTAGTTTATTATGAAATGCATTCTAGGTTTGATTAGGTGAAATTTTGCACTTCTTTTTAATTGAAGTGGTTATCCTAGTTTTCAACATTCTTTTATCAATTAGACTTTGCTTAGATAATGAGTTTGTTTTTTATATAGGTGAATTAAACAAGATGCGGCATGTTCTAGCAGTAGGGAGAAGAAACTTTCATAGCACAAGAAAGAGTTCAAAGGTGGCGCATGACAACATGTTTGAAGCAGAAAACTGGTATTATGCAGTTTTCCTGCTCCTTTTGACATCTAAACACCACTCTTATGCCAAATTATGCACAGTTTAGAAAACACATTATATTTGTTTATGTGAATGGGAGCTAATATATGATACATATATTAGCTACAATCCATGATTCATGCAAGAACTCATTAGCTAGACTACAAGCTAAAGATGTAGTAGGAATAACTCAAGCAAACAGAGCAGAGGAAAGAGTAAAATGTTTGAAAACAGTTTGGGGAGAGTGGTGGGTACCTTGTATGGCCAAGCAACAACACTGAATTTGCTGGATCCTTCCAAATTAGAGGTGATGAAAGGGGATAATCCTGAATCAAGAAGGAAAATATGTAGCTTTGTAAGATAAGTTGGATACTTTAGAAAATTTGTTTAAGGCTCCTCTAAAATTTTAATGCCATTAACTACATTAATTCAGTAGAATCAACATTCAATTGGACACACCAATGTCAATAAAGTTTTAAATAGATGAAAAAATATGCAATGACTTCACATGTATTAACAATCAAAATCTAAAAGGGAGAATTGAAGTCCTTTTTTATACTTCCAACTAGATCAATCTTCAGTGTAGTGGTGGTTTAGCGTAGTGGTGCAGAATAAAGTTTACAAATGTAGAATGCCACTAAAATAGGAGTTGGCCATGACCAATCTGTTCTAAGCTAATACAATGCAAGAATTTAAGGCCTAAAGTCTGAACTGGACATTGCAAGATGCAAATGAATGACTATATGCTTGACCAAGTATACATCACTTCTTTTGGACATTAAACAAAACCATTTTAACCTTGAAAAGGGGAAGCATGCGCAAAAACCCCACAATTATAATTCCATATGCCATATATCAAACAATTGGAAGACAATAACAAGCCATGCAAGAGAAAGCAACAATTGAAACATAAGCAAGGGAAAACTCTGATATTGCTCAAGTATTGCATAACTTAAAGAGTGAAATAGAAGGTATCACATTCCAACAAATGCATCAATCAATTTAATCCAAGAGAAAACGTAAGCAATCAATGAACTGGATCTCGATAGAGAGAGGGAAATACTCACACCTAGCAATGCCCATGGTATTTGGAAAATGCCCCACACCAAAACAGCTTCAATGCGAGAATCCAACGACAGCCCCTACCAATCACAGATTATAGTGAGAAACATAGTGGAGAGATAAACAATAACAGAACTAGAGTGACCATGGCCAGTGAGACTTACCACAACCACGGTCAGATGGTCGAAGAACGCACCGGCTGGGAAGACTTACACAGACCACTGTGTTCCCTCAACCCAACCCACAAACACGACAATGGTCGACGGCATAGTGAATGGCAGCAGCAACGTCACGGCACCGGCAAGGTGAAATTGGGGCAGGGTGGCCGGCGATGTTCGATTGATTTAGGCTCGTGGTTTTCGCATTTTCGCGTTTTCGTGGTAAAGTGAAATTGGGGGAGGAAGAAAGTGAAATGCGATTCTGTTATTAGTTATTTATTTACCAAAGGATTTTATCCGTTTGTAATGTGTCAATTTTCATCAGTAAATAACGGACTAATTTCATATGGACATTACCAACGGATGATTTCGTCGGTCTATGCCTGACAATCCTTTCATTAACATTACTGACAGATATATCTGTCATAATGGTAATTTACCGATGGATCATAATCCGTCAAAATTTATCCGTTGATAATTCCTATTTTTATTGTGGTGAAATATAATGAAGACTTTTTACGGGTCGTAATGGGGCCAAGGCAAAGGTAGAAAAAGTGTTAAGATTTTTGTGTTTTTGAAATAAATATAGAAAGAATAAATGAGCATATTTTCAAAAATAATTCTTTTTTTTTCTACACTATTGGGGAAGGCAATTATTTTTCATTTTTCTACATTTTTTTTTTCAAAACTCTTTCATCATTATTTTTCTTCCTTTTTGCCATTTTTATTATTTGTGGGTGAGGTACTCACCCACACACTTTATTCATCAACCAATCTTTACATAATTCACTAGCTCATTCTTTCTTCCTGAGGTAAGAAACAACATGGTGTTTTTATTTTTAAGGTTTTGTAATAGACTTAAAATAAGAAAACGAGATTTAAAGTCCAAAGGGTCTATCAATAGATTAATATCAGGTAGGCTTATTTGCCTAAGTAGCTAAAAACAAGAAATGCCTCAGCCATATCAAATCATGCATATTTACCTAAGTTGTAAGCAAAATAGTCGATTTAATTTTTTTAGTATATATAAAACATGAGCAAGTCAGTCAAGAAAAATAGGAATGACATAGATGGTTCATCCTTACATTAAGGCTCAAAACCCACAAGGTCAAAACCATTTCACAAAAGATTAAATCAAGTAATTCTCAAATCAACTCAATTAGCAAATCGTATAAACAATCCAATCATAACAACACGACTCCTATTTTCCTAGAATTATGATTGTCTCAGTTGTTGAATCCAATCCAATACAAATATGTTTTACTGAAAATAGGAAATTAATTTTTGGTGGATTTCTTATAAGACATTGTTTAAAAGTTTCACTAAGTAGAAAGTTAATACTTTCACAATTTTCTCAAAAGAAATCAATATTTTTTATGAAAATAAAACAGAAATTGGAAAATAGAAAACAAAAAGAGAAAACAAAAATCCTAAATATGATTTGTCTCCTTCATATTTATTTCAAAAGTTGCCTTTGATAAACCTATTTTGTGGCGAAGGCAAAAGATTATGTGACTACTGCCTCAATTTGGCCATATGTCAAAATTTATGTTCTTTAATTTTGCCAAGTTCAAATCACCTTGTACAATTATATTAATTTTAAAATTTTTATTTTTGTTAAAAATAAAAACACATATTTTTGATATTTTTCTACTTAGGCTAGAAACAGAAAATAAATATGTATGTAATATAACTTTTTTTTAATCAACAATGCTATAAAATGAATTTGAATCTATTGGAGCAACCTTTCTTTTTTCTCCGCAGCCACGTCAACAAAGATAACCATTAAAATTTTATTTGCATCATTCACATCAACAAACTTGATGTGTGGAACCTTTAAGTTCAACTCAAGTTAAGCATCATCAAGGTGCATTAGGATGGTTAACCAAATCATCAATAATCCTCATAATCTCATCTTGTGGAAAACCATTTGCACCTGAAGTATTTGACTTTGTTGCTTCATTGTTAACCAAGTCTGTTGTAGTAGTAGATGCTTTAGGTGTATCTTCCAATATTGTTGGTTCTTCTACTACATTTGGTTCCTCCATTGTATTATTCTCACAACTTTGCTCTTGAAAAGGATCATTTTTACTCATATCCTCATTGATAGATAAAACTTTATATTCACATTGAGCATCATCATCATATCCATTAGTAGATATGTTAGTGTGAGAATCAATATATGTATGTATGTACTACGGTGATCCTTGTGAATAAATGTATATGTCATATGTTATGAATAAGAAACATTGGTTTTGTGTGTGTGCATTGGTAACATTGTAGCTCCATGTGAGCGAGAGACTAGGTAGCTTTGTGTGAGTGAAAATGGTAGTTCTTTGTGACAAAGAGACATGCTAGCTCTAGGTGAGAGAGTTTGTTGGTAGCTCTATGTGAGGGAGATGTGGATTGACTCTATGTGAGCATGAATGAGATGTTTTGATCCATATTTCAGTACTTAATGTGATTTTTGTTAATCTGTGATGGTTTGTGATGTGGTTACTATCAAAGTGTTAATTTTCCTTATGGTTTACACTTTGTTATATTAGTTTACCCTTTTGTTTGTTTATTTTTGTGTCGATTGCGATGATGATGTATGTTACACAGGAGCAAAGGATAACTCAAGTAGTGATGAATAGTAGTGAATGCAGAAGAGATGTGTTAATAGATTAGTTAGAGAGTTTACAGTTATAGTTTCGTGTTATGCCTTTTTAAAATAAAGTTTTAATTTGTAAAAATAGTGGTTTCAATTTTGTTTAAAAATTCATTTTTCTGTATTCAAGATTCAAATTAAGTGATGATGAGCTTTTTTAATATATGTGAAGAGAAATGCACGTGTTAGATGATGGTAGGGAAGTTGAATGTATTAGATGATATATTAGTAGATGTACAAAAATGTTAGACGATATATATATATATATATATATATATATATATATATATATATATATATATATATATATATATATATATATATTTGAGTCTACCCAATACATGTGTCTTTCGAAAGTAGAGTTAAATGTTTGTGTTTTGTTCAAGCCATTAGGATTGAGACATTAGGGCTATGTTGTGATGATTGAGTCGAGACAGTTGTGTTATGATAGACATTTGATTCATATTATATGTGATCTGCTAATTGATGATATATGACAATTGATGGTTTTTGGATGAAGGAAAGAAAATTGATTTCTTATGTGATAGTTTTTAATTAATAGGGATTTTATAAATTCACTAGCTTACCCTTCATTTTTTTTCGTGGAGTTTTGGTACCTACCTGCAATGATCGTATATGTGTTATACGTGAGCAGAGAATCAAGGAGATGTTCCTACAAAGTATTTTGAAAAGTAGTAACGAGACTACGAATCTAACTTGTATCATAATGTAAAAATGTATTATATTGTAAAAATGTAAAATATAATATGTATTGGGTGTCAAGACTAACTTAGCTATGCCAAGTTGGAAAGCTTTTGGGAAGATTTGCATTTACAATCTAAACAAGATTGTTTGTCGTTGTTTGAAGTAGTGATGTAATTAGCAATATGTTCTGCAAATCAGGGTCGTTACACTTCATGCAACATTAAATTCTCTTCTCCTTGCAAAACATCTTTTATAGCTAGCATACTTTTCTCCTTAAGTTGCATAACTTTTTACTTCTTCGACTAATATAAGCACACCCCAAGTTAGCATGCATGTGTCAGATAAAGTTAGCAAATATTTTAGTTTTAGCTCAAATTTCAAAAGATATTTGAATAGAGCTTTGAACTTAGACATGAATCTCTTAAAGACAGATGATGAAGACATTCTCTACATTTTCAAACTTAAACTTTAGAATATTATTCATGTGTGTTAACTCTAAGTATTGTTATGTAATTATCATATAATTGATTTTTAGTTACTTACCGGAAAAAGTGGAAGTTGCCATAATGTTCTATCATATCTTTCAAATAATTCATAAGTACCCATGATCGGCAAGGACGACTTAAGAGTTTAGAAGACCTAAAGCAAACTTAAAACAAATGAGGTCTTTTATTTAAAATTTATTTTTTGAGCTTTTTTTTATGCAAAAAATTAGGCCTTGGAATATAATTTGATGAAGAAAAGTGATAAAACGTATATCCTTAGAAAAATCTATATCATTCATTTTTGTTCCTGCGGAGAACAAATAAGACATGTCAGACACAAACGTTATCTTACCTCAATCCGTAATCTCCTCATTAGGCTTTCTTCCGGCTGACATATGCTATTTGTTGGTGTCTCGGCTTGGACCGGTTTGGACCCGAGAGGGGTTACCTGCGGAGAAGACTCTAACGCTCAAGTTAGCAAAGAACTCTCTGAAAGTCAAATCTCGTGATTAAGGGATTAATGAATGCGTACCTTTAATTGTTAGGGTCCATGCATATTTATAGATTATTAATTATGTCTAGCCACGTCATGGGTTGGGCCCTTGTTTGGGCCGTAGGTGGGCTGGAGCCTGGGCTAGGCCCTTTGGTTTGATCACTGTGGGTCCTAGGGGCTTTGCTGGTAATGCTCTGAGTCTGTCAAGTTCTCGCTTAATTTTCTTAAGTTAGCGGCTTAGGTCGGTTACTCTTATTCGCTCAACATATATGGTGATTATTTGCGTCCTTGGGGGTTATGTAGACGGATTTTACGGCTATAGTCAAGCTTGGGCCTGGCCATATCCCCGGTTGTACAAGTCATCACCTATCATTGTATACTTGGCGGCTTTAGCTAGCCAACTCTTGTTGGCATCAGGTGGGGGAATGTCGGTTCGGAGGTACTGGATGTAGGGAGTTATCCAATTGTCAGCTTGGTGTTGGGTTAGGTTATGGCAAGTGTTTGTTATGGAAGGTACGGATAGTGTTTGTTGTAAGAGTGATCGGTGTCGGCTTTTTAGCTTAGTGCTAGCCAATTTAGATAATATGTCAGCTCTGACATTTTCATATCTGGTGATGTGTTGGATGTATAGTCATCCAAAAGTAGATTGGATGATGTTTCAGACCAGGTGATAGTATTATAGGAGGGTAGGGTCTTTGATCTGGAATTCGTCATTTAGATGGCCTACTGTGAGTTTGGAATCGGTTTTGCACGTAAGCGTTTTGACGCCGACTTCGCGGGCGAGGGATAGGCCAGCGAGGATGGCTTCGTATTCGGCTTGGTTGTTGGATGTCCTGAAGGCGAAGTGGAGGGATTTTTCGATGAGGATGTCGTTGGGGCCTTCCAAGACGATGTCGGCATGTGCCTCTTTTGGGTTTGATGAACCATCAACGTAGAGTGTCCACTAGTCTTCGTCGGGGGTTCGTTGCAGGTCGTTGACGAAGTCTAATAGGCATTGAGCTTTGATGGGGTCGTGGGGTTCATAACGGATATTAAACTCGGATAATTCTACTGCCCAGGACGACATGCGGCCGGCAAGGTCTGGCTTTTGAAGTATCTTCTGGATGGGGTAATCAATTTTGACGATGATGTTGTGGTGTTGGAAATAGGAGCATAGGCATCGCGCTGTGTGTGCTAGGGATAGGGCTAATTTTTACACCATCTGGTATCTGGTTTCGGGATCCTGCAAGGTTCAGCTGACGAAGTATATAGGGTGTGATCCGTGGCGGTGATGTAGACAAGGAGGGGTTGATGAGTAGGCTTCCTTCCTTACGGAGAACAAATAAGAGATGTCAGACACAAATGTTACCTTATCTCAATCCGCAATCTCCTTAGTAGGCTTCCTTCTGGCTGGTATATGCTATCTGTTGGTGTCTCGACTTGGACCGGTTTGGACCAAAGAGGGGTTACTTGCGGAGAAGACTCTGACGCTCAAGTCAACAAAGAACTCTCAAAAAGTCAAATCTCTTGATCAAGGGATCAATGAATGCATACCTTTAATATTTGGGGTCAATGCATATTTATAGATTATTAATTATGTCTAGCCACGTCATGGGCTGGACCCCTATTTAGGTCGTAGGTGGGCCTGGGCCTAGGCCAGGCCCTTTGGTTCAATCATTGTGGGCCCTAGGGGCTTTGCTAGTAATGCTCTAAGTCTGTCAAGTTCTCACTTAATTTTCTTAAGTTAGCGGCTTAGGCCGGTTACTCTTATTCGCTCAACATATATGGTGATTATTTACGTCCTTGGGGGTTATGTAGATGGATTTTACAACTATAGTCAAGCTAAGCCGCCTGGGTGTACTACAATTTTAATAAAACCTTTTTTTACAAATAAATTTTTGAAATTTGTATCAATATTCTTCCACTAACTTGGATAATATATATTTTTATCAAGAGTATAATCATCATCTAATCTCTCAATGTCCTCCTCATTATCAAGGGTTTTTTAATCATAATTATCCTCATCACTAAGTACTTATTTTTCTCTATTGTTGGTTTCACCTATATCTATATTATTATTATCTTTCATTCAAAGAGTACCCACTTGTATTTTCTAATTGATTTTTCTTATTTATTTTTATAAATTTATTGACAGTTCCTTTTTGTCATGCAATAAAAGCTCAATTTTTCTCTTCTTTTGGAATTTAAAATCGCTCAATTCAAAATTTCTAGTTGACATATCTACAAATTTTTATATAAAATAAAAAATTATAATATATATAACACTACTAAAGATAAGTTTATGAAAATAATGAGTTAAAACAATAAAACCTGGTTTAGGTTCTCAGGAAAGTAAACTCTCTAAGACTTATAATGTCTTGAAGTCTTAAGTCTCTTTCTCGTTCTCAAGTCTTAATTTTTTTCACAAACCTGCAAAGTTTATTTTAAGATTAATCATCAATAAAAATAATTAAAATAAAATATTATTCTTCTCCACTCGATAGTAAATATTTTTATCCCTAAACTTAAATTATCTTTCTAGAGAAAACTCAACTTTGAATTATGCTCCACTTAATCTATTATTCACTAAAAAAAGACTAAACCTTAATCTAATTACTAGTTTTGTAGAAAAATTTTAGTTCCTTATCAAGATATATGCAAAAAAAAACACTCTTGAGAAACATGTAAATCTAAAAATACCGGAAAAAAATGGTGCAAAAGAAACACATTTTTAATTCTAATACGAATACAAAAAACAAAACAAAAACAACAAAAATAGGAAGAAAACATATATTAACCATAAATGAGGATGAAAAAATTGATAGACACGACTGGCAACATGGGATTAAAGAAATGTAATCTGCCAAAACTCTAATCCTAAAAAAGGACTCTAGAATATAAGAAAGCAAGGAGAGACAATAGCAGTCATAAAGATAAAAGAAGAAAATATAATCAAGATTGGTTACAAGAAAATAAATATTACTAATCATAGTCTTTTTCATTAACAAAATCATAATTTACTAAAAAAATATTTTAACTCATTAAATATCATTTTTAATACCAATAAAAATTAACAAACACTAATAATAATTTAATTAAATTTTATTCTCATACATAAACTTAGAATTAATTTTATAGAACTATATTAGTAATAAAATATTATTTTTGGCTTTTTTTTAAACAAAAAATTTTATAATTAATTTAGTAGAGATATATTAGTACTAAAAACATTTCAAGGCCTTTTTTCTTGAATATAATATTATAATTAATTTAATAAGAAATATTAATAGAAAAAAATTGAGACCTTCTTTCTTTGAACATCTAAAACAAATGTTTTACTTACTTGAGCCAGCTTTGATGATCGAATTGTCATATTGTTTCTTTCACCTCTCTCGTGATGATTAGTGTCTATTAGAGAAAACTACATATTTTTCAAGTTCTACTAAGCTTGTTGTATTTAAGCTCTTAATTAAAATATTTAAAGTGTTGTATCTTTACTTTAACAATAATTAAACTAAAAATTACTAATTTAAATCATCATAAAAGGTTGTTTAGTTATGCATCTAGATTTTACTTGTATCACGAAATCGTAATTGCATTTAAAGAAAGGTTAAAAAAAAGAAAAATTGATGAGAGCAATACCCACATTGTTGGTTTACATAATAAATGTTATTGTTGGTATGCATATAAATGTGCTTATAAATGTTATTGTTGCTATTAATATAAATGTCCTTCTAAATGTTATTCTTGGGTGTCTCATCAACGTATGGTCCTTGATTGTTTAAAATAAGAATGTATTGGGAAAAAATATATACCTTCTTTTATCAAAATAAATTTTATCTAAAATTAAGAAAGTTGTGTTCGTCTAATTAAATAATCCTTTGCCAAATATTTCAAAATTCAGTTATCTATCAATTTTATTAAATCATATTAATCATTATGAACACGTATGGGTGAGGTTTTTTCTATAAAAATTAAAAAATATTTATAAATAGTTAACTCATACACATTAAAAGTAAATTCTTATAAAGAGGTAAGATAATAACAATTCACAAATTAGTTTGTATATAAACTAATTTTAATTTACGAAAATTTAAATTTAGTTATTTTCCTACTTGAAATTTATATAGACAAGATCCAAACACTTCTTATATATTTTGATTAGGTTAAAACATACATTCTATTCTATTTTCGTCGTTTTAGTCCTAATATTTTTTTCTAATCTGGTACTATTTTTTTTAATTTTATTCAATATGATATTTTTTTCTAACATTGTTTAAATAATTAACGGTAATGAATGGTGACTTTACCTGTTCTTTCGTGGTGTTTTTTCTTTTTACTTTTTTTAAATTTTTAATTTTTTTTTAGTTTTGAAAAAATGTCTATGTGTCAAACCAGTAACTTGCCACATGTTAGAGTCAATGTTTTAGATTTAATTTGATCAATATATTCATTATTTTTTGGTCCCAATTTTTTTAAAAATTGAGCAATTTGTCTAAGTTTAATTTTTATATAAAAGTTATCATGGTGTGTTTATTAAAATTCACTTTTTTTATTAAATATTTTTTGTTTAAGGTTACAATTAGTTTAAAATTAGAGTGAAAATTTTAAGGATGAGAATTAACATCATTGATCTAAATTTTAAAATTAGTCCTCGTCCTTAAAATTTTCTTTCTAATTTTAAACTAATTGTAACCCTAAACCAAAATATTTAATAAAAATATGAATTTTAATAAAAACATCATTATAACATTTATATAAAAATTAAATTTGATTTCAAGTTGGAGAGTGACAAAATTGCTCCATTTTAAAAAAAAGGACTAAATTAAACAAAAATAACGAATATAGGGACCAAATTGAATATAAACATTGACTCTAACACGTGGCACGTTGCTGGGTTGACACATGGACATTTTTAAAAAACATTAAAAAATTAAAAAAACCTAAAAAAATAATGAAGTGACATGTGACTGTCACTATCCATTACCGTTAATTATCTAAACGATGTTAGATAAAAGGACCAAATTAAACGAAATTAACAAACATTATTAGGACCTGATTGAAAAAAAAAATAGGACTTAAATGACAAAATTAAATGAAAATAGGGACCAAATATATATTTTAACTTCTTTATTATATACTTTTCATAATTGAGTCGAGGGAAGAAAAAAATTATTTTTATTCATTAAAGGGTTGAAAATACTTGTCATGATATTGTACGATTTAAATGAATCAATTCATAATAAAAGTTTGTTGTATGTTAGTAGTGAAAAGTTAAAATATTTCAATTTAATTAAATTGATTAAAGGAGTTATTTTAAAACAAAATAGTCTATATTAGGTATAATGAATAAATAAAAATCTCAATTCGAACCAATTGGATAAGTTGTTTTTTTCTCTTTAATTTCTTAATTATGCAAAGTCGTTGGGTTAACAAAACTCTTGTTGGATAAAGGTCAATTAATTGAAAACTTGAGAATTTTTGTCGTTTGACAAGTCCAATTGTTTGGGTGAGCTATTTAAATGAATACTTACAATGCTTTGGTTGTTGGGCGAGCCAACTCTTGTTGGACAAAATTCAATTAATTGAAAACCCAAGGAGTTTTGTTTGTTGTGCAAGTAAATTATCGTTCAACGACTGAAATTTGTTAGGCACACCTGTACCTTTAGTTAGGCGAGCAAAATGTTGGCCGGGTGAATTGCAATGTGCTTAATTCGTTGAGCAAGAGAGTATTTTCTAAACTTTGTAAAACATGTTTTCAAATGTTTATAAATACTAAAATTTGTTTATCTTTCATCATATTATTATGTTATTGATTACATATTGGGTTGGATGTTATTAAATGTGATAAATGATGAATGAATAATATTAATAATTAAAATTAATATAAAATGTACACGAATAAAAGTGTATAATGTTATGGTTGTCATATAATCTAGAGGGAGAGAATTGTGTTTAGAAGTAGGTAATGTATTGAGGATCATGAAGGAGATATCATGATTCTATTGATATTGCAATGTTTTTGTATTGCAGATGTTGTGTTTATATAAACACAATACATTACAATCATAATCTCTATAATAAAGTCATCATTGAATACAATAAACAATATAGGAAATAATTGATAATGATGGTTGCACACATGAGAAATAATACACGGGAATAATATCAACGATATTAGGATAATATTATTGACAAAATATCTCTAGTATTGATTCTAATAATTAGAATCGTAACTTTCTCTAACTCCCTCCTCAAACTGAGGTGACTCAATCATCCCAAGTTTGTGTCTCAATGTTGAACCTTGTGTGTGTGAGAGGTTTGGTTAAACAATTTGCAATTTGATCTACTATGGGCACAAAATGAAAATTGTTCACGTGTTGATGTCTTGACATTGCAATTCTTCAGCATCTTTTCTAAGACTTTATTGTTGAGGTGTCCAAGCTGTCTATTCAAATTCTCCTTTAGCAACATGATGACCCAATTCTGGGTTTTTGGAGATGAACCGCCTGGCGGGAAGGGCAAGCCTGCTAGGCGACGCAAGCTGATTTTTCTTTTGTACGAAGCTTTGAATTTTGGATTGGTTGGATTTTCTGAATGGTTTATGTGCACAATGTAAATTCATGAATTGGGTGAAATTCTCGAATGTAAAAGGGTGTTTGAGTGCGCGTATATGTTTTGGTGATTGAGTGGAGAAGGTTCAATTGCGACAACCCTAGTAGGGTTTGGGAGATTGTGTATGGGTTCGACTTGGGAGTAAAGTAGGTTGACTATTCGATTGTAAAACTATGGTGATAGTAGTTGGAAAGTGAGAGACAAGAAATTGGCCTAGGATTATGTGAGAAATTGACTGCGATGAGACTTGGGAATTTGGTGGCTTAGGTGGTGCGAAGGAAATCTGGGTTCTACCCAGAATACTATGTGCCGCCTGGCGGCTCATTCTCGCCGCCAGGCGATAGGCTGGATAGCAGCGCCAATTGTTATTTTTTTTAATTGATGGTTCGTAATTTTGGGGTTCAATAAGGGGAATGGAATATGCTACAAATAGCAATAAGGTTAATATGGATTAGGGAGAATGAAAGAAGGGTGAATATAGGCTTGGAAAGACATAAGTATGGGTTAAATGTAATAACTTGAATTGGGTGTGAGAGCCACTATTTTTGGGTTAAGCAAATCTATTAGGTATTTTTTTGAATGTTATCACAGAAGTGTCGTGATTGAGATTGACTATTGGAATTAAAATTATGTAGGAAGTGGTTGATGGTGAAGTTTTAAAGTATTAACATGAGTATAAGGGGCTTTGAAATGGTGAGCTTATATGTAGGGATAAATATCTGAGTTGAGATCTTGTATTAAGTTGTGAAATAAAGACTTCTAGATGGATGGTATGATACACATACCATCCATTTGACGCACTGCTAAGTGCGTCAAATAGGTAGAGAAACCAAACCAGTAACAGTCACGTTACTGGTATAGCGCCTGGTGGCACGAGCAAGGCCGCCAGGCAACGTGGAGACCATAGGGGTTCCTGAACTGAAGGGCGTCTGGCGGTGGGTGGCGAACCGCCAGGCGATAGAGGTTAAACAGAGGTCCTGTTGTGGTGTGGCACCTGGCGATGCGAGGTGTGGTGCCAGGCGGTATGCGTGATTTCTTTCGCCGGCGGGGCATTTGGCAGCGCCAGGCGGATACGGCTACGAATGGAAAATTTTTATGTTTGTAATGTTGCGCTTGAAGGACTAAGTCCAAAGGTGATCTAGGATGTGTTTGGTTTGAGTCACGAGCGAGGAGTTCGTGATGGATGGACCGCATGCGGAACGTGAACGGATTTGTTCACTAGAGGTACTCTTGTTTGGGATGAGTGAGCGGCGGAGTTCATTTCATGCTCAAACTCGGGAATGTTATGAGCGAGGGAGTTCATAGTAGGAAAGGCGGGTATGCGTGTTCAGGTCCGATCGATGGGCTCAAATGATGGGCGAGGGAGTCCGTAAAGTAGGACTACGAGCGGGATAGACTCGTAGGTTGGATTACGAGCGATGAGGTTCGTGGAAGCACGGGAAAGTCCCATGATCAAGAATACTTGCATAAACTCATAAGGGTTATGAGTGTGGGGAAGTGGTTTTTTTTTTAATGCTTATGCGATTTTTGGTTGGGATTATTTCCTATTTATTTTATCTATGTGCATAGCTCACCCTATTTGTTTGTGTGTGGCGATGATCGAGTAACTTGTTATCTAGGAGCAGATGATGCTATAGGTGAGCCAAGAGATGCCTAGTGGCAGAGAGCGGAAGCATATTACATGGGAATTTATAAAGACTTGTTTTATTAAATTTTCATGTAATTTAATTATTGGTTTTACTGCTTTTGACTTTTGGACTGTAACGACTGATTATGGAATTTTGACTTTATATCGCGATTATTAAGTTTATAGTTTTACAATTTCCCGTGTTTTGGGAAATGATTTGATAATAAATGAATAATTTATTTTTATAAATGGTTTATTTTATTTATTTAAGTAATATCCTACCAGGATGTTACAGTTTCCCTTTTAGTAGTATGTTCCCTGTCAATTTGCCCTTCATATAACAGTAGTTTGCATAAAATTCAACAAGGACATTATTGTCAATAATTAGCTTAGATACACCCAACAAATCTTTTGTTATTTCTGGAACATACAGAACATTATGCAAGTTGAGGTTATTCAATTTAGTTGTGCATGAGGCCAATATTTTCAATCTTTCACCATTTCTAACGAAGAAAGAAGAAGTCGTACCATTGTTTTCATTGAGATCTTGAAGTTTCTCATTTTGATGGGTCACATGATTTCTAGCTCCACTATCAAAGTACTATTCATAGCCTTGACTATTGTAGGGGGTGGCTATGAAAGCATTGTAATTTTCTCTCTTGTTATTTTCAACATTATGATTTGAACCTATGTATGAATTATCATAGCGATAAAAAAAATTCATTGCTATGTGTCCGACCTTGTTACATACCTGCCATATTGCTTTAGATCTAGCTCTTCCTCTACCTCCTCTAAAGTTAGAGTCCCTCCAATTATCTTGTGTCCTTGATTTTTTGCTTCTAAAATCAGTTTTGGTTGTAAGGTTTGTTGAAGTATTCATTGAAAGATTATTGAAATTGTTCAGTTGTTCTATTCTGCATTCAAAAGCAATAGTTAGGGTTGTAGATCAACCCAACTAAGGTTGATTTGATCAGATAATTTGACCACCATCGAATTGTAATTAACATTCAGTCCATTTAGCATTTGAATCATCAAATCTAAGTTGGAGATTGATAATCTTGCCAACTTTAATTTATTAGCAAAGTTCTTCATTTTGAGAAGATATTGATCCATCTTCGTTTCTCCTTTGCGAGTGTTGTGAAATTCTTACTTGAGGTAGATTGTCCTTGATTTTGTGTGTGCACCTGCTAGGCTTTGGGCTTCATCCCAAAGTTCCTTCAAGGTTTCATAGTGCAACAATTGTGTTGCAATATCAATGGCCATTGAATTTCTTAGCCACCCTAGGAGAACTTGATCTTGTGCAATCCACTCTTCATAGTTAGGATTGGTTTTCTGAGTTTTGTCACTCGTAGTGACAAACAGTTATAGGCATTCTTTTATTCGTAGTATGTAGCCATCAAGTTTGCAACCACTTATCAATGGAAGAACTAGTGACTTCCATAGAAGATAGTTATCTTTGTCCAACCTGACAAAAACAGTTGTGGGTAGGTCATTTTTGTAATTTGTGTTAGCTGCGAAAGACATGATTAGATTGAGAGCCTTCAAGCTTAAGAGCTCTGAAACCAACAAAGATAAAATAGAGAAATATTGCAGTGTTTTTGTATTGTAGATGTTGTGTTTATATAAACACAATACAGTACAATCATAATCTCTATTATAAAGTCATCATTGAATATAATAAACAATATAGGAAATAATTGATAATGATGGTTGCACACATGAAAAATAATACACGAACATAATATAAGGGATATTGAGATAATATTATTGACATAATATATCTGGTATTGATTCTAATAATTAGAATCATAACTTTCTCTAACTATGAATATTCTGAAGATAATAATATCAAGTAACTATATAAGATACAAATTTTATTTATTTATTTATTTTAAAACCAAATTTATTAATGCAACTAGGAATATCATATTTTACAAAACGAAAATTAAAAAGAAATTAAAAGTGGCAAAAGTGAAATCACTTATTTTACGCGCAGAAATGGAATTATAAAGGATGAGAAATATAAAAGATATCAAGAAAATAAAAATAAGAACATTGAAACTCACTCATTTCACTTAATAAAATAAAATATCCAAATCATTATCTATTAATTAAATAACAGATGTCAATTGCAAAGATCTGTTATTCAATATTTAGAATTTGAAATGAGCATTACAAAATATCAAAACAACTTTTTTTCTTGCAAAAGATAGTCACATAAGGCAAAAATTGACCAAAAAGTTGCCCCTTCTTTTCACTCATTTGAATTGGATCAACCCATGAGATTGTTGGGTCAGAAGCTCAATATTTTTCTGCGGGGTTCTCTATGTACTCTAACTTCTATACCCAAACCTTTTTAAAATACTTAAAGTAATTATTGATTTTTATACTAACTAGTATATTGACCATGCTTACGCACAAAAACTGTGCCCCTTCTTTTCACTAACTTGAATTGGATCAACCCATGAGATTGTTGGGTAGGAAACTCAATATTTTTCTGTAGGGGTTCTCCATGTACTCTAACTTTTCTACTGTATCTAAACCTTTTTAAAATACTTAAAATAACTATTGATTTTTTACTAACTAGTATATTGACCCGTGCGTACACACGGAGCGTATTTGTTTTATTTTGTATATTAAAATAATAAGATAGTGAAAGTATTATGTAATGAAATATTATGAAAATTAAGTTATATTGTTGTTATTAAAGTAATGAAATACTAAATTTAAGTGATGCAATAATAATTTCAGTTTTAAATACAATAAATAGAATTGATATCACAATATAATATAATTACTCAATTTTATGAAATAATTATAATAGCCTATGATCCGTGTGAACATTGTGTTTTGTTTTTTGTTTTTATTTTAAATTTTTTTAAAATAATAATATAATTGTTATTATATTTATTTAACCATTAAAAGTACTAATAATAATAATATTAATATAAATTATAATTTATAAAAATTTTAAAAGATTAAAACTCTATTTAGCAAAAGTATTTAGTATAACCGCGTTTTCAAAAATTAAAAAAAGCACTTCTAATAATAACACCATTATGAATAGTAATAATAATAATAATAATAATAATAATAATAATAATAATAATAATGATGATACCAATAATAATAATAATATTTATGCTATAAATATTAATATTAATGCTAACACTAAGACTAATGGCAACTATAATAATCTATAAGTATATATAAAGATACACATTAACAACAAAACAAATAAAAAGGACAAGTAATTGAAATACCATTCCGTCCCGTAATAAATTAAGGGTATGGGCCTAGCCTTTTCGTAGGCCCAAGGTCAGCCACCAGGGGACCCCAATACTCTGTCCAGCCCCTCACAATATCACTTTACTCTTTTTCAGAAAAAGAAACCAGCTTATGTTCCCTCCCTTGATCTCTTGTAAGTGCTCTGCTAGGGCATCATACTCGTTCAGCTCCGAGCTAGCAAAGACCATTTCTCCTTCAAGTAAGTGAACCTTAAGGTTTTGAATCTGTTTTCCCCATCTTTTCACCGTTTAAGTGTGTTGGTCTAGTTAGGGTTTAGTTTCATACCCTGGTTGGTCTTCGTTCTATGTTTCAGCTCACTACTCTAGCCCTTGGAGCTTAAGTACTCCTTAGTTGCGGGTCTGTTGCGTTTGTTAGCATCTAAGTGAGGTAAGGGAAGCTAGATTTACCAGTTTAATGTTATTTTGGTGTGTTTTTGGTTTGTTCCATGTTTATAAGCTTGAGTAGTATGTTTAATCGAATGAAGTTGGGTTGTATGCATTGTTGGATCTTGGTTTGAACTGTTTCTCTGCTGCATGTGTGCTAACAGTGGTGAGAACTGTCATTCTCGCCCAAGTGAGCCCGTCTTGCCTAGGCGAGAGTAGCAAAAGCTCGCCCTGGTTCTGCTCGAGCATCTCGCTCAAGCGGAGAGTTCTTGCTTTGAGCGACGCATTGTCTCGCTCAGGCGAGAATGGCTCGCCTAAGCAAGTCCTCGAGGAAAACCCGATGTTCTCTGCTTGCGTCCTCGTCCAGGCGAGATGCTTGGTTTTGGGCGAGTGGTGGTCTCGCTCAAGCGAGCTGGCTTCGTCTAAGCGAGAGATCGTAGAAGGACCACTGTTGTAGGACTCGCTCAAGCGACAATGCCTAGCTTAAGCAAGATAAATGTTGTGGCTTAAGCGAAGGCTTTTAGCCTGAGTGAGAATGGGGCAGAAATGATCTTGGTTCCTTGAATTTATTTATGATTTAGTTGTATGTATTAAATATGCTTGGTTGTTTGATCTGCATGTACTGGAATTGGAATGTTTGATATGAGCTATGGCATGGAATTGTGGAATGATGGTTTGGTGAAATGAGAATTGAATGTATGAAATGAAAGTGGTGGTTGCAATATACGAAACATGAGTTTGGTGTGTGATAGG
>Ga0214545_1005702_pt1 | contig 22260 bp, 20 predicted proteins | sample CNSS4metaG_FD_160064 | JGI IMG/M metagenome (GOLD analysis project Ga0214545, IMG submission 160064) | Root nodule microbial communities from cowpea collected in UCLA plant growth center, Los Angeles, California, USA - CNSS4 | ecosystem: Host-associated > Plants > Roots > Nodule | place: USA...
ATTGAGATAAAACATATGAACAACGAAAGAGATTACATTGCATAGGAAAATTACAAAGAGTATAGGTTCATTACATCCAACCCCAATGAAGGAGGAGTTTAGTCACTCCTAAGCATCTAGAACAAAGGATGGATGAATTTGATGGAATGGATGAATTGTTGTGAAGTCTCCTTGCCCTAGAATGGCGCTTTTTCCTCTCTTTTCTGGTTCTGTCGCGTTCCCACACTCCAGCACCCCGTTTCGTGTAAGTTTTCGAAACTATAACCACTTCAGAAAATCGTCTTCTCGCTGGGCGACCGGTGATTACTCGCTGGGCGACTGGTCCATTTCGCTTGGCGACTGGGTCCTGACAAAATAACCTCACTTCTTCTCCAATCATTCACTTTCCTATACAATAATCTCAAATATAACACAAAATATATCTAACCTAAAAGAACCTAAAAACAACCTAAAAATTCCCACAAAACACATGATTAAGTACAATTAAGAAGTCCAATAAAATAAGAATAATAAGTATTTTTAATACTTATCAGCAGCACAATTGTGCTTGTTCTTTCATTAATATTCAAATTCTTCACTTTCTTCGTGACCGACTTTGCTTTCATTGTAGTTCACTTGTTCTTCTCTTTGTTTGTGGCCGACTTGTATTTCGTTTTTGTCAACTTGTTCTCTAGTTTGGCCGACTTCTTCTCAAACTTCGTTGACTTATCCCTAAATGAGTTTTTATTGTCTCTATGGTCGACTTGTCATTAACCGAATTCTTGTCAATAGGCCGAACTCTCTTTAAGAGATTGAATAACTCTCATGCCTTATTCACACCAAACTCATCATCCATTTCAAGTTGTCACTTCTCATCTTGCATTTCTAGTGCAACTTTAAGATCCTTCTTGACACAAAACTGCTTTTGCAAACTTAACACTTCTTGTTCAAGTTTCTGACGTCACTTATGCAAAACTTGCTTTCTTCTCTCTAAGCCTGCCTGTAACTCTACATTACTTCTAACTTCCTTTCAACTATTTGTTGCAAATCTCCTTTTGCAAGCTCTAAAATTTGAATAACATATTTGTCTTCTTCAAGACCTAAGTTGTCCACACTCTACATTAAGTAATCCAAGCTATCAAGACATCTCACTGAGTTATTTGAATTGCTTACCTGCTCCATTGAGCTTTCCAGGTTGTTCACCTTCTCCACCAAACTTTCCGAGCATTTCACTTGTTCCATCATTTTAACAAAGCTATGTAGACGCTTCACTGAGCTAACCGAGTTAAGCTCATGCTCCACTAAGCTTTCTATGTTATCCAAGCATCACATCAAGCTGATCAGACTATTTGCACGTTTTATCGACCTACCAATGCTACTCAATTGACTTATGACACTCGACTTTCTTGTTAAATTCTCAACTTGCTTGTTCTTGACCCCCGAGTTACATCCCATCATTAACAACACCTCCTCTTCTTCAACTTCTTTGGCAAGATTGGTTGTCTCTTCTCTTTCATTTTCATATTGGAAATCTTTTGCGAAATGCTCGACCTTCCAAAAACTAAAGCACTTAACTGATCTGCAATCATTTGCAAAATGACTGTACTTCCCACATTTGATACACTTAACTCATGAGCTGCTTGACCGACCTCCTCTCTACGATCTTCGTCCTCGGCCATTCCAAATTTCTTGACCGGAATGCTCTTTCACTTCTTGTCCTCCTCTACCACTACCACTAGAACCTCTTCCAATACCTCCTTGATATCAACCTCTACCTTGAGTGTTTTGAACTTTTCCCTTTATTGTTTCCTTTGCTTGTAGTGCTTGATTAAGAGACTCGTCATTCTTTTTCCTTCTCTGTTGCTCATGCGCCTTTTGCGACTCGGTAAGCTATTCCCATCTAGAGTATTGACAAGTCCTTAGACTCTTTAACTACGCAAACAATGTTCTCAAAGTTGTTCGTTAACGACCTTAAGATTCTTTCCACCACTCAGCAAATGGGCAACGTCTCTCCATTCCTTCTGTGTTGATTCACCATGATCACAACACGAGTGACGTACTCAGCAACTCTTTCAACCTCTTTCATCCTCTTTCATCCTCATGTTTTCAAGCTCGCCTCTAAGAGTTTGAAGTCTGACTTACTTCACACAATTATCCCATTTATATGCCTTCTCCAATACATGCTTATTTTGAAGATTTAGCATTACCTATCTTCTCAAAGTCGGACTCATCAACAACTTAGTACAACACTTACATGGTTGCTTTGTCCTTCACTCACGTTGCTATCAACGCAACAAGATGGACAATCGTCTATTCTTCAATGTTTGTAGGTTCTTGGTATCCATTTTCGACTACTTCCCATACTCCTTGGGAATTAAGGAGTGCCTTCATCTGCAGACTCCAGTTATCATAGCTGATGCCTTTTGATAACTTAGGCAGGGGCATGTTGTTTGCTAAGTTTTTCATCTCGCTCAAACTCTCTAACTCTCAAACACTTTTCCTTAAGCACTGAGACACTCGGGCTCTCGAGCTTTGAAGCCAATTTGTTGACAAACAAGTATTTATGGATAAACACTCTTTATGTTAAGACTTTGTGTGTCTTACATTTAGAGTACAAGCACTATTTATAGGCCCTTTAACTTGGTCTTTCAACCACATACATTTAATACAACTTCTACCAAAACACAATTAATATAACTATCCAACTACTACCAAAATGTTATTAATGAACTTCTAGTCTCAAAGGCAACTACCAACTATTACCAAAGTACAAATTATTGAACTTCATAATTATTTCTAAGAAGCACTCCTATCTTTTGGATTCTCCTCAGTACCCTTATTTAAGTTTACGTGACAACTAAGGCACGCATACTGATTTTTCCGGTTCACATTACTACAAACATCACAGAAGATGTGAAAATTAAACGCTGCATGCCGTCAAATTACGCATAAACACTGAATATCTGCATGCATCATTACTGTTCCAAACAAAAGGATACACCATTCTCATATCCAATTTTAATTTGGGGAGAAAATTATGCATTATCAAAACATGCTTGTGTTGAAGATTCTTCCAGAACGTGCTTAACAGCCATCTTCACTCATAAGAAAGCCTTTGATTTGTTCTAGCGCCTGAGAAATACATACACACAAGTATCAATGATGCAAAATGTCGATACACTTTTAGCTCTGGGAAACGTTAGTTAGTCACGAGCAAACTAAAATGAAGTTCAGAAGACGGGGCAGAAGTGGCACACCTCCATTGCAATAGCAGTTGGAGATAAATCTGACACATCTCTTTGACCCAGTTTTGCTACCATATCTGTACAGAAGAACATAACACAATAATAGATGGATTATGTGCAGAGTGCGCATGATGAATGAATATATTACCCTAGAAATTTGAAAAATAAAGTAATATGAATTTCCATGCCTTAGCATTTGACAATCTTTAAAAACTAACTACCCAGAACTCAAAACCAAAAGAGTTTAGTTGCAGAAGTCAAAAGAGTTTATAAGTAGCATTTCCCTTCCATGATGTATTCACAAGGATTCTGGAAAGAATCACTATTCTTAATTTCTTATATAGAAAATGAAATAACAACTGCAGACATACTTTCCAAGGAGACCCGGGCATTGGCATTTGCATATGCTTCACTTCTTTCTTCTAAAAGGGCAGACAAACGCATGAAAGTCTGCAGGTGAATTCCAGAATGTAAAACACGAAATTATTTAGTGGGAAAAAATATTTTTGACTCTATTACCCTACTTAGATCGCTCCTCTAACTTTCTAAGATTCATAATAGTTTCTTTTACATTTTGCAGAAGAAGAAAAACTACTGTCATGGAAGAGGAATCATTTACCTTTGTGTATGCATCTCCCGGTTCATAATGCAGAAGTGGGCGAGAATCAGTTCCTACGGCTGTTATTCTCTGAGCCAATGCTTCTACAGGTACATCCAACCAAACACTAATTCCTTGGTACATATATTTCCTGGCAATCCATATATAAGTATGTATGAAGCTAAATTGAGAAGAGTTAATGCAAAATAGGATGTAAAACTTTGCTCATTGGTATGTTAATTATTATACCAATTGATGGGCCTCACAACAGCACCTCCACCAGTAGAAATAACATGTCTATGCATCATTGACAGCTTCCTCAATATCTCAGTCTACAACGGTTAAATAAGTACGGAAAATGAACAGTAAATGAGATGGTTGAACCTGGAAGAAAAACAGAACAATTGAAGACATTCCTAAATGTTCTTTTGTGAGTCAAAAGAATGGTAATTGAGAGATTCATCTGTGATTTGTTCCCACATGTATTCATTAGATAGGAAGCCATCCACTTTATCTAACACAATATTCAGTGAGCCTAACCATTAGTTATTTTAACAAATTAACCAAAATTTAAATTTAGGTTGATCTCAATCAAACTGTTACAGAAACGATCATGAACACAGTTCTCAAACTAACTGTAGAACTATAGTATATACATCTGTCCCTCATACAATTGTCGTTAGGTTTCAACTTCAACACCATTTAGAAGCTTCTGGGGCTTAAGTTTCTTCTCCCAAGAATCAAGTGTTCGTTGTTTCTTTCTATCACTATACTTGAATAATACAGTACAATACATCATCACTGTCATAAAAGGCATAATGCAGGATTCATGCCCCTGACAGTTTACATTTAATTTCTCTACACACCAAACCGAACTAATTTTATTTTCCAAATTTGCAAGTGTAAATGTTCTTCATGTATTATATAAGGAGAGGAGTTAGTATCTGGGATAGGTATTCCATCAAATTAATTGAAAGTATCTGTATCATTAATTGGTACTTCAGAATTACTACTCTGATTTCCTTGTTGCAACTTACTTTATAAAGTACACGTGCTGTACAGATTAAATTTGGATAGAAGAAAAATGAGAGGATTGCATAGGAAAGAAGAAATAGGAAAACCTAATAATTCAATATACTGAAGAGTGAGAAACACGTAATCTGGAAATATTGTGTTCTTTAACTGACCTCCTTATTACGAAAAAATGTCTCTCCATAGTGCTTGAATATATCAGCTACAGATGTTCCATCAACCTCCTCCTCCACCAAGGCATCACTGTTCTCATAAATGCAAAAAAGAAATCGTAGAACATTTCCAGTTGAAATTTAATGTGCCCATGAGTAGAACATTTCAATTGTGATACACACATACTTCATCAATATAACAGATGATATCAGTCTGTTATAATAATCAATAGAAATTATTTCTCTATTGTGTTTGACATTCAAATGTTGCATGCTTCAGTTACCTTCAATACTCTATTTTTCACTTTGAAAAGAAGATAGGAGGAGCAATTAAAATTCTAACCTATCAAAAAACGCATAAGAAAGCGCTTGTGACAATATCTTCCCCACAGTTGTCTTCCCAGAGCCCATCATTCCTGCATCTCAAATTCAAAATATTTTGTACTTGCAATGTAACTAAGCACAAGTACTTCTGCAAGAAACTGACCAACAAGGTATATACAGCGCCCATTTAAATATGTCTCGATCTCTTGTGATTTATTCTGCAATTTTACGGATTCGAGTCAGATAATGTATAGATGGTGTAGTATCACTTAAGGTTGCAACATCATTACACTAAAAGGCCTCAAATCAATCGAAAGTGACAAAGGGCATCGTGCTATATACCTTCAAAATCAACTTTTCATCAACCGGAGCATGAAATGTTTCAGATTCCAATGTCCTCGCTACAGGAGTAAAATTTGAAAATTTATGTTAGCACTTCAACACTTGCTCATATCATCTGAGATTGAATCAGTAGTAATTCAAATTTTGGTTTGCAAAATGACCAGTCCAAATTATAGAATTCCTTTCTGTAGTCAGTCACACTAAATATCAAAAAGCACGAGTGCAATCCTCGTTTTCAAAACATCAATGTTTAATTAATTTTGATTTGTACAAATTGATACAAATCAGATTTTATCATTATAGACAGAGACTGGCACGAATAACATGCAAAACTCTTGTTTGAAGGCTATAGACAGAAAGAAAAAATGGCAATCGTTGTTCACAAATAGTCAAAGTGTGAATAGTTTCCACAAGAACCTGGAATATTGTTATGCGAACATGCAACCACCAAAGATTTTTTCTTTCGCTGTATCCTCGTTGAAGGTCTTGGTGGGTGAAACGTTGACGAAACAAAAAGCTGTTTCTTAAATCCACCAAACATTCTGACAGAGTCATTTGGCCCTGTTCTCTCAGGCTTCGTGGAATGCAGCATAACTGAAAATCGAAAGGCTTGAACCGCTATAGCTTCCATGGCGCTTCAGCTTGAAACTGTGGAATTCAGAAGTAAACTAGACAGTGATTGTATAATAAAAAACGGTGTCGGCCTCTAGAATAATGAAGAGCCACTTTTTGTAATGGCAACTATATGACACACTTTAAAATTCATGTCTCCATGATTCAAAGTGGATCAAACAAATTGGAGCAATACGACAAAAAATAAGTGATAAAATAGAGTAAGTGAACCTCGAACGAATGGTAAACAATTAAATACACATGAAATACAGATTAGATATCATAGTAATAAATTGTCTTGTTCTTATAACCTTCATAAACATTTACCAGATAAAAGAGCTTATTCACTTTAAAAGTTGATGTAACCAAGGACATTCATGACCTAACGTAGTGTTATTTGAATTTAAGTAATAGTTTCGGATTAAAATAAGTTTTTTTTTCTTTTTTTATTCTTCCTGTGGAATTAGAACTTGGTCACTTGAGATCTGAACTTAATTGTTGGAATTATAGATAAGGGAGAGACTTAAATTTTAAATCATAAAAATAAATCTATTTTTTACTAATTAATGAAGTAATGAAAAATGTAATGAATTTATTTAAATATAGCTAATATATTTAAAGAGAGTCAAAAGAATATATAGAAAAATTTATAAAGATGAGGAAATTTATAAAGGATATAGATAAAAGAAACAAAGATGCTAAGAGAGTGTAATAATCTTCGATATGATAGTATAGAAATTGAGTTATCTGTTGTATCTCCATTCCTATTAGAGTTACTTTTATGTTTAATCTTTCTTTTCATCTTTCAATCTTAAAATCCTATTATCCCACTTTAAGATGGCAAGTTGGGTCTTGCTTTCAATTTTATCTGTTGCCTTTTGTTTGTCCTCTTATTGTCTCCATTCCTATGTATAGAAGGACGTCTAAACATAATTACCTTTTAATTTTAAAAGTTCTCCTAAGGTGAAAGTATTAGAAGGTTTTCACAAGTTCATTCTCAGGTAAGAGAGTGAGTCACTAGGGTTGCTTTTGTACCAAATGTTGCCTAGCCAAAGTTTACCTCGCTACTTACTCCACAACTTTAACAAAAGGAAAGGCTCTTAACCTTAAAATATTGACTCAACAAGCAAACAACCTAGACTCTACACGGACTCAAAGCAACAAGGCTAAAATTTGATATATTTACCAAGTCACACCTAAAAATGACCTAAGAACTAGCTAGACAAGTTCCTATGGTGAGACTTGTTGGCTTCGTGAGCCTTCAAGACATACTCACCGACTACACGAAAGCTTATTATAAGAAATTCACAAGCTAAGAGATGGAAGAACGCCAAAGGCTTTTCCAAGACACTTAGCACAAAGGTCGTTGTCAAATATTTAACTCTGATCTCATGATAAGATGAAGGCTTAAATCCAAGACCATGTCTTGAAACCAAATCAAGCATAGCAATGAATTCTTCACTTTTTGCCACATTGAAAGGTATAGCATTATTATAGAAGAATCTAGCAATTGCTTGACAAGCTTCCTCTCTCATACCTTTCTTAAACATGTTGTTGATGGTAGTTTGTGTACCAACTACTCTCTTCTTAAAAATATTTCTAGGACTTGAAGCTTCACTATTTTTTCTTGTCTCACTAGCTTCTATTGTTTCCTCCTCCATATTCAGCCTTGATTTCTTGTTTAAATTTTGTTGCAAACCAACAACAATTTCTCACATCTCTTTCTTCACTTCACCAGTAACATTCTTGCAAGCACCAACATCCTTTTGAGTACCAGCCAAGTGATGCTTCTATCGATAAACTCCCCATGTTACTACCTTCTGACAGTATTTGCATTGCAGCTTTCTAGTATCCCCACCAACAGAATTACAATGCTTCCATGCTATATCACTCCTATTTCCTCGGGCATTTTTTTGAGCCACGGGTATAGAAGATTTTGAAGTCATTTTAATAATGCAAAAGTGGATTGCAGTTTGGATGTTGTGAATAATGTAAGTTGAAAAATTGGTGTGGTGATGGTGTGGAAGAAGGAAAGAGAATGGACGTTTGGGTACACGTAATGAAAAAAATAGAGAGAACATATGGAATGGTAATTTTACTGTGTAGTACAGTAGTCTGTGTCATGTGTGTCGTGGTAGTTCTATTATTTATAAGGAAGATGGAGTAGTTTTTTTAATCTTAGCAAAAGGAGGGAGTTAGTGATTTTTAATTGTAAAAAGTGGCAGCAAGGAGAGAATTAGTAGTTTTTTAAGGTAAACAATCACTGTCCCACTTTTTAATTTTGGAAATTAGTGATTTTTAATTGTAAAAAGTGGCAGCAAGGAGAGAATTAGTAGTTTTTTTAAGGTAAGTTGTCCCGTTTTTTTTTTTATTTTCTTAATCTTTAAGGAGCAGATTTTTTAATTTTAATAAAATATTTTCTTAATTTTTTAGGAGCAGATTTTTTAATTCTAATAAAATATTTTTTTAATCTTTAAAGAGCAGATTTTTTAATCTGATAAAATTTTCTTAATTTTTAAGGAGCAAATTTTTTAATCTTAATAAAATATTTTCTAAATTTTTAAGGAGCAGATTTTTTAATCCTAATAAAATATTTTTTTAATCTTTAAACAACAGATTTTTTAATATGATAAAATATTTTCTTAATTTTTAAGGAGCAGATTTTTTTAATTTTAATAAAATATTTTCTAAATCTTTTTGAAGAGTAAATTTTTTAATTTAATAAGTGGAAGGAAATAAAGGAGTTATTATCCCACTGATTGATTTTTTTTAACGTTAGATGTGTGATAGAGAGGGAGATAGTTTTTAACGTTTTATTTTTAAATCATGTCATTATTTCTAATGTAACAGAGAGGGAGATAGTAACTTTTTTAAAAAAAGTTATTTTTACCTGCAGTTATGGTTTTACTATGCAGGTTTGACTTCTGAAAAACACTAGACTTTTAAAATTGGGCTTTTTGAAAGTTTAAAAAATTAGGTTAGAAATTTAGGGTTTTCGGGAATTAGGTTAAAAATTGTCGCTACGATGCAAAGTTGGCTATTGTTGATGCCGCTGTGATGCGAAGCTGGTGCCATTGTCGCTGCGAGATGTAAAGCTGGTGTTGCCGCTGCGAGATGCGAAGTTGGTACTGCTGTTGTGAGATGTGGTGCTGCTGCGAGATGCGAAAGTCGTCGTCGACGTTGCCGTAAGACTCATCGTTGGTGATAAAGGGCGCTGCTGCTGCAGTTGTCATTATCGCCACAAGGTCTGCTCATTTTTTCCTCACTGTTTGGAAGGGATTAGCACTGTCGCGATTGGAAGGGACCGCATCGCCGGAATCGCCGCTCCCAACCGAGTTGCGATTTACAACGGCGATCCAACACGATCCTTGAAGATCGTGTATTTTAAGTGGAGCGGGATCGGAGAAGATGCAAAAGATCGTAGACTCGTACAATCTTACGTTTTGGGTTATGATTTTGACAACCATGTTTACAACAAAATGATTAGAACAAGATTACAAAAATCGAAACTCAAATGGACAACTCCTTTCGTGTTTACACTCAATTCTCCTATCCAAATATGTGTTTAGTCCTTCTTGAGATATTTCCTTGAGCTTGGAGTTTCATTTGTGCTTCCACCTCTTAGGATGATACCTATAACACTTGGTTCACCTTCAAAGAGAGATCATACACCACAAAATACATCAGACCCGAGAGAAAGCCTACGTAATAAAGCAAGAAAAGCTTCAAACAATAAATGTTAAACCTCAAGAAGATAATTTAATAGACAATATGAAAGAGAACTAATAAGGACAAGTAAGAAACAAAGGTTAATGAACAAGGTAAACACTCAAAGTGGAAACCTATGAAATAACTTTAGAATAGATTTAAAACACCAAAATTCGTACTAGAATGAAGGTAAATGTTGTTGCTTAAAATTGTTAAACCAAAACAAGTGATATATCTCACAATTTGTTAAGAGCGAGAGCTTATAAGTGAGAAGAGACAAGAGCAAAGCTCATCATACAAGTAATCTTAATTTCAAACAATGAAAATTTGCCAAACCCGAGAGCTATATGTACCAATTTTTCAACTTTTTTCACTCACTTTCTTCTTTTGTTTCTTTTTGTTCAACTCTTTTTTTTATCTTGTTTTTGTTTTGCTATTCCTTTTTCAAAAAAAAAAACAAATCACACAAATTCAATGTAAACAACTAGAATTGAATTTGGAAATCACAATAAATGTATTAATGGAAGAAATCTTAAAGGAAACAAACAAGATTTAGAGAAACTTCAAACAAAAACACAAAGGAATCATATATTAATCTAATACCAAACATGAACTCAAACATGAAAGTGAAAAGCACACAAAGGCTAAATCAATCAAAGAAAGTGATTTTAACATCTTTAAATGCAAATTCAATTGTCAGTTTGAAAAGATTATTCCAAAGCACAATTCATTTGGTTTAATTTGAAAATATATAGCGATTAGAAGTTTTAATTGGTTAAACCAATGAATTAGGACAAGTAAAGGATCAAAATTTATATGATTTCAAAATAAAAATAGACTCAAAACAAAATGATCAAAGACTAAAAAAATTTAGGAAAGCACACATGGTTTAACAAGTAAGTAAGCCTAATCACACAATTATCAATTGTTTCAAGATGAACAATTATTTGAACCAAAATTTAAACTTATACAAATGATTCAATCAACACAAAAAAACAAAACATTTAAGAAAATGATAAAAGCAACAAGGAAAAGTACAAAGAAAACCAAGACTTAGCTCTTGAAACCCTTGGATTGATCTTGCTCTTGATACCACATGATGACCCCTAAGCTTCATAGAATGATGGAAGGAGACTCGCATTTGATGGAATAGCATAAGCAAATTAAGGTGCTTGGTTTGGTGATTGGTGGTTTGATGGTGAGTAAGGAAGGTTTTCTAGAAAAGGTTAGGCCAATTCTAGAGGAAGGGTTCTGGTGTGATCTCGACAGAGTTTTCCTATATCATTTAAGAGTGAATTACAAAAGGGTGGGGACCTCAATTTATAGGAATAAAGGTCTCCAAAGCTAGACAAAACAAAAGAGGGAGAATTCGAATTGAATTCCCCATGTGTCCTAAAAGAGTGTTATTAAATGCCAAGAGACACTCACACTTCCCATGCATTTGCAACATGTGCAAAATGAGGAAAGTGTGTGCACTCTCAACTCCAATGATCGACCTAGGATTTTAATTAGGCCAATCGAAACCTAATTGGAACCTTAGGTAATCTCTCATGATCCAAGCCCAAATGAAAGCTCAAAACTATAAATCCTAGCCCAAATACAAGGCCCAAATAAAGTCCTACTCTACGAGGCCCAAATACAAGGTCCAAATAGAAAATCTATTCTATATCTTCATATCTTTTTTAGCCCATGTAAGCATCATCTTGGGTTTGCTCAGTTAAGTAGACCTCCAACCTTCTTGGATCTTGCTTGACATAGCTTTGGTGATGGGTCCTTTGGCTAGGGCTATGTCATCATATAACTCTTAGTTGATGTTCTTGGTAAAGTTGATGTACCAGAAAATGAAAAGTCCAAGGCAAAGCTTTGTAATAAGATGCATATTTTTGAATTTGTCAATCCATCTTAAAAAGAAACATCAACATGTTGGCTTATGAATCTCTATAAAGACTTTGGCATAAGAGACCTACTTAAAGTTGTATGTTTAGATAATATTTCTAACACAAGAAAAGGATGTTAACTAAAAGTACTTTGAAACATAAGAAGTTGAATGTAACAAAGGTTTTTATCAATTAAAAGGTTGCCAATTCATGTTATAAATTTAACACGCATTAAGAATCAACACACCCATAAATACAAGACTTTTCACGCAAAATCAACTAACAAAAACCAACTAAATGGTCTACATAGAATACTAGCATGATTTGGATGTGTTCTTACATCAAGCTCATGTGTTAGATCATAAAGTGACTTATAAATAATATAACGAGAATTTTCTATATTTATTAAACCTTTACTTTGTGAATCTACTTCTCAATAAGGATATTTATTTCTATGTAATTGTATTTTTAAACAACTATTTTATTTTAGCTAAAGGCGACATTTAATAAATACAACGAAAAATCACAAATAACCTCGTGAAAATTAATACTTGTGTTTTATCTTAAAAAGAGATAAATAGAAGTGATCTTATCCAATAGTTGTAAACAACATTTTTATAAGTATCAATTAGGCTTAATTAGTCGAATAGTGTCCACTTTTGTTCAGAAGTTTCAGTTTGGTACGCTTTTAAAAAAGTTTCAATTTCGTCCCAACTTTTGAAAAAGTGTTTCAATTAGGTCCTTTTCAGAAAAAAATATTTAGTAATGTCGTTAACGGCATGCCACATATCAACCTCTGAGTTTTCTAAATTTTTCTAAATTTTTTTGAATTTTTTTTGAATTTTTAATTTTTTTTTGAATTTTTTTAAATTAAATTTTTTTTGCCACATGTCAAATCCTTGTTATGACACGTGGCATTGTCATTGCCACGTGGCAAGGTATTTGTCAAATGTCACTGTCTTGATTTTAATTTAGTCCCCATATTGTCTATTTGTTTCATTTAGTACCTGTATATGTTTAATTTTGTAAGTCATTTTTAATAACAAATATAAATATAACATTTATATAAGTAATAAATTTGGTCTTAAGGGAGAGACAACATTTCTCTATTTTGTAAAAACATATTCGGACAAAATTGAAACAAATAGAGGGGGGACTAAATTGAAACAAATAAACACTTATGAGTACTAAATTGAAACAAATAGACATATGTGGGGACTAAATTGAAATTAAGACAATGACACTTGGTAGGTACCTTGCCACGTGGCATTGACAATGCCACGTGTTACACCAAGGATTTGACACGATGCAATTTAAAAAAAATTAAAGAAAAAATTAAAAAAATAAGAAAAAATCAGAGGCTGACACGTGGCACACCATTAACGGCGTTAATGATTTTTTTTTTTGAAAAGGACTTAATTGAAACACTTCTTCAAAAGTTGGGACGAAATTGAAACTTCTTCAAAAGCGGGTACCAAACTGAAACTTCTGAACGAAAGCGGGTACTATTCAACTAATTAAGCCGTATCAATTATTGCCTTTTATAGTAATTTTACTTTTATAAGATTTTTTAGGGTTAATTATGTTTTTCGTCCCCCAACTATCAGTGTATTTTGGTTTTAGTCTTTCATCTAAAGGTTGATCCATTTCAGTCCTTGACCTTTTAAATTGCATGGAATTGGTCCCCAAATTTAAACTCCATTAGCATGAATTGACACCTGACTAATGGATAGCCACGTAAGGATCCCATTTAAAGATTTCTTTTGATGACACTATTTTCACGTTTTGGTTACACATTAGTAATGCTTTCAACTCACGTGTTTATTAAAGAATTGCTTACACATTACTAATGCTTTCAGCTCACGTGTTAATTAAAGAATGGGAAAGTAAACATTAGATGTAGGGTTCTATTCAAATTATAAAGGGACTTTTGCTAAAAACCCTATAGTTTAAACTTGCGCTGGTGAACGACGACAAAAGTGGTGATTTCAGTCCGTATTCCAAAGGCAGAAACTTCATTCACAGAGTGAACTCGAAGTGGATTTTGTGGTTATATTTGAATGACGAAATCAACAATCGTGAAGTGATGTTAGTTGTATTGTTTACAAATTTTGTTTCGTTGACTGTTCGATTTACTCTGGTTTGGTTGTTATTAAAGTTTGATTGTGGTTGTTTTTGTTGGGTTTGTGCTTTTATTTGAAATGTAGGGATGCAAATGGGGTTTGCGGTGGCATTTCATCATATGGGTAGGTTTGAAAGGAATAGGGGATTGAAATACGTTGGCGATGAAATCCACGTTGTTAAAGGGATCGATCTAGATTTTTGGTCATTCTTTGAAGCATTAGGCATTGTGAAGGATTTTAAATACGCCGGAGATGTTAAACTGTGGTGGAAGGGTTCCAAAGAGAAGCAGTTAAACAATCTAAGATTGTTGAATGATGATAAGGAGGCATTAGCTTTGACTAAGTATGCAGAGGATAGGAACGAAGAGGTTGATATATATGTTCAACATATTCCTTGTCAGCCCGAAGTGATGCATTTTATTGCTGGTGCTGAAATGGATGAAGAATTGGGTCAGCCAGAAGTGAGGGGTGAACAAGATGTGGTTCCTGATGCAGTTGTAGTGGGTGAGGCTGATGTGGTTCCTGAGGCACCTACAGGGTTTGAGGCTGATGTGGATGGTGAGGCTAGTTTGGTGAGTGAGGCTAGTTTGGTGAGTGAGGCACCTGTAGGGGTTAATGCTAAAGTGATAGGTGAGGCAGAAGTGATGGGTGAGACTGATGTGGTGACTGAGGTAGAAATGAAGGGTGAGGCTCATATGGTTCCTGAGGCAGAATTGGGGGGGTGGTAGAACGGGGGGTTGAGGTAGAACTTGGGCAAGGACCCCAATGACCAATATTATCCACTAGAGTTTGCTGCAGTTGAGAATGAATGTAAAGAGACCTAGAGATGGTTCCTAACACTATTGCTAGAGGATATTGGAGATGTTGCAAATCATCGTTGGGTATTCATCTCAGATCAAAGGCTACTTTTTACGCTGTCTGGGAAAAAAATGGGTGAGTTAAGAAACATTAACCCTGAAGCATATAATTGGTTAGTTGTCATTCCTAGAAGTTCATGGTGTAAACATGCATTCAACATTTACCCTAGATATGATGTTTTAATGAATAACTTGTCTGAATCATTCAATAGTACTATTTTATTGGCTAGAGATAAACCAATCATTAGTATGATGGAATGGATTAGATCATACACAATGAGTAGATTTGCTACACTTAGGGAAAAGTTGATTGCATATCCTTAATATGTAATCCCTAAGCCTCAAAAAAGGCTTGAGAAGGAAGTGGAAAAAAGTAGGAATTGACTTCCAGTATGGGAAGGGGGTTCTAAGTTCGAAGTCACGTAAGAGTTCACTATGGAGAAGTTTGTAGTTGATCTAAGTAAGCATAGTTGCACTTATTATTTTTGGGATTTGGTGGGTATTCCTTGTAGACATGTTGTGGCTGCAATTAACTATAAGATAGAAAATCCTGAGGCATACGTGCATCCATGCTACAAAAGAGAAGCTTATCATGCTTGTTATAGCCTAGAAATCACCCCAATAAATGGAAAACAACTTTGGCCCAAAATCAATCAACCTGAACTACTCCCACCCATATACAAAACACCACCTGGCAAGCCCAAAAAACTTAGAAGAAGGGAAGCAGATGAAAATGTTAGTCATTCAAAACTTTCAAAGAAGAATATGATCATGAAGTGTAGCAAATGCAAGCAAATAGGACATAATATCAGAAGTTGTAGAAGGGGGATGAGATCCAGAAAGGTAAGACATCATGTTCTTTACTTCTTAATGATTTTTCTTTTGCAAAATACAAATATGAAAGTTGAAAACATATTGAATTGACAGGGAAACGCACAATGTACTCGAATTGCCACTGTAGCTACCAACGTTGTTGGACCATCAAACCAAACCTGCAGTAGAACGAGATCCACACCCATAGTTGCAGCAAACGTGAATCAAGGAGAAAGAGCACCAACAACACAACCAAGGAGCATGGCAGCACAAGCATTGGGGTCTCAAGCTAGTAGTAGTACAACTTGTGCACAACCCACGTGAAAATGAATGAAGATTCCTACTTTTTCTTGCTTTATTAAAGACATTTGTAATAGATTAAGACTTCTATAATATTGGGCATAGTGATAGTCGACCACTTTTTTTATTTTGGAGCAGTGTTACTTAAATATTTTAGTTAAAGTTATGGACCACTTGCCTGTGTAACATCCCTAAGGAATATTACTTAAAATAAATAATAAAAGAAATAAATTATATCAAAAGTCACATTAATAATAATCCCAACGCGGGAAAATTAAAATTTATGAAAACACACGCCAAACTTATAACTTAAACAATAAAGGGTTACAAGTTCCCAAAATTCGTGTTCATAAATAAAAGCATACTAAATACATGTGAGAAAAACCTATCTCTAATCCGAAAGCTAGTCCTCACTCCGTCGCCTGGACATCCTCAGCTCCACCTGTATCAACATCTGCTCCCGTGTAACGAATCACACGATCATCGCCATACACAAACAAAAAAGGGTGAGGTGAGAAAATTAAAACATCAGATATATCATAAGTAAGATAAATCATACACCCATCTTAGTTAATCTACTAGTTCTTGGCCAAGACCTTAACCCCAAGGCTTTATAGCCTTTAAATCACACAACTGGTTAGCCTTGGACTCGAGAATATGATGCTCACACGAACCTGCCCGCTCGTGGTCCTGCCTCTACAAACCCCCCCGCTCGTAGTCCTGCTCTACGAACCTCCCCGCTCGTAGTCCTACTCTACGGACCTGCCTATCCGTAGTCCAACACATGTAATCCACCAGTCCCGTACCTCCCCGCACGTGGCATCTCTCAACGTGAGCATGGAACATACGAACCTACCTCGCTCGTATCCCCACGTGAGAGTAATTGGATATGAACCTCCCCGCTCATATCATCACATGTTAACCACCATCCATGAACCTACCCGTTCATGGCACAACATCTCCCGATCCAAGCATAGCGTCATTATCAGTTAAAAGCAACACACATAACTCAGAACCTGTTGTGCAATCGCCTGACGCATCACCCAGCACCGCCTAGCGAAACAGGTTCAGACCGCTTGGCGGTTCACGTCCCACCGCCAGGCGCTAGGTCCTCGAACAGAAAGCTCGTTGCCTCGCGTTCGCCTGGCGCATCTCACCTCACCGCTAGGCGCCAATCTCTACAGACTCCCTTTCTGGGTCTTCGACCGCCTGGCGCACCCAATCCAACCGCCAGGCGCTGTGACAGTACCATACCAGTCATTGATTTTCACCTCTCTTTCAAATTATCCCCCCGCTTCCCTAATCTCTCCCAAGGTAGCAAAACAATCCTGGTTAACCCCACTCTCATTTTGGATTCCTAGCCAGCCTCTTGACTAATTACAGTCCCTATGATCTCTCATTCCAAACTCCCTATCATACCTAAGATTCACCAATTTCTTCCAATCTTATAACATAAATTCTCCTATTCTCCCTACCAATTAGTCTTCAATCCTTTTTACACAAACCTTAACTTTTACCGCAATTCATTAAGACACACCATCTCATGTCCCAATTATCTATTATCAACTAAGCTACACATTTTCCTTGAGACTTTGCATTAGGATCATTACTTACTTTATCTTGAATTTACTTTCCTATTCTGACACCCATCGCCAGTGTTCATCGCGCCCATTTAGAACACAACGCCACAACTGCCACTGCAGTCGTTGCCGCCTGGCGGCAGATAGATTGCCGCCAAGCGGTGCATCAGTACCTGGCGCAAAACAGGTTTTCCTACACCAGTACGTGATTCCTCCTAGCTTGTTTTGTTACTCAATTGAGTTACACCAAACCTCACTAATTCATATCAATTTTACCAGACAGAAAAACCTAACATTCTCTCCTTTAAGTCGTGGGATTATTGGTATAATCAACATCGAATGAGCATTCCAGCATTTCTAAAGCCCCAAAACCTCTTATCCCAATAGTTCATACATGACTTTTTATCATCACTGCCAATTCTCATTTTTGAAATATTATACACACATGGTATCACGCACAACATCACATTCGGAATTCAAAACAATCCATGCACCAACCAAAAATCAAGAAAAACCCGTACCGTGTGACACGCCGCCTGGCGGGCATTCAACCTTGCCAGGCGGTTCAACCCAAAATTCAGAACAACAATACCCTCTGATGCGTCGCCTGGCGGTAGGGCTTGAGCCGCAGGCAGTTTCTGGGAAAAACCCAGAAACTCCCCAAATAGTGCAGAATTGACGTACCCAATTACAGCATTCACGCAAATATGATCATACAATCCACCAAAATAGTACTTACGAATGAAAACACACAGAAACAACTTCCCTTACCTAGATTTCCCGCTCTCAAACCCGAATTGGTGAGTGTGCCTCGAAGCAAAACCTCCTACTCACTTGTTTGCACCCATCACACTGTTTTTTCCCTTCCAACTCCTCTCTACAGTACGCCCACACCAATCGTTCTCTACCCAACGTTCACACTCCAGTCCTAATACCTCTCCTCTTGCTAATTCTCTCTCTCTTCTTGAATCACTACCTCTCTAATTACCCTTTTTACCACCAAAACGAAAATTAAATATAATGAAGGTTTAATGGTTAATTAAGTCCCCTAACATGATGTAACTAGCCCTCTGAATTACCTATTCATGCCTATCCATTGGCTGCTAGGGTTCTTAAACCCTTTCATATTCATGTTAACGAAATTTTGGCAAAAAAGAAAATTGATTAGTTCTCAACAAGGTTTGAACCTACAACCCACCACTCACCAAGTCAATTTCATAACCATTCAACCAATTCATCTTTCGTGATAACTCTTACAATTTTAGGAATTTATCATCACGCCACGCATTCAATATATAATTAAACAAAAATGCATAAATTAAATAACATTCAAGTGACACACATAGAACTCAAACCCAAGTCCTCACACACAATAAAGTACTCTCAACCATTTGAGCTAGTACTCTTCCACGTTATAATTCCACACATTAATTGCTTTAAATGTTTCTATTACCCGCCATAATTAAATAATTATTTAAATAACTATTTAATTTTTCTCGGGTCTTACAGCCTTCTTTGGACTACCTTTTGTATTATTGTATTCAATTAAAGGAAACACTTTTGTTATTGCTTTGGACCACTTGTTTTCCATTATTGATCAATGAAACACGTATTTCTATTGCTTTTTCATTCCAAATTTATTTCTCATACTATGAAATTGGTAAAACATGAAATTGGAGAAAATTGGGGACACCATATCGAATAACAACAGACCAATTAGGAAATTCATTCGACTGTCATATTCTCATATTCTCTTAATCAGAAAATAACAGGAGACCATATCGAATATCAAATAACATCACACAAGGCAAATATCAAATTCGAATACTATAATATTCTCATATATTTCATATTCTGATATTGTAACCACTAAGTTTAACCACCAAGTTTAATACATTCCAAGTTTAATACACGAAACTTAATTCACACAACAGTAACCACCAACTTTAATACATTCCTAATCACTGCTACAACTAGCTAAGATATAACTAATTACAATTAACCTTCAACAACACCATAATAACCAAAACAACAGTTGCCACCCACGACAAAACAAATAAAATTTGCAGAAATTTTCCAATTTTTTTCTTTGGTTGCAATTTCCTCTTCAGCTTCTCATTTTTGTTTATCAAGTCCATTATAACTTTGTCCTTTTCCAAACAACAAACTTTGTCTTCTTCAACAGTTTTTCGCCCGCTGAATTCAAATTCAGAGTCTTTCCCTTCAAACGTAGATTCTGACTCATTAACCCATTTGAAATAATTACAATGGGAATTGGACTGCACAAAAAAGGAAACGATTACAAAGAAAACCAAATGAAGCTCGAAAAAAATGAAGGAGTTTGTCACTTACAGCCCAATTCTTACACCTCTAAAATAATATGCCTTTGTTCTTCATAGTACTTGCCTTTAGAAGCAACAAATTTTCTCCACACCCACACACTTTCGATGCGATTTCTGAAGAGGGCACACAACTTCGCCATATTTTTGAACCAGTACTCCTTTGCATACAATCCAATCATTTGGTTCTGCTATTCATCACTATAGCTAAATTTCTCCAATTTCTGAAGAGGACGCACAACAAGATCTGCAATTTCTCCAATTTTCCCAATTTTAGGGTTTCATAAATTACCCCCAAACAACTTTTATTGTAACTAAAGAGAAAGCTTTAAACATGATCCTCACGTGACCATCCGTTAGCCAGGTGTCAATTCATGCTAATGGAGTTTAAAATTGAGGACCAATTCCATGCAATTTAAAAGTTCAGGGACTGAAATGGATCAACCTTTAGATGGGAAACTAAAAGCAAAATACACTGATAGTTGGGGGAAGAAAAATATAATTCACATTTTTTTTTTTATTATTATCCTTTTCATTCCTAACTTTTGTTTATTAAATGAACTAGTGAAGTACATTTCCGGTCCATGAAAGTTAAAGGCCTACTAAATCATTGGTCTTTTTATGTTTTTTTTTTTTTACTTTTGATTGTGAAAAGATCATTTAACATTTAAGTCCTTTTATAACCGAAAGTGTTCACACAAGTCTAAATCATCAATTAAATGCCATTGTGATACTTTTCTCACTCTTAGGTGACTGTTATCTATTAACTTTGGCACCTTTCTCACTCTTATATGGCTTTTATCTATTAACTATAATAGAGAGGAATTCATATGTTGTCTGCATTGTAAATTTCCAACTCCAACAATATATTTGTGCGTTTTTTTTTTCTGAGAAAACTTGGTATGTTTGGTTTCTTCGAGAAACATGATTAGGTGTGTAACGAGGAAGTTTGGCTGAATATATGAGTTTTAGGCAGTTCTTGATAAATTAAGGTTGATGAAAAGATAATAGATGGGAGCTTAACAAGAAAACTTAAAAGATGTAAAAAATTGAACAAAAGAAGATTATGGATGATAGGAAATATGAGAATCAAAGAAATATAAAATAAAATGATCAATATCTTGGTAAACATACATTATCAAGAAGATTGGATGTGATCGTTGAATTTCTTAAGACATTATTTGGAATGCTTATGGAAATAAAGACAAGTGAAAGAAACATCTCTAGAAAAATTCAACTAAACAAATTTATTCTACGTGAACAATTTTTATGTATTTTCAATTATTTTTTCAACTTACATAATACTATTTATATTACGTTAAAAAAGATATTATATTTATACTTGAGTTTAACATTTTCTTAATTTTAAATAATGTTATAAAAATATAATAATCTTTTTACAAATTATCTTCATTTTATATATTTTAGAAAAAAATATTTATTAAATGAATAAATTATATTACATGTATGTTGATGAAATTATATCGTCGTAAGACCAATAAATTTGATAGATTTACATATAAAAATATTATATTTCATTTCAGATAGTCATAAATCTGATTTGATCAAATTATGTTCGTATTTAGATGTAAATAAATTTGGATGTATATTTTTATCCTTAAATTTTTTATTACATTTTATTTTCCCCAAAAAGGAAAATTGGGTCCTATTCTTAAAAAACGTTCAACTATATCAACCTCTATGAAATAAGTTTTGGTTCTTTAATTATTTGTGTGCACATTTTATTTTATTTTATTTTACATTGAATTGGGTAAAAGAGAAATCCAGGCCCAAATACTTTACAACATGATTTTGGGCTTACCCAACCTGTATGAAAAGTAGTCATGTTCATTGGTTTCAATTTCGGATTCGAGAATGAAATACTCTACCCTAGGACCCACCGTAAGCATTTCTGCATATTTGTTCTAGCACCTTCTGCTTCGTTCACCTCTTCTCCGTCGTAACAAACGCTACGCCGCAGCAATTTACCGCTGTGGAGTTGTCCAAGTCCGATAGCACTTCACTTTTCGCCACGTCAATCTGAATCGCTTTTGCGTTGCCGCTAAGGTTCTCATCTTTCTTCCAAAATGGCGACGGTGATGCAGAAAATCAAAGATATCGAAGATGAGGTACTTTTTCGGAGTGTAATAAGGGGAATGATTGTGGACATGCGATTTATTCAAGCGGAACATTAACAATTTATGTACTGCTGATTTATCACTATTATTTAGAAAGAAAAGAATGAGATTAAAGCAGCAGGGTTTTTTCCTTTTCACTTTTTTTTTTGTCATTGCATTTTTGTATTTTTTTTATATTTGATTAAGGATTGAGTTTTTCTTCCATATAACTGCTTCTTAGCAACTGTCTGTCCTTCATTTT
>Ga0214545_1005703_pt1 | contig 22250 bp, 9 predicted proteins | sample CNSS4metaG_FD_160064 | JGI IMG/M metagenome (GOLD analysis project Ga0214545, IMG submission 160064) | Root nodule microbial communities from cowpea collected in UCLA plant growth center, Los Angeles, California, USA - CNSS4 | ecosystem: Host-associated > Plants > Roots > Nodule | place: USA...
TTATATAATATATAATTTTTTTTTTAATTTTTAAACATAAAAAATAAAAAAAAATGGTTTAACGAGTTAGGCGGGCCGAACCACAGCGGGTTGACAAGTTGGAAATTCCAACCCGACCTATCCTTTTCTTGGCTGAAGCAGGGACTTTGGAATGGAGGTTCAATTTGTGTTGGCAGCTACACAAGCAAGGTGAATTTTCTCTTTGGATAATAATTAACTTGTGTTTATTCGTGAATGGTTGATACATTTACATTACTAATTAGTTTTTCCTTTGGATTGATGCCAATTTTATAAACTTAATGTTTATATGGTTGATTCATATATCTTCATCATTTATTGACTAGTTTTAACTTTGGATTGATGTAAATTTTATAAACCGTTTACTTTAAAATTTGTAGTGACTTCAAGACACCACAATTTACCAAAAATTGGACATGTTTGGATCGAAAATGGAAGGTGACCTAAACAATAAAACGATACTTGAATGCTTCACATTACTTTGAGAGAGTGTTATAAGCATTGTATAATAACTTCAATAAAAAAGACTTAATTTAGTTGAGATTTCCTATGTTTAATGTTGACTCTTAAAAGAGGAAAATGTAAAAAAATAATCCTTGAGCAATTCCTTGTATTATGTTGAAGCACTTATTCCAATCCAATAATTTGGTTCTTGTACAATCTTTTTTCATCATACAGTAGTGATGTGCGTTAGAATGTATCGTATACAAATATAAAATGCAAAGTTGTTTTTCTTGATGATGTTCTACCTAGGAAAACATGATTAATTATAGTAAATCTATCATAAAAAACAATTTTAATTTAGAAAGACTAATGTTCATCTATGTGTTTGGATAGTTGCATAATAACGAAAACAAATTCTCTGTTTGACATCAAAAACAACACCTAATTAGATAATTATTAACATATTTCTCACCGAAAAGATAGAAATCCAAGCTTTTGTTGGGCATATACTCGTAAATTAGAATCTTCTCTTTTTCATGAATGCAGCAACCAAGTAGTTGAACAAGATTAATGTGCTGAAGTTCACATATAATTCGTTTCTAAACTCCACAATTCCTTGTGCAAAACTTCTTGAAAGTCTTTTTATGGCATATCATTAGAGAGTGTGCGTCTCGTCCCTTCCATCTAATTCTCTTGTGTGCGTGAATGTTTTTTCCAGCAAAGTGGTATCCAAGCTTTACACTCTGAGTACCGAGTGCGAGAAAGAAAGGAGAGAGAGTGAAACTGTGTGAGAAAGGAAGAAAGGAATGCGTCTCGGTGAGAGATGTTGTTAATGGTATGGTGATGCCCCAATTGAAGACGAAAACTACTTATGATAATTGGTGTTTACAAATGAAGATCCTTCTGAGATCCCAAGACATTTGGGATACAGTGGATGTAAGACCCGAGAAATTAAATAAATAAATATTTATTTAATATAAATGCGGGTAATGAGATCTTTATAATATTTAATGCGGGAAGTTATGATAAGGAACAATACTAGTTCAAATGGTTGAGAGAATATTTGATTATGTTGAGAGGACTTGGCTTGATAATGGCACTTGAATGGCCATCACTCAATGTATTAGTTAATTTTTGTTATTTTAATTTAATGGGTTTTATTAGGCTGAAAAAAGGAATGATAGAGAATTGGTTTAGTGAGTTGAGAGAGCTTGAACTGTGGATGTGAGGACTGAGTGTAGAGCACCAAAAAGAGAGAATTCTAAAGAGGCTAGGAGGTATATTGAAGCTAGGCCAATTTATTGAGTGTAGAGCATCAAAAAGGGAGAATTATGAAGAGGCTAGGAGGTATATTGAAGCTAGGCAAATTTTCCGTGCGAGAAGAACTTTATGATTTTGCAAATTGAGTAAGGAATCCAGGTTAAGGGAGCTGAACCCATGTTTGATTATATTTACAGTAAATTCTTGATTGGATGATCTGCTTATGTGTAATTGTTCTTCCTGTATGAATTTTGTTCACGTTTCTATATTTTTTTTGTCCAGAAACTGCTTGATATGAACTTACTGTCAAGCGACACATAAGAAATAACCCAATTTATGGGTTTTGGAAAGAACCACTTGACGGTTACGAATGTCCGCCAGGCGACACATGCAGTTTTGGTTCGTTTTGAGTTTTATGCATTCTAGAGTAATTTTGATAGGGGGAAAATGATCCTTAGTGTTGAGTTGAATGTTGAATGTTATGAATTGTGGAGTTGTACTGTGTTTTAAGCTATTGGATGAATAAATGTGTGTATGATCATGAAGGCATGTTAGGGTTTGGGAAAAGTTAGGGATTTTTAGTCTAGGGAATAATTGTGGTATAAAATGTGATGAAACCATGTAAGATTGAATTATGATGGATAATATGTGCAAGTAAAACACCTGACTTGAGACTTTGGGATGGGAATTGGTGAAAGGAAGGGTAATTGGGGTGTTAGGGTTCAAACATGTGTTGAATAATTTTGGGTAATTCCCAGAATGGGATGCACTGTCTAGAGGCACCCAGTTTACCAGTAGGCGCCATCGCAGTGAAGGCTGCAATGTGTGATTTGCAATGAAAATGCTACAGGACTGAAATATTGTTAGTGGTTACTTGATTCTACGTTGGGATAATGAGATAATAGGTAAAGCATATAATAGTTTTGAGTTAATATATGAAAGGTGGTGTGTATTGGTGTCAACCCAATTTAGTAAATAACTCACTGAGATAATTCTATTTCCAACGAAGTAGTAATTTCTACTGTAGAAGCGGTACATAGCCCCGCAGAAGATAAATTTTCGTTTAGCATCTCTCTTTGAACATAAAATGCTGGTCTTTTAGGTAAAGACACTCTTTCACTCTTGTTTGTCAACATTGATATAACATCAGACATTGTAGGTCTATCATTTGCATAATGTTCAACACATAGAAGACCGGCATGAATACACCTCTGCACATCATCAGAATCTAATGACTCCATTAATGATGGATCCACTGATTCAACACACTTGTCATCTTTCCATCATTCCCATACCTGTAAGTATTTTAGAAATCAGACATAGACTATCATGCCAAAAAACAAAACTCATCATGCTAAAAAGAAATCTCACTATAGTTTATTTTACATACGTGTCCAATTAAATTTATTGGGTGGTCATCATCATAAAAACTAGTGTTTTTCCGTCCACAAACGATCTCAAGCATCAACACTCCAAAACTGTACACATCAGACTTTGTAGAAAAAACTCCTTCCATAGCATATTCCGGAGACATATAACCGCTGCAAGAAATATTGCATGCAAAATAAATTTTACTTATACATTAATACAAAATAAATGTAACAAAGAGTTCAGCAAACTCACTATGTCCCAACAACCCTGTTGGTATTTGATACGGAGTCTTGTTGGGTAAACATTCTAGCCATTCCAAAATCTGAAATTTTTGGATTCATGTTCTCGTCAAGAAGTATATTACTTGCTTTCAAGTCTCTGTGAATGACTTTGAGTCTTGAGTACTTGTGAAGATATAATAATCCTTGAGAAATTCCTTGTATTATGTTGAAACGCTTATTCCAATCTAGTAATTTGCTTCTTGTACAGTCTTCTCCATGGTTATACAGTAGTGGTAGTGGTATGCATTAGAATGTATAGTATACAAATGTAAAAAGCAAAAGTAACTTTTCTTCATGATGTTCTACCTAGGAAAACATAAGTAATTATCGTAAATCTATCATAAAAAACAGTTGCAGTTGAGAAAACTCAATCTTATAACCTACATGTGTTTGGATAGCTGCGTAATAATGATAATAAATTTTATCTGTTTGACATCCAAAACAACATATAATTAGATAATGATTAACACATTCCTCACCGAAAAGATAGAAATCCAAGCTTTTGTTGGGCATATACTCGTAAATTAGAATCTTCTCTTCTTCATGAATGCAGCAACCAAGTAGTTGAACAAGATTCATGTGCTGAAGTTCACATATTAGTGTTACTTCGTTTTTAAACTCCACAATTCCCTGTGTCGAACTTTTTGAAAGCCTTTTTATAGCAACCTCCTCTCCTGTTGGCAAAGTTCCCTAATAAAATGAAATCAATAAGGTCATGAGTACTCAAAACAAAGCTATCAATACATAAACTTATGCAATTTCAATTAATCACCTTATAAACTGGTCCAAAACCTCCCTGTCCTAACTTATTTTCGGATGAAAACCCATTTGTGGCTTCCACAACTAATGTATAATCGAACACTTTCAAACCGTGTCCCTTTTTAAAATCATTTCCAAAATCATCGATTTCGGATAATTTCATCGCCATTTCTTTCCGTTTCTTCTCTGTTCAGATGAAAATGAGGAATATCAAAATATAGAAAAATGATTAAAAGGTTGTTTTAAACAATGAGTTTGAATCCAACTACCTTGAAGCACATGTTTTCGTTTCTTTATGGCTACGAACAGAATGGATGCGCATATTAGCAGTATAGTGGCTGCTATTACTGTACTTATCCATATCCAACTTTTTTTACCTGCATACAATAATTACAAATCTTCAATTATAATTTTTCGAAGCCGTTGTTAATCGTTTCAGTAAAAGGACTATACTGTGTTTCTATTCGGAGATCACTGTCGACATAAGATAAAATTTTCATCAAAAAAAGATATGCCAGAGAACTATATTCACAGTCTATGCAATTTGGAGTACCATTGGAATCTTTTAATAGTTAGATGAAAGGAGAGAGACGAAAAATTCATGAGTTCGATTTTTCAACTAACAATTAAAAAAGAAAAACTAAACAACTAATATTTGAGAATAAACAAAATTAACTTCGAATTAGACCTACCGTGATGATGAGGGGTTATTATCTTCCCTTTGGTCTCCAGTATGTAAACGTCTTCACCCGAAGTAGTGCCGTCAACTATAATATCTTTGGATGAATTCCAATGATAGAAATCACATCCAGTTCCATCATTAGTAGAATATTCTCTGAATCCATTGCAATTACAATTGCTCCAGCAAGCAGCCTCACAATCACTGTGACTAATATTCTGATTGAATTCTAAGGCTAGATATTCATAATTAGAGACAAGAATCTTTTTGGTGAAGACATCACCAGGACTCCTGCACTTAGGTATGTCCTGCCATCTTTGGCACCCTCCTTCTGTGTTGTTGTATCCATAACACAGATCAGCCCATGCAACATATCCCTCTTCGTTATTGTAAGATAACCTCCCAGTATCCCATAGGTACCACCAACCTGTAATGTTTTCATTTGTAGATGTGAAAGAGAAGCTGTCTTCTTCCTCATTAGACACTATGGTGTAGTTCAACACTCCTTGTGCATCTTCTCGAATGTTCTCAAATCTATTGTTCCTCAGTTTCCCACTTTTCCAACAAACTTTTCCTCGTCTTCTTATCATCAGTTCCCGTTCCTTCGGTTCCCATTCAAGACTAAAGGCACCAGGAGTCGCACGCGAATCGGTCAACTGTGAAACAAGTAACCAACGATGGCGTGTTTTGTGATTAACTCCTAACTTCATGGTGGGGATCAAAGTGTGAGTGGGATAATCAAAACTCTGCCACAGAAGAATGTTTGTGCCATTGGGGTGAAGTTGTTGAAGCACAAAGTTGCCTGTGTCCAACAAAGTGGCCACAGTGTTGTTGATAGGTTGAGGAGGAGAATACAGAATTATTGGTTTCTTCACAGATTCAGATTCTATTTTCAGCACGCCTGAGAAGTTTAGGGATAGAACTGCATCACTCTGGTCGACCGATTCTTCTCTATTACCCTTCCAAACTATATGATTGTCATATGCACTTTGGACTGCCAAGTAAGTAAAATCTTAATCCGGAATTATAAACGGATAAAATTGAAGAAAATATTTGCTACTCTTTGAATATAGTAATGGTGAAGAAGAATTCAGTGTATCACCGGGCTTTAAACTGTCATGTGCTGCGTGAACATGAACAGAAGAACTCCAGCACAACCACAAGTGCATGAAAGGAAGCAGTAGTTTCTGTAAGATAAGCCTCATAGGATGCTTCAAGTATTGAAAGGCTAATCTGTAAGAGGGTGCTTTGCGAAGGAATGAGAGAGTCATACTATATATGTGGGTAAGTTGAAATAGTATGCATGTATTTTTTAAGTCTAATTTTTTGTTATACTGCTGCCACTTAAATTAAACATATATATGATCAAATATGTGAACTGATACTTGTAAAATGAAAAACCTTTTAGTATTTTTTAAGAGTATTATACAAATAAGGAGTGAAGCATTGGAATGATGGTGACGTCTATTTTTTATTAGGAATCAGTAAAAACCTTTTTATCATATTTATTTTTGTTGCAAAATCTTTTATATTATATCTTTTTTGGAAGATCTTATCTTAATTATTTTCGTTGTAAAAAACTGTTTGTCAATGTATCAGAAAGCAAACCTTATAAAACCTAATGTGAAGTGAGGTTATCGTATTGATTTTATGAAAGTAATTACAAGGCTATTTCAACAGAATATATATATATTGAAATACATATCTAAAAACTTTAAATATAACAGACGAATACATTAAAGAGTTATAACAGTATAAAAAATATATAAATTATAGGTTCAATATTTGTTAAGACACAAGTGGCACATGCATGGGATGTAGAATTTTTTTTTCCTGGTTTCTTATAGTGTTATATATATCTGTTTATAATAGTTATAATATATAAAAATTTATAAATTATCTTCATTTCAGCAATACAAGTCAAGTCATTACAGAGAACATTTTGGAATTTTCTCTACAACTCGAATTTTAAATATGACCAGCCTTTTCTGTTGAAAAGAAAAAGAAAAGACCCTTTAGTAAAAGAAAAGCATCAGTTCTCTTTACTAAAATAATTGAAAAAGTGTGGATAAGCTGATTACTCGTTGTTAGATTCTACTTTGATTGTTAGTTTCTTTGTACAAGTTAAAATTATATTGTAAAATAACTTAATAAATATATTTCACAAAATTAATAAAAATAATTTTACAAACATATAAACTAATTTTAATTTATAAACGAATTATTTTTTTTAATTCTCAGAATCGCTTTTAAAATGTTTGCGCATAATACCAATACAAAGGGAAACGCATTAAGAATGGCCGACAAAACTTTTAGTTTTATGGGACTTACGCTTTCATTTTAGCATGGACACGTTTAACACTTTTTTTTTTTCACACAGAAAAAATTGAGTTAATATTTATTAGAGGTCCATGATAGTTTGAATGTTTACGATAAAAGGAAGTTTAAATTAAACAAAATGCTTGAATATATATTTCTTCTATTCTTGTGTATAACTTTTTAAAGGGTTAAATATGTTTTTGGTCCCTCAAGTTTCAGTGAATTTTGGAATTAGTCCCTCATCAAAACTTTATATCAATTTAGTCCTTTATCTTTCAAAATGCATGAATTTAGTCCTTTTAATCAAATTTTGTTAAGTTTATCTAACGTTTCAAGCACATTTCATGATAGTATTTAAGTTAAGATTGAAGCAAAAATGTGTCAAACAGTGTAAATAATTTAAATATTATCATGAAATGCGCTTGAAACATCAGATAAACTTAACAAAATTTGGTTAAAAGGACTAAATTCATGCATTTTGAAAGATGAAGGACTAAATTGATCAAAAGTTTTGATAAGGGACTAATTCCAAATTTCGCTGAAACTTGAGGGACAAAAACATATTTAACCCCTTTATAAATGTGTAATTTTAGTGGTAATAAATCTAACTACAATTTTTTATTGATTATTGACATATATAATTAAATTAGGTTATAAATATGATTTTAGTCCCTTAATTTTTTTAGAAACAATTGGACTTAGTCCTCCTTCGATAACTCATTCCAACAAACTAGAAAGAGAGCTTAACTCTTGTACACGTCAAAACACATTATCGTTAGGAGTATAGTTGTCAAAATGAGTTAGAACCCGCGAGCCAACCTGGGTCATCACGGGTTTGGACCGGGTTGGGTTGAAATTTTTTTTACAAATTTTAATACGGGTTGATTTTTGACCTGACCTACCTAGAACCTGGCTCACCTGGATTGAACCCGTGGTGAGCCGAGTTGGCTCACCAACCCACAAATGAAGGGTCACAAAGTGTTTTTTGTTATGTTAGGCTTTGCATTTGGGTCAGATTAGGTTGCTTTTTTAGCCAATACATAAATAATTTGTATTTTTATGATTTTGGTTTGTATTTAGATTGTATTAAAATTTATTTAGATTTTAATTAGAATTATAATTTAGTTTTGATAGAAAAAAATAATAAATTGTATTTTTTTAATTATGTGAGCTTGTGAGCCAACTCGTTTAACCCACCAACCCATGTTGGGTCGGACCGGGTTCGAATTTGTTTGGCTCACTAATAAGTGAGCCGGGTTGGGTTGGCTCACTAAATGATTAACCCGCGGTGGATCGAGCTGGGCAAGGTCAAGTTACTCGTTTTGGCAGCTCTAGTTATGGGTGTCAAAATGGGTTTGTCTGACCTGTTTTGGCCTACCAAAAAATGGTCGGGTCGGGTTGACCCACCACAATGAAATGGGTTGGATACTACAACTCGTCCCGCCTCAAGGTAGGTCGATGGACTGGCCCGCCACTTTTGTGTTTTAATTTTTAATTTTTATTATTTTTTTAATTTTCTTTTTTAATTTTTTTTATAAATTATATGTATATATATATATATATATATATATATATATATATATATATATATATATATATATATATATTTATTTATTTATAATATACACAAGTTATACTTCCTCATGTCCAGCACATTCGGTATCAACCTAAATCCGTTCCTAAAATTCTCTAGAGTCTTCATCAACATATAATTTTATTCCAATAGTATTTACAAGCGATGTGTAACATTTTTATTATAAATGCTCTAATATGAAAAACAAATTTAAAAAATATTATTTCTCATTACTTACTCAAAAGTCATAACTTTTACAACATCCTCTAAACAAATTCAGATGAGAAGAATAAAAGGAAAGTATAATAAGCAACAATAGTTGCTTCTCAACCTACCGGCATCATGCAAACAAAATGAGAAACCAAACACAGAATGTATACCAGTATATGCTATATATGTAGGCATGTTTTAGAAGAAATACGTAGACATGATACACGCCATTCACCAACATGATTCTGAATTACAAGATCTTCCCTTTTATTCCCCACTCATTTTCACACCCAGACCAAACTAGCTAAACATCCAGACCAAACTAGCTAAGTATCTTCGGCTACCGGACACATAACAAAATAGTTATATAAGATAAAAACACTTGTGCTTAGAAAATGCATACTCGAAGGTATCAAAAGACCTATTCTCTCGTCTTTACGTGATTCTATTCATATTTATCCATATCTTCATCACTCTATAATCATGTTGCAACGCACCATAATCTTCCGAAAATCATCTAGGCATAGCTGCAACAGGAGGAGATTAACTCATATACCGCTTATTAGACATTAGAACAGCAGCATAGACAAGGATAGACAAGGATAACCGCACGCAAGAAAATGAGGAAAGACCAGATAGAAATGCAGACAGACCATACACAAGTGCGATATCCTTATTATTTTCATGTTTTGTCTTATTGTTAATGAGATCATTGTTAATGAATACACAAGTGCGATATCCTTATTATTTTCATGTTTTGTCTTATTGTTAATGAGATCATTGTTAATGAGAGTAGTCTATTACAATAGAGAATAATCACTTAATCTGACGTAAAACGAGTTTCATGTAGTTCCGACTATACTATAAAAGTATAATTGATCATTTCAATTCTTCCCTACAACATATCTTTTTGAAATAATTTTTTAAATAAGTTATTAGAGTATTTAATATCTTTCGTGCTTTCTGTGTTTATAAATAAGTAAATTAATTGATTATCTATCTTTCATCTTAAATTAATTAAAAATGATCTAGAGAGTGTTAGTTAGAGGGTGTTACTGTGAGAAAGTTTCTATAGAATATTTTTGAAAAAATTCATCTTAAAAGACTTATCAAGAAAGAATCATAGGAAGATTGTTCAAGCTATAGGTTAATTCTTTATGTAATCTGTCACACCATACCTTTTGTGTTCCTCTTGTAACTGCAATTTGTAAATTTGCACCAATGATGAGCAGGTAACGGAGTGTTTTCATTATCTTGTAAATCTTCTTGAAGTGTATTTAGGAGATAGTTTTTGTCTAGGTTTTGTTGCATTGTGTTTCTTATAATTAGATATTTTCGTGTGAAAAATCCAACTCAGGTTACCTTGATTATCTAGATGTAAATTTCGAAAGAATTGAACCAGTATACAAATTTCTTTAGCGGTTCAAATCCTAGTGTTCTTGAAGTTTATTATTCCTTGTGTTGGAAGTCCTACGCCGACTAAAGATAAAGCAATCTCATAGTATATAAGTGGGTGCAAACCTCACCTGATAAACCGGTTTTGTGAGATTGAGTTAGGCTTAAAGTTCATTTCTAACACATTGCATTAAACTTTGTTTTAGATCAAGAGTTTTTAAGACAAAAGTTTTTCTTTCTTCAAAATTATAAAGAATTTTTCTATCAATCAATTCACCCCTCTTATTAATTGTGCTTTTAGCCATTCTTTGTTTTACAAGATTTTGTGATTACCCATCAAAATTCAGATTGAAAGTTATAAAGCCCTGTGATTATTCAATGTTCTTGATCTCCAGCCAAAATAACACAACAAAATCAGTGAAAGACTGTTCCTTACCTTTCCATCTCCATCACTATCGAAGCAGCGGATCATATCAACTAACTCTTTGTCTGTCCATAAAAAATCATGAGCTGTAGCTGCCCTTTGTATATCCCTTACATTTAAAGTTCCTTTTCCAGCTTCTGCATGCCACAAAACAACTTCCCTTGTCAATAAGTATGCGGATGAATTAGAAGAAGCAAAGGAATAGATAGTGAAAAAGCTTCTTTGTTCAATGGTACATTAACCAAATTCACTAAAACCCTGAAATAAATAATGGTTAAAACTATGTGTATTGTGTTTAACTTATAATGAAAAGGGAAGAATATTGGATCAAATTTACCTCACTACCCGAAAAACAGAATTTTAAGACTATCTATACTGATGCTAAATCTTTCATACTTCAAACACCACATATGCAAGAGGTTATACTCAGATAATAGTCCCATAAGTCATATCAATAGTGCAAACAAAGGGAGTCATACTGATAGCTTATAAAACAACAATCAACTACACCATTATATGACCAAGAATGTGGCTTCTTGAACCATTACACGAACTTAGTAAAAGTTATAGTTAATTTTTCTAAATGCCCAAGAAGTCGAAAGTAACTCTTACAAAATAGATTTTAACCTTAACTTAATCTAACAAAACTAACTAAGAAGATGAAATTTGCACTCACCTATATGCTATAATTTTGGTCAAATCTCTAATTGATATGACATTTCCAACACACTATCAAGACAAGGAGTGAACATCTTGAGCATCAGAGTAAGTGTTTTCGGTGATCTGATTGATGCTCGATAATGGATGACACAATAGGTTTAACAAATCTTGGTAAGATAAACTTTGTTTTCATATTAGAAAATGAATTTTAAGTCTAACTTACCTTACAAAACAAGTTTGTAGAATGAGATTAACAATGATATATGTACCTAGTTTGAATATATCTCTAGTTGATATATGATTTTCAACAATAATAATAAACAATTGTTTCCCATTTAATTAAAGCGATCAGAATGGCTTGGCTTACACATAATTCTGATTACCACAACAAGTGCACTTTTTAATATGGGCATGATATAAAACACACAATTCCTCTTTGATGAATAATAGATCTCATACATAAGTATGACTTTCCCAATTGATCTCTAGCCATTGTTCTTGGTCATTAACATACCAAAAATAGCAGCTTACAAATATTATCAAATTACCATCAAGCTGGAAGAAGTGTCCAATGAGCTCATCCTCCGTGAGTTGCAGCCGACTTGCAAACTGTTGATGTTGAAACAGTTAAAGAGAAAAAATCAAAAGAAGATTTAATTCAAACAAAATAATTATAGATAAGGGATAAAGATAATTTGAATAGCAAATTAAACACTAACCGATTTTTTGTTCTTCTTTCTTCCCTTATCTTCTTGAGTTTGATTGTTACCCTTTTTCTCAGTCTTGTTAATGTTCAATACATTCTGGTCAGGTAAACATGAACCTTCCGCAGAGTTTTGCAAGGAAAGAGCAATTGCCTATTGATTCACACACATCATAAAGTTAAGATGCTTCTATTCATAGCATGATGCTCCACAACATCATAGCAACATTATCAGAATGTAACTCAAACAAAACCAACGCAATGTAAACATTAAAACTACCTGCCTCAAAGCTTCATCATCATCATAATCAATGTACTCTGAATTACCAACATCCTTCTTCCTAAAGACTCCGGCTTTTTTTTTCAAACCTTTGCTCTTCCCCTGAAGTTGGTATTAAGCAAAAGAATTTGAAATTGTAAATGTCAAAATAGAAGACAAGGGTCTAGCACAATAAATCAATAACTACAAAAACCCACAATGCCAAATTTTTTATCGTTCATATCAAACCATACCATGACTACATCAAAATACATAACCTTTACCCCCAACAAAAACAACTCAGTTTTGCAAAGGAATAAACAAGGGAAAAAAATCCCAATAATTTTATTAAAATCACACCACTCTAAGATGTTTTCTAACATTGTTTATAGAAAAGCAAGCAACACGCTCATTGGGACACACTTTTTGTTAATGACCAAAATTATTAGAAATCACTACATTATCAAGGTCCCATCTATAATTCAATGAGCTCTTCTAAGTATTTGGCGGTTTCAAATAACTATTAACCAACCCTAGAGAATGTGTTAGAATCATGTATTACTAGCACTATTGTAATCATCAAAAAAATTCATTCTCAACTGCCAACTTGTGTTGCTGCTCCAATGGTTACACAAATTGCCTTAATGTCTAAACCTAATAGAAAAGTGACACATTCATAAAACTCACTCACTTCTACAACCACACTCTAGAATACCTCCACAAAATAATATCTGAAAAACAGCATTTATAAAAAAAAATATATATATATATATATATATGAAGACCCACCATCCTTTTCCGTGACCCAGAAGAATTTTTAGTAGCAAAGTCTTCATCTTTACTGTCTTCATCATGATCACTTGAAGAACTTGAACCGGGTCCTCCCTCGTCTTCGGGTACATACTCTTCATCATCGTCTTCTTTAACCTTCTCTTTTCCCTTCTTAGCGGTGCGAAGATGAGAACTTTTCAAGGAGAGAGCCATTTTGGGCAACCCCAGAGCCTCCAACCTGGCTCTGTTCTCCGCGATTCTCGACAGCCTCTGTTTCTCGTATTCCGTCACACCCTTCTTCCCATTGCCCATCGTGTGTGTCTCCTCGGACTCAGACCCTGATACCGAAGCATCCTCGGATTCGGAATCAGAGGTTCCGCGCTTCGCCATTTCGGATTCTTCTGTGATTTTTGCCATGCTCGTCCCATTCAGTTCCACCACCACTGTGTGGACGAGGGTAGCCATTTGGACCTCTTTGGAGCAGTGATCACCGGGTTGCTCTTCCTGCACCTCCTTTTTTCCTTCTTACACTCCCTTAAAATTCAACAAAAAACACACCGATGCTGAACCGGGCCTGAACTAAACATGAGCTCGTATTTAAGAAAATGGGCCTATGTTGTTTTAACCCCAACTTTTATTTTTATTTTTTTCAAAAATACTAGTCATGGAGACCTAACTAAATTCTCCTTATATATAATTTACAACTAAAATTCGTTTTCGCTTTTTATGGAAGATGTACTTTTTAACACAGGATGAACATTTTTTTTATGTGAAAAATCCAAAATGGAAATAATGTTTTCTTGTTGTGTTAAACAAATTTACACGCAATGAACATACATTTTTAGTGTGTATTGTTTTAAGAGACACAATGAAAATCGAAATTTGTTTTCAATCTTAAGTGAGAATAAAATAGTAATTTACTAGCTTGTGATAGAAGTGAGTTGTGAAAAGGGAAAAATTAGGGATGAGAATAGCAGAACAGAATGTTGTAAAAGCCCAACTTTAGAATGTAAACCCATTGCATAATTTAAAAGGAAGGGAACTGAATATTTTAACACTTGTCTATACATAAATTTCAATCAATAAATAAAAAATTATGTTTAAAAAAGTATCTTATGAACTTAATTTAAAATATTAATTTTTTTTTAAAAGATGTCTTAGAGAACTAACGAAAGTAAGTGACTGTTATTTTAAAATAAGTTATAATAATATTTAAAGTAATATTCAAAACATGGTGTTTGTTACCATGTTGCTTGCATTTCATGAATAGAGAAAAGTTGAGCGATGTCTCCTTTCACATCTCTATAGTTTGTTTTTAATCGAATTTGAGTTTTTTTTTATATATATAAAAAATCATTGAGCAAGTTAATTACATTATATTATAGATAAATTTACACATAAAATTTTTCACATATGAAACTCTCACTCAAAAAAAAGTTATAAATAAATTTTAGTTCTTTATATCACATAATCAGAGATTTATTATGTTAATTTTGTCAAGTATATTTAATATTTATATTGAAACCAAAATAATATATTTAAACTTTGGTAAACATGCAATTACTATTAAATTAAAAAAAATTAAAATGTTGAAGTTTGTGAGACGTGAAACTAGAAGAGTGATTTTTTATCAACAAGTGTTTGAGAAAATTTGATGGAGTGGACATAAGACAGCCATGTATTCACGAGTGCACACTTTGTCTGTGGTTTTATGGAGTACGAAATGAAGTGAAAGTAGGGTTTTTTGTGGATAAGTTCTGAATTTTTATGAGTCAAACACACATACCAATTTTCTTCAAAATTGGTCAACATGGTGAGTCCAAGAGACAGATTCTGATCATCATTGGAAGAGCAGCAACAACAGTTTTTTTCCTTCTCAAACTTAATTAGAGGTCATAGTATCTTCTATTTATTAAATTAGTGTTTAAATTAATTTTTAATCTAAAATTATAAATTAATTTAAAATTTATAATTGACATGAAGTATCGGTAGATTCTTTTTTTTTTTACAATTAATTTTAGTCGAATCATCAACTTTTATTTTAATTACATTTGTTTTATTTATAAACTCAAATGTGATCAATGGAGACTTAATATTGCTTTAATTAAATTCTATTTTTTAATTAAAAATATTTTATTCCGTGAAATAATGTTTTATCCTTTATTTAGAGAGTCCTTGATTGATTTGTTGTCGCAGTCCTGCACTGATTTCTTTTGTCCTTTCACTTACATTGCCCAGCTAATATTAGCTGTGAATTTGTACACACATACCCAAATTTGACTTTTCAAATTTCAAACAACACTGCAACATTCACTATTCTTAATAACTCTTAATAAAACATGTTTTTCAGCCCTATTAACTAATTATAACATTAATACATGATGATAATAAACATAAACCTATTAACAGATAAAACATTTCTTTCTTTTGTATCATACAAATATAAATACAAAAATTATTACAAGTTTACTGTAATTTATGAGTTTTTGTGAATATTCTCGTACTGATGGTATAATTTGTTTTAGAAATTAGAATACATTGAAAGAATTTCTAATAAAATAAATCAATACCTAAAAGTATTAGATTACACAAGATTTTTTTTTTCAAAATGCATCCATTGGCATATCATATAAAATCATTATCTATAAAAGCAATATTAATACGGAAAAGCTATTTTCTAAAATATTTTTTTTATTAATTTTATTTTAGGTCCAATGTTACGTAAAATGTTAAAGTTAATAAAACTTAGACGAATAATTTTGCTACGGAAAAAATTTATAAAAATAAGATGATAAAAAAGCTCACAGAGAGTGGAAAGTCAGATATCATTTTTGCCGGGCCAAAAAGTTATTGAAATTTCTGAGAATAAGCTTAAATAGACTAAAGAAAAATAAAATAACTTTTTAAGAAATAATAATAATAAAAATATTTTAGATATTTTGGTTAATGTTAGATTTAGTTGAGTAATGAACAAATTCATATAATAGTTAAGACACTACTTTCAACTTAAAATCATAACATTATAAATTTATGAATTTTCTATTTACATTTTGTACATTTTACTTATATTTGATGTATGAAATTTACAATTCATCTTTAATTGACGTGAATTTCTTCACACAATAATATCTCATTCTCAAGTACTAGTATCTTAGTAGTAATTATTCCTTTGTAAGATTTTTTTAAGAGAGACACACAAAAAAATCAATACTAATAAATCATAAACAAACTCATGCATACAATAAATTACAACATCACTTTCATCCAAAACTTTAAAATAATAGGTCTATGAATTCTTTTATTTATATATTATATTTTTATCTAATGTAAAACTTTCAACTTTCCTTTAATTTCTAACAATTAATTGCGTCCTACAATTTTAACTCTAATATTACTTTTTTGCACTACAATTTTGTTGTATAAGTCTTCATTATAGTCTATGAAGAAAACACTAAATGTTTCTTTCAAAAATTTTCTACATATGATGAGTTATTTGATCGGTTTACTTTGTGCACCAAATTGGAGTGATTAATTGGGTAATGATTTTTGTGACTATTATCAATAGCTTTATGCATGGAGTGATTAGGGTAATATTTCAACAAGCAATAACGATGAGAAACAAAGTGAGATATGATAAGACAACGGACATTAACTTGTTCATCATGTTTAGGAATTATGTTGCAAAGAAGGTTAGTCATATTGGTTGTCTTCAACAACGTTGGAAAACGATGGTTTATGATTGAGTATGGTGGGTCTTTGTTCACACCATAAAAGAGTTATGTCAAAAATATATTATGGAGGTTCAAATTAAAGGAATTATGTAATTAACAAATGATTCAAGTATTCATTTGTAAGGTACTCATTTTGTTTTAGATTAACTTTTAAATTGAAAATTCAAGATAAATATTACTTTTTTTAATGAAGTAAAATAAGTAGTAATGACAACGCGGGCAATTCATCTCGTTTTGTCTCATCTCGGATTTGACATATAAAAATCGAGTTGGACAAACCTGTCTTATATAAAAAATGCGAACCGATTTCTTTGGCTCATCCCACATAAGAAATTATTTGTTTTTGTAATTTTCTCTTTCAGTTATAGTATGTAACATACTAGGGTGCATAAATTTTCAAATAAAGTCATGTTATTACTATGAACCTTACATATAAGTTATGTTGACATTTCAAAGTCCATCAATCATTTACTATCACAGGGTAGGATTTTAATAACCTTATTTTTATTTAATTAAATTAGTAAAAATAATAAATTCTATAAATCTATTTCTTAAAATAAGTAATGTTCATAATTTTTAATTTTTACGTACAAGTCTATTAGAAATTTCATAGATGTATATACTTAAAAAAAATCCTAAATTTTAAGTAACTAAATTTGTCAAAGAGAACCGATGAAAGTCCCTCTACACAAGTAAGCTATGCAAGTCAATCCATCATGCCTTGTTGTTGGCCTGCATAAACCGCAAATTATGTGAGACGGGTCTAAGCAAATTAGCAAGTCAAAATTTGTAGTCCACCTCAGTTGTTTTTTATTTCAAGCCTATGACACCTGTCCTACATTTTCGGCCTAAGTAGAGATAAGGTTGAATCATAAATCCTTACGAGACAACTAATTCTTACATTAACACAAAAAGTATAATTAAGGAGAAACTTATGTAGTAAAATTATAATGAAGTTAGGATTAAAGTCAATGTCAAAATTATTTTGATACAATATATTAATTACACTTTTAATTTGTAGCGGTATTTATACACATGTCTTTAGAAAGAAAAATAAGTGTCTATACGCATTATATTAGGGGTAGCAAAACAGGCTGGGCCCAACGAGCCTAAAAAAGACAGGTCAGATTGAAGATTTCAATCCGTCAGTTCGTTCTAGTCTGGCCCATCCAGCTCGTCAATTTTACGGACCAAAATACGAACCAGCCTATCCCAGTGCATTGACCCATTTGTTTTAAAAAAAATAAAAATAAAAATTTATGAAAAAGATTATTATTTTTTATATTATATTTTTTAAAGGTCTAAATATATAATAGTATTGTAATTTAAATCATTGATAGTTACAAATCAAGTTCCAATTATTAGTTATAATCTATGATAAATCGATACTTCAACTTAGGTCACGTATCCGTGTCCGACACGTATCTGTATCTGATACTTTATCGATACTTATTAGTGAAGTATCTAATTTACAAAGTCGTAATACAATATAAGAAAATATTTGAATAATAATCAATTTTAGTAACAAAAATATTAGTCACTATATAGTGACCAATTTTAAGTATCAATTTAAAACTAAAAATTATTGGTAACTAAAATAGTTTCAAAAAATTATAATTAGTCTCTAAATTGATAATTAAAATAATTTTTATTATGAATTGATTTCTAAATTGGTCTCTAACATTAACTATCAAGATTTTGACTACCAAAATAATTGGTTTCTAAATTGGTCACTAACATTAGTTTCCAAGGTTTTGGCTACCAAAATAATTAGTTTATAAATTGGTTTCTAATTAGGAAAATGGTCTCTAACATATTTTTTGTTACTAAAATTAGTCATTATTTAAGAATTTTCATATAGTAGTACTTTTATGATGACAATAATTTATATTTTTTATGTAGATAACTTTAGTACATATAGTTTTAATTTGGATTAACACAATAACAATCATATATTTATTCTGTTTTTAAGAATTATTGTACCTATTTTTCAATATTCATATATCGCATATCTATCACGTATCGTGTCTCATTATTTCCAAAATAAACGTATCGACGTATCGGATACGTGTCGTATCTGATACACGTATCGTATCCGTGCATCATAGGTTATAATAGACTAATTTAACATGTAAATGTAATAATTATTTTAATTTATCTAATTAAAATATGAACTAATAAATTAAAAGATTAGAAAATATTTTATATGATTAAATATGTTTTTAATATTTATATATGTATACATAAACAAATTTTATAAATAAAAAATTTTAAAAAATTGAAAACAAATTAAAAAAATAAAGAAAAAATTGACGGGTCAACCCAACCTAACCTGTTAGTTTGTGTTGTATAAAACAAATTATCATTATTGAATCATTTCTATTTAATGGGACAACTCGACTTAACTTATTTTTGACAAGTCAGAACGGACCAAAACGAATCAGACTAACCTTTTATCACCCATGTATTATATTCATACAAGAAATTTAATTTATAGGAAATAGGGAGGTTGGCAAAGCAATAGAGAGAAAAAAGAAACACAAATACTCTTCAAGTGAAATTAGTTAGTAATTAATTATCAAGAAGCAAAACATATATGGGACAATATAAAAAGGAATAAAAACATAGTACAATATAAGTCATACTATACTAGTGGAAAAATAAAGAAAAAAAACTAATTAATGAGAAATATATACTCACCAAAAGTTTACATCCCAAATAACCAATTATGTCCTTCTTTCTTATTTACTTTATATTCATGTAAAGTTGTTTTCAAAAATTACTTTTGTTAAGGAACTTGCAATCATATGCACGGGGATTTAGAGATTTTATTTATTATCATCTTTTCACACTTTGAGCTGTAAATGCATACACAATTTCTACACTTAGATTAGCTAATTCCTAATTAATTATTAACATTGACCCTACATATCTTTCATCCATAATTTGGTGGTTATGATAATGACTCCAATTTACACGACACTTAGGTCCATCACAATTCTATTAATCAACCAATAATTAAACCTTTTAATAAAGTTTCAACCATACATTATTTTCCCCTCCACACAAGTTCATTGCAACGTCATGTCAATTTATTTACTACAACTACATACTACACTCTCTCACTTCCAACATATACTATTTTTTTCTTGATTCTCATATAAAATTTTAAAGAGAAATCTAAAAATGAATGCTTTTTTTTTTTTAAATTGAGACAAATAAACAAAAACCTTGACAATAACTTATTTCTGTAAACATATATACTTGCATCATGTACTGAAAATAATTTTGATTAATTGAAGTATATGTGTGAATCTTGGTTCTGAAACTATCAGAAAAATCCAAAGGGTCTCTGAATAAATTAATATGTAAGCAAAAGACATAGAGTGGACATTAGCAAGTTGTTGTGTGGTTCATATATAATATAAACAAAAAACTAAGCCATGGTGTCCTATCATAGAACAGAAAGAACTGAAACCATTGTACACACAGTTGTCATCAATTATTTATTACACAAACTTCGGCGGCAACAGGGAAAATTGCATGCACAACCTTAATTGGTTTAAAATCATTTGTTTTCTTTTGACTCTTTGTTTAGTGTGTTTTTGTAGAAATAAATGCGACATTGTGTTCTACAATGTGTTGTCTTATTGCTTGTATTCTTATAAATGCATGTACACGTACAGTTCTTCTTTGTATCTGCTAAGGAAACTAAGAAAACATTAACACCTGTATCATGCTGGCTGGGAAAGAAAATTAAATAAAGTAAAAATTAGATTACTTAATTTAAGAGAAATAATAAGATGAATAGGAAAGAGAGGAAAAAAATGTGTGTTGCATATGAACTTGAGTGAACATTTTTACCTATGAACCCCACATGTTTTTTTCTTTTTAATATTTCAGCAATTTTTATGTTACAAAGAGTTAAAACATATTAAATTCCTTCACTATAGTAAATAGGACTTCTAAAAACGGATATAAAACAGTTTTAAAAAATGATTTTACACGCGGAATTAATAAAATTATTGCTATGAGTTATTTTGTTTCACGATAAAACAGTTGAGATAAATGCTTCTCTCAAACTGTTGTCCTAAGTCCATTAAACACAGACAAGTTGATATATAAATGTTACTTTTAAGAAAAATAATTCTTTTATATGTAATAAAAATTTAAATTTAAATAAGACAACTAGATTGTCTCGATCGATGTACAAAAGGAAAAAAAAAAAGAAAAAAGAAGGGAACTCAAGTTCAATAATCTCTCCATAAAACTACATGAGATTGGTCAAAACGACAAAAACATGAACAACTCCTTTTCCTTATACATGTCCTGTCATAATGAAGTTTCTCTTTCAAGATGCCACATTGTGTCATTGTTAAATATATTGTGTTCTTGAACATATATAATTGTAATTCTTTTTCCGAGCTTTCTACATTACATTTTCAAATTTTCACTTTAAAACTCTTGCATAATACAAACAACAACACAAAAGTAGAAGAAAAGTAATTTTTCTTAATCGTTACTCTATTTAAAATTACCCTTCAGAGATATTACCCCTGATAAGTGCCAAAATTCAGTAAAGATTCATGACAAAATCTGGCACTTATGCTTTTAATGGATGCTCATTTCATATTGATTCTTCCTAAATCTAAGTTTCAATCACATGCTTCCAAGTTTTGATTTAAAGAAATCATTTGATCCTATTTTGTGTGTTTTTCAGGAAAGATTAAAGAGAACTCAAGAAGAGTAAAGGAGAAAGTAAGAAATAGAGAAAAGAAGGAAAGAATGCTGTTACCTTCGCTCAAAACCAAAGCACTCTCGCTTAAGCCAAGGCCACAACCGCCATTCTCGCTTAAGCGAGTAGACTCTCGCTTAAGCGAGAGCTCGTGCAGTGGAGAACTTCCTTTGCCGCCATTCTCGCCCAAGCGAGTTCAGAGACCGCCATTCTCGCCTAAGCGAGATCCTTTCTTCAGCTTGAAGTACTCTGCTCGCTTAAGCGAGATGTTGGCTTCAGCACATCTCGCCCAAGCGAGAGGCTTTCTTTGGGATGAAGAATGCTGTCTCGCTCAAGCGAGACTGAGGTAGCTTGAGCGAGACTTCGTGGGTATATATGTTTTGGAGGTGCAGAACTGAAAGAGAGCTTGAAATTTTGGGGGAGAAGAGGTCCGTGCTGCAGAGTTGATACCAGGAGCATCAGTTTCTCATTTTCTTCTTCTTCTTCTTAGCTCATAGGATTTTGATAGCTACCATGAGTGGCTAATCTCTTTCCGTGGGATTGAATGTAATCTACTCGAACTTGGATGTAATCTGGTGATATTTATATATAGCATTTCTGTTTTACTCAGTATTGGTATTATTGTTCTACTCTTAATGCTTACTTCTATCTGATCAAT
>Ga0214545_1005705_pt1 | contig 22248 bp, 5 predicted proteins | sample CNSS4metaG_FD_160064 | JGI IMG/M metagenome (GOLD analysis project Ga0214545, IMG submission 160064) | Root nodule microbial communities from cowpea collected in UCLA plant growth center, Los Angeles, California, USA - CNSS4 | ecosystem: Host-associated > Plants > Roots > Nodule | place: USA...
CTTTTGTTGGCATCGTGGTGTGCCTAGTTTTGTAGGGGTGAGGTTGAGAACCCCAGGACTGCGTTGTTATGTTGTTATCACGTGACGTTTCCTTTAATTTCGTTTAATAATTAAATGGGACGTTACAGTACATGGACTTGAAAGAAACATCAAATTAATTGACCAACTACTATGCAACCTAGAGCTAACATGATACAAAAACTGATTTTTAAAATTGCAACCCAAACTAAATAGCATGCATCCTTAACTAAGAGATGAAACAAGAATTAAGATGAGGAAATGATTAAACATCAAATACTCTAATTGGTTCTTGCAAAGCCAAAGAAACAAAGTTCAACACACTAAATGAAACATATCCAGTGAAGAAAATTATATTCTGGAAGCAAAGACAAAACAACACCAAATAGAGCTTCTTAAACCAAGATTATAAACCAAATGACTGAATGAAAATGAGACTTTAATAACCATTAACATTGTGCACTATAAAAACTATCTTAGAATTAAAACTAAACCAACACATGAAATGAAAAGTGTAGCAGATAGCATAATAAAACAATGCAAAATCAATGGTAGCTGAAATGGTAGTTCAGAAAATTAGAAATTAACATTAGATGGGAATTCATTGTGCAAGGTTAATCATTCATCTCAGCACCAATAGAGAGTATGCTTATCAAGGCTTTACTAAATGCACCAAAGTTTTAACGAAAACATTGTGTGGTTTTTTCATTTGTAATTGCTGCCATCTTCCAAATTGCACCACATCTTGTAAAGAGCTCCAAAAAAATTGTGTTCTAGCATTTAAATTAAAGCTCTTCGAGTGTAGAATCGAACGCAACATGAACCAACTCATTTGGAAAATTGTAAAGAAAATTATTATCCAAAAAATCAGCAAAGGTCAATGTTGAAAAATCATCATTTTTCCGCTAGCGCCTGATGGCAGCGGGGCAATGCCGAGCAGCAATGTGACAAGGAAAATTATCCTTTAAGATGTGTTAGGCGACAGTCGTCAGGCAATACAAAAATAGAGAGTAGGCACCTGGCAACAGTTTGGATGTGCCAGGCGGTCCTACACTACTGAAAACTACCTAAAAATCACATTCTAAGCTGAGATTGAAAGATAAAAGAAACAAAGATGCTAAGGGAGTGCAATAAGCTTCAATATGAAGGAATAGAAATTGAGTTATCAAGGTACTCAAATTATTATTTTAAGTATTTATACATTAGTTTTGAATTTTTTTTATTTGCTACATACTGAAACATATATCAGTTAACCTATATTTTCTATTTACAATTTTGAAACAAAGTTTTCTTGAAAAATGGGATCATGACCTAAATATTGATCTGATATCTAAAGGGTTATCCTTAGAAGCTAAGAAGTGTAAATAACTCTCACAAGAACCAACATCTACATAACTATCAATCACTAAAAACATGATAAAAAAGAGAAAAATAAAGTTTTTGTAACATGGTGTTTAAGTTTCATAATTGTTTATATTTTTTTATTAGAGTTCATTTTAATGTACTTTATCAATGGAAGTAAAAAAAAAAATATATATATATATATATATATATATATATATATGTATGTATGTATATGTGTGTGTGTGTTCCTACTACACTCAATAGTTCCACAAGCTTAAAAGTTGAGGCCTAAGGCAGTTTAAATACCCTTTCCTCCATCCACCCTTTGAGGCATCTTTTAAGGACAAAACTGTGACGAAGCACAGGCTCCAAAGCAAAACAATGCCTCATATGAGGGGTGATTGACCCTAATGATGTCACTCAACCAACTTGGAATCAAAACAGTGGGGAACAATCACTAAAATGTATATGGAATGAAGAAGTCCTTCTAGTTAATTAAGGTTGAGAAGGGATGTTATTAGATTATGGTTAAGAGTTAGTAATGCCAAAGAGTGAAGGTAAAATATCAAAGGTCGAATGGTTCATTACAAAAGTTAGAGGTTCTAGTTTGAAAGTGAGATAACATTACTATAGATTTTGTTACCCAATTGCTAAGGTCAATTTGGGGGCATGATGTTATATGGGTGGTTGTGGACAGAATGACCAAGAGTGCTCACTTCTTCCTAATAAACCCAAAGTTGTCTATGACTGTGTTGGTTTAGTTGTACATCAATGAGATAATAAGGTTGCATGGGGTACCAACTAGCATAATTTCAGATAGAAATTCAAAGTTTACATCTTGATTTTATCAAACCTTGCAATAACCAATGAGTAGCCATATCAAGAAGAGTTCAACCGATCATTCTCAATCTGATGGTCATGCGAGGAGGATCATCTAAAATCCATAACATATGTTCAAAGCCCATATGTTGAATCAACTTGGAAGTTGGGATGAAGTGCTACCTTTGATGGAGTTCATCTACAATAATGGTTTCCATGCTACTATTAGGATGACACCCCATGAGGTCGTGTACGGAAGGAGGTGTAGGAATCCCTTGGGTTGATTTCAATATGGTGAGGCAATAGTGGTAAAACCTAAGTTGTAGACTATAAAGAAGATGAAAATGATATAGAATAGGATTATAGCTTCTCAGAGTAGACAAAGGCCTTATACAGATAAGAGAAAGAGGCCTTTGGAATTTTAGTGGAGGGTCATGTGTTTCTACAGTTTCTCCTACCAATAGGGTAGGAAGAGTGTTGGGATGTTTTCTCCTAAGTTATTAGGCCACATCAATTCCTATTGGAAGATTTGGTCTAGTGACTTATAAGTTGCCTTAACCTAATTTGTCCAATCTACAATGTTCTCAACTGGTAAAATACAAGTTTGATAATAATCATATTGTAGAAGAAGACAATGTGCAAGTTAGAGAGGAAATACCCTTAGAAACGAAGATTAGGTTAGTCTAGATTGTTTTTTACCCGACCAACTGATAGTAAGGTTATCAGTATTATAAAAGTGTTGAGGAAAGGCAGATCAGACGAATCTATGTGGAAGCTGTAAGAGGAAGATAAGAGAATGCATCCCTACCTCTTTCCTACTAAATTTATGAGGACAAAACATTTTCTTGTTGGGGACAATGTAAGGACTGAGAAAATAGTCATAAAGTAAAAGTTTTCCTTAAAAAGATAGAGTTTGATTATTTTACTAATAAAAGTCAGATCTTATAAATTGAATAATCAGCTAATCAAATTTCATTTTATAAAGACTAACATCACTCTAAAACCATTCATTTTTCTTCCTGGAACTTCTCTTTAAGATTATGATTAATCTACCTGACTATTTGAATATCAGTGTATGCCAAATGACTTCTAACATTGAGGGCTAAAATCATATCCAATTAGTTTCCTAAATAGATTAAGTTCATCTTTTGTCCCTTTTTTTGGTCTTATAAGAAATTTGTTACATGTGGGATGTTTTAGGCTTGCATGTAGCATTTAATGGCTCAAGATGAATCTTTTTTCAATTACGATTGTTGGAGTGTGATTTGATTATTGATTTGAGTTTTTGTGTGTAGTTATTGTTTCATGTGTGAATAAAGGCCTCTAGATGCAATGGATTCTTGCGTCAGTCCCTCACAATCTAAGTAAGGAAAGCTTATTATCTTTATTGGTTCAATTCTTGATTTTCTTTATGATCTATGGATTTGTTGGATTGAATTATCCATCAATGGTTTTTGTGTTATGTTGATGCAAATGATTTGTTGTACTTGTCTTTGTGTTTGAAATCCTTGTGACTGAAATGGTAGTGAATACATGAGTATTTGAACAGGGGTGTATCTTTTTTTTATTGAATTGGTTTGAGTAAAAGTCTATATTTGAGTATTATGCGTTAAATTAATAAATTGGTACAATCTGAGGAATGTTTTCAATAAATTAGATTCATAATATATAAGAGAAAGGCCAAATACCTCAGATAGACCCAATAGATCTATTTGATTCGCAAATAAGATGTTTTTTTCTCCACATTGGTGCTAGGTGGTGCCTTAGTACCACTAGGCAACCTTGGAAATATAATTTCCATGAGCTCTAGAGGTCTGCACGTTAGATGCCACTCAAGGACCATTGTGTGCCACCTAGTAATTTAAATCCATGGAACTTTAGTGGCCTAGACAATAGGTGTCAAGCTTGAGACGTTGGGCGCCAGTATGGGGCACTAGGCACAAGTGTAGTGGCGCTGAATGCTAGCAAGTACAAGCTCTCTGTTTAATTTTGGTAGGCACAACTAGTTGTTGTTAGGCGTGCCCTGTTACAATATGGGTTTGCTTGGCGAGAAAGAAATTCATTAAGCAAGTATGTGATGGCGGGAAGAGATGTTATATGAGATTTTATTGATGGTTTAAATAATTGAATATAAAGAAACATGGAAAGTGTAACATCCTGACCAAATATTACTAATTTAAATAGAATAAAATAACATGAAAATAAATTCACAATTAATATTCAAGCTTTTTCCCAAAACGCGGGAAAAATGAAACTTTTATTAATGCACCATGATAAAATCCATAAGGTTCCAACAATTATTGCAAGTTCATAATTTAGTAAAATAATTGTTTGCAAAAACATAAAAGAAAAGTCCATAAAAGCTTTCCCAAGCTAGCCCCTCTCCGGCTCTAAGCCTCTCACCAGCTTCACCTACAACATCATTTGCTCCCCGTGTAACGAATTACACGATCATCGCTAATCCCAGACAGATAGGATGAGTTATTCAGTATAAACATTTTATAACCAAGATAAAAAAGATGCACACACGCACATGTCGGAAAACCACAATTCTCCAATCCAGAACACTTGCCCATGACCATGCTCATCCACGTTCTACATCCTTAGATGATAACCTTAAGATGTCTTACGCTGCCACAAGCCACAACTCGTGATTCCACCATCTACAAGCCACAACTCATAGATACACGTGCAGGACTATCCTATTACGAACCACAATTTGTAATGTCAGGTTAAGTTTCCAATACGAACCACAATTTGTAACATCCCTACTGCAAATTACTTAATTAAAATAAATAAATAAGAAAAGAACATCAAACGTTAAACTTATATTATTCCCAACATGGGAAAATTCAAAACATAATTCTATGTGCCATAATTTAAACAAACTTAGAGTAATAAAATTATTACAATTTTGTAACAATTATGATAATTAATAAAAACATAACAAAAATCCCTAGCTTCAACCCAAGCTAGCTCCTCTCTCCGTCTCAAGCATTAGCAGCATCACCTGTATCATCAACTGCTCCTGTGTAATTAATTACACGATCATCGCCATGCACAAACAGAAAGGGTGAGCTTAATAATAAAAGCAAACACATCAATCAAATAATATAAATACACTCAGTTATATTATTAAAGTTAAACCTTGGCCAAGTCCTTACTACCCCAAGGCTTTTTAACCTTTCAATCACACAATAGAGTTAGCCATGCACTCAGGATTTATTATACTCACACGAACTTGCCTGCTCGTGGTCCTGTCTCTACGAACATCCTCGCTCGTAGTCCTACTCTACGGACCTACTCGCCCGTAGTCCAACACATGTGATCCACCAGCTACGTACCTCCCCTCACGCAGCATCTCTCTAATGTGAGCATGGAACATACATGAGAGTAACTAGGTATGAACCTCCCCGCCCATACCATCACATGTTAACCACCATCCATGAACCTACCCGCTCATAGCACAACATCTCCTGATCCACGTCCGCATCAATGCGTACAAACAACGCACACAAACTGCACTATATTCACTTGGGCTAGAAGCCTTAGCTTGAGCGACCAGGCATATCTCGCTTAAGCTGAGCTTTCTCGCCTGAGCGAGCGTGCTCCATTGCCTCACTGAGAAGTCTCGCTTAGGCGAGCTCTTCTCGCTTGGGCGAGATCGCCCTTCGCCTAAAACCAAAACTCTCGCCTAGGCGGCAAGTTAAGCAAAACATAGGACCTTGTGCGACTTTTCGCTTAAGCGGGAACCACTCGCTTGAGCGAGATGCTCTGTCGCTCAAACATAAAGCTCTCCGCCTGAGCGAGGTGCTCAAGCAGAACCACACAGCAATCACGAGTCCTCGCTTAAGCGAGATACGCTCACCTGAGTGAGACGCTCGAGTACAACCAGACATGCGTTCACAATGCCACTGCCCACACAATTGTCACCTGGCAAGATTGTCCTCATGTCAGGTGCTAAGCGCTCCAGGAACCCTCTATTTTGTAGCTCTCGCCAGGCGGTTCCAACCTCACCGCCAGGCACTACACTAGTACAGTGAGTTTACTAGTTATTTTCCACCATAGCTCAATTTCCAATTCATTCAAGCACCACAACATGCTACTCAATTTCTAGTAAAACACAAAGCATCTTTTACAAGCTAGAGTTCATCTCACTCATACCTTCCAACAGATTCACATCTCCAGGTATTCACCCACTTAAACCCCTCCAATGCCTAGATTAAATTAAGAACGGCCACCATATAAAACTCATACATTAATCCCCCAATCGTTCATATTTTCTATCGTGGTCCTAAACAGTACTTCCATTTCACAAAATCTGTTATAACATACTACATAACCTTTTAGTATGCCACCTACTCATTTATTCGCACATACGATCAATTTCCTTACAAATTAAACTAGGAACAGAAGCATTTTGCCTATGATTAACTTAGACCAGCCACTACATCATTTTATAAATCAAACCACAACACCAACTTACACTAAATTCTCAATCCTCATACCATTCCTTTAATCATGCTTTCTCTCCAACACCCAAGGTACTCATTATTTGTCTTTTCCCTAATTTGCCTATACTATTTTGTCTAAAACTCACCACAGATTCCAACCCATGCCCATCATGTCTAGAACATAAAACTGCAACTACGATTTATGTTGTAGCTTAGCGGCAGATTACATCCTGCCAAACAGTGCATCAGTTTCTAGAAAAATCCCAAATTCAGTCACACCTGTGAGAAAATCCTAAACCCCATAACGCGTTCCTATGTTGAATTCCGCAGTTTAGCATACAATCATACTTCCAAAAGTACTTATTATCAATTTAAGTGCGAACATACTACTCTTCCATGTAATTCATACATTATATATTCCTAAACTCATAATTTACCAATTTTTTCACCCCTAAACTGACTTCATACAAATTTCCTTTAATTAATTCCAACCACATTGCAATTCAACGAGTATTAGCATCCAACATTCCATTCTCAAGTATTAATCCCTTCATCACCGCCAGGCTGTTCATACCAAAACCCAGAAACTAGGTTAATTATTATTATGTCACCTAGCGACTTGTTCTTACTGTTGGGCAGTTTCTAGGATAAACCTAGAAACTAAGCTTAGCATCATGTGTCGCCTGGCAGCTTTGAAGGTCCACTAGGTGGTTTCTGGAAAAATTCCAGAAATGCGTAAAAATCAAACATGGCATAAGATAATACACTCAAATATCCCATAGAATTCATAATTATTTGAATCAACATTAAAATTGAAGTTACAGCCCCTTAACTTGATAATCCTTGCTCGAAATGTAAATCCTAGGGTTGCTTTTTGATCCACGAAAGTCTTCCTTTGCTCACCCAATAATTCAGCTTTCACTCCCTTTCTCTATGGTACAGATGAATGCTTTGGAAACTTCCTCTCTCAGATCACACGAAATTGCAGTTTACACCCCCTTAATTCTTCTCTCTCTCACAATTATTAACCCAATTTAATTATAGTTAATCACAAAAATGAAATTACTCTTATTATGCGTTAATGGCCATTGAAGAGCCATTACTCCCTGTTGCTCTTTGTGACGACTAGGGTTTTCTCACCCTTCTCATTCATGCCAAAAAGGAATTTGGCAAAAAAGATCCTATTTACCATTAACCAAGGTTCGAACACACAACCACACAATTACAAGCAAGTTCATAACCAAATCAACCAACTTATGTTTTATGATAATTCCTACACATCTAGGATTATATTATCACGCACCATGATCAAGCATATTATTAAAATAATAACACAATTAAAATAACCCAAAAATGGCATACAAAGGACTCAAATCCAAATCCTCTCCATGCAACCAAGTACTCTCAACCACTTGAGCTAATATTATTCCTTGTCATAACTGCTCCCATTAAATGTCATAAATACTCCATTACCCGCACTTATATTAAATAATTATTTATTTAATTATTTAATTTTCTCAAGTCTTACAAAAAGGAATGCTGATAAATATTGTGAATTGCATTAGTTATGATAAGAGATTTCTATGAAAGCTTTTTCTTGATTTAAGGAGAATGGATGAAATGAGAACTTTATGGTAATGGTGTATATTATTTTGAATAGAGCTTGGGCTTGAGTGCCAAAAATATATTTTGGAGATGTGATATCCAATGATGTTATTATATGAATTGCATGAATGAAAAAGGGAAGAATGAGTTTCCAATATTGATGGTGATGATTTCTTGATTTAAGTTTGAAATTGTGATTAGAAAGTATGGTTAACTTGTGTATTGTATGAATGTGGTTAATGTAACACCCCATTTAATTAATAACGAAATTAAAGGAAGCATCACACTAAAATAATATCTTAGTGCAGTCTCGAAGTTTAAACACCACTCCTTACAAAACCCAAGGCACACCATGATGCCCAAAAAGAAACAAATTATAAAGTTTAATAGAATCAAATAGGAATCTAAAAGATAGACTAGTACATGGGCCATAGCCCTAAAGAAAAGCCCAAATAAAGCAGGAAGTCCAGCCCAGGTAGACTATGCAGCGGAATCATCTCTTCCTTGTTGACCTCGGGTACCTCTCGCATCTGCTCCCATCAATAAATTGATGATCATCGCAAAAGTATAAGAACAACATACAAGGCAAACAAACAAGCAAACAGGGTAAGCTAGAGTAGTAACGGTTCATCAAGCAGTCACATGCCATTACACAACCCAAACAATATATACATCATCCAAACATGTTATGACTTCTCAAATAATACACTAAACTCTGACTCGACTCATTCGGATACATATAGTCTAGACGGATTCAGCGGATGCTTGCACTTGTGGTGGATTACCCTGCTCACCCCCGAGTTGCTCACCCCTGAGCTAAGTGTTACAAGTTTTACAATGTTTCAATCCCCCACACACAAGGTTAGCCCTTAATGAGTTTCAGGCCTCCTACTACTCTCACCACAAAATTCAGTCCGCTCTAAGTGAGACTAATTGACTCCTTAGAGTGTTAGGATGCAACCTTACCTTGAATCCTTACCAGACTATATAGATAGGGCACCACCATGGACTCCCACTAACAGGGGCCATGGAATTACGTCCCGACCACTCAAGCACGACCTTGAAATCCCACCTAGAGATCTCAAGGAATTACGCACTGACCACCGACCAATCATGCTCAATCAATCAAGTAATATTTATCATGCATATAATCTCATGCCAACCTTTTTAAACCATCCTCATTCATATCCAAATGTTGAATCCATACCAACTCATCCTTCCCAAACCATTAACATAGATTTGTATTTCATATCATTACCATGTCTCTTTGATACCAACCATCTCATTTAAATCACATGCCAAGTTCATACCAAACCCATCATTCACAATCCATGAATCACATCACTCATGCATAATAATTTGTCTCATGCTTTTAACACAATAATTAAATTCAAGCAAGTATTAACCATTCAAGATTAAGGAAACAACCAAACATCACACTACCCTCGCCCAGCTCCTCACTCAGGCTGAAGGGTCTCGCTCAGGCGAGAGACTCTCGCTCAGGTGAGCCCCTTTCGCCTAGGCGAGGGCTCGAAAAGGGGAACAGTAACCTTACGCGTGATCTCGCTTAGGCGAGACCCCTCTCACCTAAACGAGACGTTCGTTTGCTCAAAAAAATAGCGTGGGTCACCTGAGCGACTACTCGCGTAAAATAGCTTGGGCGAGCCTCTGTTGATCTCGCCTAGGCGAGACATGCTCGCTTGGGCGAGAAAACTAGTGCTCACCACTGTTCTCTCGTTCATAAACACACAACAGGTTCCAAACAGTTCAATAATGCCACTCACATGTTCACATCAACACACAAGGCATACTATAATGATATAATAGTGGCTCAAGCAGAAAAACGCGACAAAAGGGGTGAACCCTAACTTCCCTTACTTGGAAAAGGGCTAGCAGCTGGGTTCTTGGGTACGAATAGAGAAGTACAATAGCTCCTAGAGCAGTTTAGCGAGCTGGAAAAACAAAGAACAACATGAAATGAAGCTACCCAGAATGACCTTAGTTGGAACTCGAGACAACAGTGCTAAACAAGAGATGTATGGGATGAGAGGTAACTTACGTGGAACGGAATAGGTTCGAACAAGTGTGACAGAGGCCAAAGACCAAACCCTGACAGAACGAGAGACGGTTGCAGCTCTAAGGAAGAGGGGTTGTTTCTGAAAATGAGTAGAATGAGTGAGTTAGGGCAGACTTGGGATCTGTTTCACCTTTTGGGCCAGCCCTAGGTCCATCTGATTTAGAATGGCCCTTTAAAATAAGGCATAAATATAAGTGGGCCTTACAGTTAATTTTAAGTAGAATTGCCACATTTTCTAATGTTAGGGTATGTATTAAGTGGGATTCTCAATTGTGAAGTCATCTCAACTCTACTAAACTCAGACTCATATAGAGAATGAAGCTTAGGTGGTAAGTGTTGAAGGAGGTTCCTATAGCAGGATTGGAATTGAAGAGAATCATTCTGGTGATACTATAGCGAATTAACCTTGTCATGATAGATGTGTGCCATGTAAACCATAATGATTATTTTTGCTCAAATCCTCTAGATGTGTGTGCCTAATGGAGCCATAATAGTTATTTTCCTTGAATCCAGGTGTAGGACTTCACGCATATTCAGGTCAAAACATGTATCTGGAATTGAGCCTAGTTTTATTTGTGTCAGTGTACTAATGAATGGTTATTTGGGACTGGATGATAGTATATTGTATATTAGGTGATTGATTTGTGTCTGATATTGAATGGTGAACTGAATCATGAATATATGAATGAAAGAATAACTATGTGTGATGAAATGCATGATAGAACTTTATAATATAAATAAATTTATCCTTGTGTTTGTCTATCGTGGTTGTCCACCTGCTATTATCGTATGTTATACGTGAGCAAATGATAGGACAGGTGGAAAGGATGGGTAGCATGAGATTACTTAGAAGATTTGTAAGGTGTAGTAGCGTAGTAGCTTCATATGTACATATATTTGTATTGTTATATGTACTTGACAGAGTTCTACATTGTGTTCACTTGTGAAGATTTACTATTCAGAGGAAATAGGGAGGCATGATTTGAGGGTGACAAGCGTGTTCACTTCTTGGTATTTGAGGGCGAGAGAAAGGAAGGAATTGAGGGATGATTAATGATAAAATACTATTATACCCTCAACTCATTTCTACTTTGATTCACATGCATGTGTGTTTCTCGTTCATTTTGATATGTTTCAACCAACCACATGCATGAGGGATATTAATGGTAAAATATCACTTTTATTATTTTTATTAAAATAATTTTTTTTCCAATTTATTCATTTAAATATTTTTTATAAAATAAATCCGACTCATCAAAATATTATTTTAGATTACTTTCAACAGCAAGGGCTCTTTGATAATCTTGTTTTTCTTTCAATTAAACTTAATTTTTAATCTATCACATCAATCAAATCACTCACAAACTTTTACAATCTTTACCTCAAAATCCACTCACTTACACTCTCAAATCTCTTAAAAATAATAACACAAACTTCACCTCCTAATCCACTTAAATTCATCATCTTCATCTCCCCCAAATCAATTCTCACAAGTGAACACATCATTAGTTTTTGCAAGAGTTTCTTTAATTTACATGACAAATTGTAAATACAAGATATATGTTATGTGATTGTATATGCTTAATACTTAATTTGTAGTACTTTAAATTTAAATTAGCAGTGTGATCCTGCTTGCTAATTTGGAGTGTTAGACTTGTATCGTATACATTGTCAATTAAATATATTATTAATAAAAAATAAAAATAGCATTAATCATAATATATAAAAATTTATTTATTGATAATATTTTTTTATTTTTTTATCAATGTTTTAAATTAAACAATATTTTATTTATATTTATTATATTATTTATAAAAAGTATATTTATACATAATATAAAAAGGAAAAAACTATTTATGTCACGTATAAAAATATTTTTATCAACAAAGATTGATTGCTAATCATTATTAAATTTATGTTAGATAATAATTTTTATTTTTCACAATTTATTTTTTAAATAATACAAAAAGACTTATAAAATACGTTTGATTTTTTAGTTAATTCATTCTTAACTTGTGTGCCTTTCGTGTTTCTCCCGTATCTTCATTCTAAACAAAACCTTTATTACGTAAAAAGAAAGAAATAAATAATGATACGGTTTCATACACGACGACAAGAGGTGAGAGAGAAACGTGGGACACCTGTATTTTCGTCCTTTCCAATGCCGTGTTTGAAATTCAAGATTTTTCCTTCTTAACAAGAAACTTTTTATTTTGTAAAAATATCTAATAATATCCCTGTCTAATTACAAAATCACCGGTCTAAGAGTTAATCTCAAATTTTATTGTTTGACTTTTCAATATTGAAAATAAGGCAGCAACCTCAATGTCTCTTAAACTTATGGATATCAGAATAGGTTGGTTTTGAAAATTGGATAGGTCCTATCTATAGCTATTGGAACCTTCTAAAAAGATCTACTAAATTCATTAAGTTGTTCCAAAGGATCAAAATGGCCAGTTATTAATGAAATTCCTTGTCGGTTCTCTGTAAAATATTCATTTGGGCGGGAACTTCCAAATACATCGTAAGCTAGATCTGTACTGACAAATAACCAACTTGCAATGAATAGGGAGGGTATAGTAATCTGTTAGTCTATTAAAAAAAATTAGTTAGGACAAGATTAAATTCGACCTGATCAACTCGTGAATCTGTGGATCATGTTTAGGGGTGGCAAAACGGATTGGGCCTAACGGATCAGTCCGACAGCCGACAGTCCGTGTTAAAAGAAACAGGTTGGATTGAAGATTTCAACTCGTTAGCCCGTTCTGGTTCGCCCCATCCAGCCCGTCAACTTGACAGCCCAAAGTATGGGTCAGCCCGTCCTACCCGTTGGCCCGTTTTAAAAAAATAAAATAAAATAAAAATAATTAAAAATATTAATTTTTTATATTATGTATTTTTTAAATGTATAAATATATAATAGTATTTTAATTTAAATCATTAACACCTAGAAATTAAGTTTGAATTGTTAGTTATAATTGAATAATTTAATATGTAAATTTAATAATTATTTTAACTTATGTAATTAAAAACATTAACTTATCAATTAAAAGTTAAAAACATATTTTTTTTGATTAAATTTGACTTTAATAATAATTTATATGTATATATAAAAAAAATTAAAACAAATTAAAAAAATTAAAAACAAATTAAAAAACTTTTAAAAAATTAAAAAAAAAGAAAAAAAAACTGTCTGGCCCGTTAGTCCGTCCTATACGGGACATATTGTGATTTTTGGTTCGTTTCTGTTTGACGGGCCACATACAGGACCGGACTGGCCTGTTTTGCCACCCCTAGTCATGTTGAGTTTAAAGTCAGGCCAACCTGCAGCCCGCCACATAAAGGAAAATATACATTTTAAGTAGATAATAACATATTAAAAGTTAAAAATTCACAACATGAACGAAGTGTGTTATTGTGCTCTCTTCACTCTTGACCTCATATTGCACCACACATGAGTATTGTGCTATTGTATTTCCTCCCACCGCCACCACCACCACCACCACCAGTGGTTCACTACAAAAAGTGCACGACAAGGGTGACACGACCACCACTACAATCATATAGAAACATGATGCAACCACTACCACCACCATCATCACTAGACACGAGGAGACGCATGATGCAATGAAAACAACAATGAGTCCCGAGTCCATGACGACTTGTTTTAGGCGGATCAAATTCAGGTCGAACTAAAACGGACCAGTTAACCTATTTTATCACTCTACTTAAACTTCGCGTCTAAAATTTATTTCATTTTTCAATGATGCAAAATTTATTTATTTAATTAATTCTATACATTAGCTGTCATTCTTGTTACGTATCATTGAAGAAAAGTGTTTGGAGTTACCTCATTTCTCGGCAATTTTAGATCGTCCTATGCTAAAGGGATTTAGATGGTTCTGTTTTATATATTGTTGTGACTCATTGTTGTGTTTCATATCGATATATAGCATTATTCCCTCTTCCCCAAAAAGAGCATCAGTTAACAAAAATACACATTTAAAAAGCTTTACTCTCATAATTTAATTAGAAATTATTAGAGTGAGATAAATTTAAATTTTATAATGAATGATTAAGTATTTCTTAAAAAAAATATGAATTTGTATTAAGAAATGTTGTGTTTTATAAAAATTAGTTAAACTTTTTTTAATCATGAAAAAATTATGTTTGATATAATAGACTTTTATCTTTTTAAAATGTTATTTTTCCCTCTTTGCATAAAGAGCCTCCATTGAAAATGTGATGAATATCAGAAAATTTATCAGTTTAGAATAATTTCTAGAAATTATTAAAACCGATAAATTTGAATTTATTGCGTAAACGAGTAAGTCCTATTTGTAATTCAACTTAAAAAGAGAAGAGAAGTAAAAGTCATATTTATCTACAAAAATCGATATAACAAATAAAAAACAAAAAGTTGCATTTATCGTCAACTTTAATTTAAAAAAAATAAAAACATAAATATTATATTTATCATACAACACATTAATTCCAAAGAAAATAAAAAAACATATTTCTATACAGAACTTTAACTTTAAAAAGAAATACTAAAAATGTTGATGTCGGAGAGGACTTAGTAATTCAAATTTGTCTATTCTAATAATTTATAGAAGAAATTAATTACAAAATTTCCAACAGATGTCAACATTACGATTTATTAATCCATCTTAAAATCAAATCAACGCAACGTATCAATTTTAACAAGCTAAAAATCCAATAGAAGCGACAAAATCTAAACGTTGGAATGCTATGGTATGTGTGAACTTGTTTGTGGATGTGATTCCAATGTTTTTTTCCTGGTCCAAAGCCACTATCGTTTCGGTCACAGCACGTGGAGTGGTTCTTTTATTTCTAAGTTCAACCATTAGATTAGTCACGTAGAGAGAAATGTAGGAGGAGGTTGGTGGTAAACTTTGACAACTAACTTAAGGTGATGTTTGATATCTTGACTACGACAATAAATAACTAATTATATTAATAGTTTGATTATATATTTATTATTTTTAAATTAAATTATTAATATGTATTATTATATTTTTAAAATAAAGCTACTTTCTATTATACAATGTGTCAAAATATAATTGTTTACTTATGGAGTTTTGTATTTATAGAAGAGAGGTGAGAAAAGCAATGTGTTTGAGATACATAAGTTCAATCTTTTTAAATTTAGAAATATTGTGGTTTGTTGAAGGTTAAAGAAAGATTCATCTATAGAAGATTTTTATCATAAAAGTTTTGTATATGTGAATAAAAAGTATATTAGAATATTGAATAATGAGTGAATGATTTTTGAGGTATTGTACTAGAATAGGCCTTAGCTCTTTGATTATGATACCATACTAAAATGTAGATTTTAAACCTAATTTAATCTCATAAAATTAATTTAAGTTCATGACTTTAGTATCATAATAAGAAGTAAATTTTAAGCATAACTCAATTCTACAAAATCTGCTTATAAGATGAGGTCTGCACCCACTTATATATTATTAAATTGACTTATTTCTAGTTGAGGTAAGACTTTCATCCAATATGTTAAAAATAAAATAAGATAAAAGATCAATAAGTTTGTTATAATCTTATGAGATATTATGATATTAATAGTGATAAGTAATTGAAAAGATTTTATTTGACAATTGAATAATCAATGTTTGAATAACCTTCTGGATAAGTACATAAGTCTCTGGAATTTGAGATTTGAGTAATTATTTCAGGCACGTAGATGATTAGTTTACCATTTTTGAGGATGAATGAATTAATGTATCAACTTATTATAATTAACTTAATCAAGGTTAATTAGCTTTTGTAACTTTTGTAGAGAAATTTTAAGTTGAATAATTTTTACCAAACATTTTTATACAACCTTACATAGAGACTAGTAGTTTCATTGAACTATCATTTAGGTTGAACGACTTAGTTGAATACACTAACTATCTTTAATTTGACGTTGTAGCTGTTTACTTCGAACGAAATATACATTGAATAATTTTGTTCTAATGTTTTTGCAATTTACTTTGAAAAGTTTAATTATATAATTGAATAACTTTAAATTTGATGTTTTAATTGTTTATTTTTAATGACTTGATTATATACACTTTGGTTCGATATTTTAGTCATTTACTTTGAACAACTTAATTATATACATTGAATAACTTTGATATGATATTCTATTTGTTTTCCTAGAATGACTTAGATATTTTCATCGAATGTCTTTGATCTGGTGTTCTTTGGATAACATGAATTTGGTGTGACAAGACAACTTGAAAATATTTCTAGAAATTTGTAATTCATTAATTAAACCTTATTTAAAAAAATCACCTTAAAACTAAAACCAAGTAAACAAAAATACATCATTCCATTACAACAATGATCAGGTATCTTCAAGTTGTACTATACCTTGTTGAGTGATCATAAAATGCTAAAGAAAAATCATTCAAGAGCTATTAATTTAAAGACAAAAAATAATTAGTCATTAATTGACCAAAATAGATATTATTTTATAAACTAAACATTATTGGTATCTATAATAATCTTTATTATTAAAAAAATATTAAATATTCGACCTAATTTAGTTCCTCAACATTATAAATGTGTGAATTTAGTTCTTCTAACCAAATTTTGTTAAGTTTATTTGATATTTCAAATGTTTTTCCTTGATAACATGTGAGTTGTTTACGTCGTTTTAACACTCTTTGCTTCAATGTTAGTTGAGAAACGCATTTAAAACGTCAAATAAAATTAACAAAATTTGATCGAAAGGACTAATCCTCATATTTTTATAGATGGTAGACTAAATTAGTCTAAAGTTTCAAAATCGCACTAATTCCAAATTTTGCGGGAAATTAAAGAACTAAAAATATATTTAACCCTCAATACAAATTTATATTTGGTTTGTGGATCAAAGTCTAAATTTGTTACTAACATTAACTATCAAGGTTTTAGCTAACTATTATTAAATTCTAAATTAGTCTCTATATAATAATAAAAATTACAATAGTAAGTAGCTAAAACTTTGGTATAAAGATCAATTTATTCTCTGATTTTACATACCAATAATTTATAGTTTATAAATTTGTGTCTAACTTAGTCAACATAATGACTAATTATTTTATATTTCTAAATTTGTTGTTATGTAATTATTGTCTTGTAGTGTAAGGAATTCCTCCTTCGATAAAAACACATCTTTCCAAGTTTAGGTGCATATTGTGTTGGGTGACGTAAAAATCCTTTTCAAGGTGGCAAGGATGGTCTTTAACCTTACTTGATTTAAGGTTTAATTAGTGGTTTAGTCCTATAATTTGTTGGTTTGATTCATTTGGGTCATTTTATTATTTTTGGGTTCAACTTAGTCATTTAATTATTTAAAAATGTTCAATTTGATCTTCCAAATGTTTAAGAAGTTTTAATTTTTAAAATTTTTTAATTTAGTCTCTCAATTAAAATTTTGTTATAAGGAAAGCTTTTAAAAACTAAGTGACTATTATTTTTTGACAAATGATCTCCACGTTAAAAACTTGCACATGCCTACATATCATCAAACACAATTTTATGAAAATTTTAATACACAATTTAACTATCCTTCTAATAAATTAGACTTGTTTTTCATAGATAACATTGTCCTCATTCGGAAACTTCATCGTCATATATGTAAAGAAAATACTATCCTTCATAACTAATTAAACACTTGTTAACCAAGACATTATATAAAATATTAGTCTATACAGAAATGTATCAAGTTTAAAGCTTATATCATATCATAACCTTAGTGTCAAATGAATTCTCAGGTATACTTTTTCATAAATAAAATTCTAATACTATCATGAATTTATAGAATTTTAAACTTTTAATGAATAAATTAAAGATGGAATAAAATAAATGATTAATAGATTTATTAACATTGTATAGAAAATTATAATATATCATTAATTATAAATTATTAAAATACCTCAATTAAAAATTAATTAGTTAATTGACTTGTGCATTTTTTTTTTGTCTATAAACATGTCAAAGTGAGTAAACTCGACTCACATGAGTTGGCTCACCACGAGCCGGGTTAAAAATGAATGAACCCAACTCGACTCATTTTATGGTGAGCCAAAAAGTTTGCAATTCAGCTCAACCCACCACGGGTTGGTAGGTTAAGTGGTTGACTCACCAACACACATAAAAAAATTATTTGTATTTATTTTTAAGTATTCAAATATTTAAATAATTTTTTAAACAATTCATGAGATGAAAATCACAATAAAATTAAGAACCAATGTTTTTATCATGCTCACCACCAATATATGATAAATTGTTTCTAAGAAAGTGTTCATATAGTCCAAGAAAAATGGCTAATATTACACATTTTATGTCATGCTATTCAATAAAACATTTAAACTATTCAAATATTATTAAGCAACATTCTAACATTTAAAAATATAAAATTGTGAACCTATATAATTAGAAATTAAAAAAACATTGTAAAAAAATGTTGGTGGGTTAAATGGGTCAATCCACCATCAACCCGGTTCGAACCCGTTTAATTTGTGAGTTAAGTGAGTCGAGTTGAGTTCAACCCACCTTTAAAAAAATTAAATTTTTCTTAACCTAACCTGACTTAAACCCGTGATAAATCGGATTGATTCACGGGTTGAAATCCATTTTCTTCAGTTAGTCTATAAAGATTAGTTGGAGTGAATGAGCTCTCAGTTTATGTGGACGCTGTTCGGTACTCATCTACTCAATACACTATCATAATTTATAACATACCTAACCTTCTTCTCTCGCCCAACTCGGTTTCTTCGCCTTCTTTCTGCCATGGATTCCACCTCTAGCGAAGTAGCCCTCGATTTATCACCCTTTCTCAAAATCTACAAAGACGGTCACGCCGAGAGGATTTCCGGGTGCGAAGTCGTGCCGCCGGGCGCCGATTCCGCAACAAATGTCATATCCAATGACGTTGTAATCTCAAAAGACGACGACGTATCAGCCAGGATCTTCACTCCCAAACTAAGCGATCAAAGCGAAAAGCTTCCCCTCCTCGTCTACTTCCACGGTGGAGGGTTCTGCATAGAAACACCATTCTCTCCTCCTTACCACAAATTCCTCAACTCAGTTGTTTCCAAGGCCCACATCGTTGCCGTGTCTGTTCACTACCGAAGAGCCCCTGAACACCCCGTTCCCATTGCCTATGAAGATTCATGGACCTCGCTCCAATGGGTGGCCTCCCATTTGAACGGAAACGGCCCTGTGGAGTCCCTCAATCGCCACGCTGATTTCGGGAATGTGTTCTTCGCTGGGGACAGTGCGGGAGCAAACATCGCACACCACATGGCTCTACGGGTCGGGATCCACGGTCTTCCGGGTATCAACCTCCAAGGGATTGTGCTGGTGCATCCTTACTTTTGGGGCGCGGAGAGAATCGGTTCTGAGGTCCAAAAGCTGGACAAAGTTTCCGTGGTGGATGGTTTGTGGAGTTTCACTTGCCCTGCCTCTACAGGATCCGACGACCCGTTGCTGAACCCGGCTAAGGATCCGAATCTGGGGAAGCTGGCCTCGAAAAGAGTGCTGATTTGCGTTGCGGAGAACGATTTGCTGAAGGATCGAGGTTGGTATTACAAGGAGTTGGTGGAGAAGAGTGAGTGGCAAGGTGTTGCTGAGGTGATGGAGGCAAAAGGAGAAGATCACGTCTTTCATTTGTTCGATCCAGATTGTGACAGCGCTGTCTCCTTGCTCCATCGAATTGCTTCTTTCATCAACAACAGTTGATTAAAGTTTGCAGTTCTGAATTTGCAGCCATACTTGTTGCATCCTTGCTTTACTCGCAGTTGTCAGTTTTCCATTTTGTTTTATGTCATGGATGTCGTATTGTTCATCAATTCAGATGCTTAATTCAAAATTCTGCTCCTTCTTACATGAAAAAAAATAAAAAATTAAATACTTTTTTTATCTAAGTGATTGTTGTAGATGGTCCTTATTTTTATAGAATGTTTAGAATGATCCTCATTCTTATTGAATGTTTAAAATTGTGCTCATTTTTGCAATTTGTATTTTATTTTGTCATTTTCTGTGACGCCGTTTAAGTCAATAACAGAACACTATAGGTGACACGATTTGATTTGTATTACGTTGCATTGGGATGTGTTACGTGTACTGTACATATGGTTCTGTTATTAACTTAAACGGCATCACAGAAAAAGACTACATAAAATACGAATTGACAAAATGAGAACCATTTTGCATATTCGGTAGAATTGAAAGATATTGTAAACATTCTGTCAAAATGATGACCGTCCGCAAATAAATGACAACGATATTTAAGACAAAAAAATTAATAAAAGAATGTTTTCAATTCAAACACGTTTATTCTTATTTTTGTAACTTTTTTCATTTATGGTTTATTAATGAAACCTTCGTTATCATATTTTTTTTTGAAATCGACGTATTGATTCGATTGATGATGACATAAATTATTCTTATGACTGAAGAAAACAGTGTTATTCAATATAATTATGCAATTTTTTTTAAATGAAATTATTAATCAAAATTAATTAACTTAAATAGTTTTATTGACATTGATTTTATTTTGTTCGTGACTGAATGGAGGTATTATTAAGTGGATAAGTGAATAAATTGATCAATTTAATATAATATTTTTATTTTATTTAATTGGGTTATTAGATTATTTTTTATATATATATAATCATGTTAGGCATGACATCTTACATGGGTAAATTTATTAACATAAAAAAATAGAAAATATGAGGATCAAAATCAAATCCATATAGAAAAAATACAATAAAAATTTCAAAAAACAAAATTCTGAAAGTAGGTAATTAATACCTATTATGAAAAAAGTTAAGAGAAATTCTACTAGAAGAATACCATTTATAAATTATTTTATATTCTAAATTAATGGCACTCAATTTATTCGTACAATAATTTTTTTCTTTAAAAAATATGAGAACACTTAATTCAAGCATTTTTCTCCATCTACCTCAAAGAATTCAAGAACCAATTTGTATTGAAAAAAAAAAACACTTTGTATAGCATAGAAGAGTTGCTGGCTAACCAAAAATGTCGATATCCAACCGGCCAAGCATGTTCAATGACCAAGATTGCTCCATTAATTATGCATAAAGAGATATTTCAATTCCTAAAAAAGACAAGAAACCACCGGTATATTCTATCTCCATCTGAATAAACCAATACCAAGTAACATATCTAGGAAACATAAATTTAGTTTCCAAATTTTAGTATTAATCAAATTGTGACAGTATTAGTGCATGCTTAGCCGATGATACAAAAGATTAATTTTTTAAGAAAATAAATAGTTAGCATCATTGAGCGGATGCTATAGAGAAAATTAAAATAAATATAAAAGATAAATAAAATTAACATTGATTTAACGGAAACTAACCTTATTTTATTTTAATATTTTATTCATTTAATTTAGCACAACGAATATCAAATATAGATAAAAAATTAAAACAAATAAAGTTAGTATTAATCTTATTTATTTTTAATAATTTATTTATTTAATATTGACTATTCAGATGGTGACTATAAAAGAAAAATTAAAATAAATAAGGTTATGTAGATTTAACGAACACTAACCTCATTTATTTTTAATATTTATTTTTATTTAAGTTAGAGTAGATTAAAAGGACGTTAAGTTGTATATTTTGAATTATTGAATATGGACCATAAATAATTTTTAATGTAAAGGCCCATACTTTTAAGTTCACAAATATACTCTCATAATTTTTTTCACTCAATTTTTATATAAATTTATTACATCTATATATTTCATTCAAATTCATCTCTTTTATATATATATATATATATATATATATATATATATATATATATATATATATATATATATATATATATATATATATATATATATATTTTTTTTTTTTTTTTTTTTTTTATATTCTCTCC
>Ga0214545_1005711_pt1 | contig 22236 bp, 10 predicted proteins | sample CNSS4metaG_FD_160064 | JGI IMG/M metagenome (GOLD analysis project Ga0214545, IMG submission 160064) | Root nodule microbial communities from cowpea collected in UCLA plant growth center, Los Angeles, California, USA - CNSS4 | ecosystem: Host-associated > Plants > Roots > Nodule | place: USA...
TTCAAAAAAAAAAAAAAAAAAAAAAACTTTGAAAACTTTAAAAATATAAAAATATAAAAACTCTAAACAAAAATCTAATTAATCTATATGGTTCTGTCATTGTCACCAAAATGTAATTTAATCTTAAAAAAATATTGGTAATTAGGTAAAAAAAAAAAAGATAAAGAGAAGACAAAAATTTTAAGTTTTAGAAAGATAGTTATATAATAAATAAAAATTATTTTATTTTAAAACTATTTATAACATTTTAAAATATATTTTGATTTTCCATTTACTTGAACTACTTCCTCATAATCAATCTTAAATAAAATGAGTCTTAAATATTACATCAACATTATTTGTTTAAGAAAAATCACACTATTGAACGTATTTTTTAGAATAACACAATTTATAATTCATTAATTCATTTAAATTTACGAAAAAATTAATCAATAATTATATATGATTATCCATGAAAATAATAAATAAATATGAAATCAAGATTAATTTGGAAAATTTATAATGAAATTCAGAATAAGAGTAAATAGTGATTATTTTATCAAAGTAGAGCGGTTAAAATTAGGGTCATTGTGGAAACATGCTGAAAAGTGTGAAAAGTTCAAAAATCAAAGTAAAATAGATGAAAAACCGGATAACTTGTTTTTATAAACTTTTCATGCAACGAGGATGGGGATGTGATGAAATACAACAAAAGTTTCAAAATTTAACACACATAAATTAGTTTTCTTACTACAAACAAATTGTGTCATTAACAACTAATTTTAGTGACAAAAAGTTATTAACTACTACATAATGTCTAATTTAGATATCAATTTACAAAAATAAAAAAAATTATTGATTAAAATAATCATTATTATAAATACAAAATTATAATTAGTCACTAATTAATTAGAGATTAATTTAAAAATCAATTTCTTTGGTAGAAAAATCTTGGTAGTCAACATTTAGTAACCAATTTTCTTTGATAACTAAAATCTTGATAACTAAATTTTAAAACCAATTTAGAGACCAATTATAATTTTGTATTCACAAACTATTTTAATAATCAATAATTTTTTATTTCGTAAATTGTATTTAAATTGGTCAACTATAATAATTAACAATTTTTTATCACTAAAATTGTTTGTTAACGAGATATTTTCTTGTAGTGTCTCGTTAAACAATAGATGCTCACATTACCATTACGTAATTAAAATAATGTATAATCAATCACATTATTAAAATAATATATTATACATATAAAGTTTTATTATACTATAATAATAATTAATTTGAAATTTATATTTTATAAATTAGTTTAATTTAATATATTATTATTTTAAAATTAAAATTTTTTGTTTATAAATTTTTTAAATATATAGAAAAGGTTATATTATTATGTCAATGACATTTTCTACCAACCTTTTACTTACTTTTTCTCTTCTTTTCCAATTAAAGGAGAAAAAAAAATAAAAGAACAATAAAAATAATATTTTACTGTTTTAATCTACAACTGAAAGTCTAGATTCAAATGCTAAAAAATATTGATTTCTACACTGTGTTATCATTCATTTTGTATTTTTACATAAAAAGTATAAAGGTATAAAGTGAATTTTAAGTTTAATTCAATTTTATAGAAGTCTGATAAAAATAAATTTTGTTACGATAAATCTAATTCATGATATCATATTAAAAAATAAATTTTAAGTCTAACAAAAAAAAAAAATTATAAGATGAGATTTATATCCTCTTATATATATTATATATTTATTTTATATCTAGTCGGAACTTTCAAGATTTTTATATTTTTAGACACTTTTACCATTTTTTTATATCTTCCCTATTTGCTCTGGAGTCGTCATTATTTCACATTTACCATACACACTCCGATGGATTTTATGTTGTGTACATAGTATCCATACCAATACATAGTCATGTCTTTGAGTAGAATAAGCTTATGTATCATACACTGTTGTTGATGTTCATAGTTTCAGTGAATGTCCTCTTACTGATAGAGAGGAAAACCAAGTGAGTACTGTGCATAGGTTAATATGATGTGTACCCACCACATAAGTTTTTTTCTGAGCAACTAATAAGTTATTGGTGCGCATTACATTTCATGAATAGGAGGCACATGCACGTACATGCTTACTGTCATGAAATTGATATGTACCATAATTGGGATAGTGGACTGCTGGTGGGTTATACTTGGGAAAAACAAGAAAAATGCCAACAAATATATCATACTTTTATTCAACATTTTATATTAAAACCTACACATTAATTCTTTATATAGAATAAGACTAGTTTCCAGCATTCAGTCCACAAAATACTAAGATGGTAAGAAAATCGTTAATCAACAATATATTTTTTAATTATTAGTTATACTTACCTCATTTCGTTATTTTATGCCTCTTTGTTCTCATACTTGCAGTTATTAAATCATTATTCTCAAACATTTTCTTTATTCAGAATATTAAGGGTGTTTGCAAGTTAGATTATATAAAATTTGGATAAATTTATTATTTAGTTAATTAAAAAAATTATGGAGTTGGATTGGATTTTGTTTTTTTATGTAAACTCCATTCATTTTGAATAGGTTGGATTGAGTTAGGTTAATTAGGTTAAAATTTTGTAGAATTTTATTTTGTTAGAACAAAAATGTAATTTTTAGGTATCAACCTAATTAAAAAGGAGCATAATCTTTACAAAAGTTAATTCAGCTTCAATTTAATAAGTTAAATTATTACAACTTTGTTCAAATTAATCTAAAGCATGAAAAAAAAAGAAAAATATAACACTTTTGTCCATAACATAAGTATAAATGTAAACATCGGTCACTCGTACTAAATTCATCATCAAATCCATATAAAAGTTGGTTACTCTTTGTTGGTAAGGTTTAACTCAATTATAAATAAAATTCAACCCAATATAATTAGGATAAATTAGGACCAATTAATCCAACCCAATAAACTTCACTACAAAATATACTAACTAAAATAGTATAGTTTACTCAAAATCATGATTTTATTTTTTAATTTTAGAATCTTATCCTTTTTTTACCCAGATGTAATTACCAGAGACATAAATTTACGTCTTGTGCATATATAACAGACATAAATTTACATTTGTTCTACAATAAACATAAATTTATAGTCCGGTTCTTTTATATTTTTCACCAAAATTTACCTTCAATGAAACCATGGAAAATTCATATATAATACAAGAATATACCACAAAAATTTTCAGAATTTTTGAAGTAGTATGGGTATCTCAAATAAATTTGTAAAGTATGAAAAATGAGTGAGAAATGCTAAGAAAATAAGCAATATACCATAAATGGTGAATTTTTTGAAATTCCGGACCCCCAACCCCATCCGGACAATGTATTCATCACCCAATTTTAAACAACTTTAATTTTTAGAATATTTCCATCTGAGATTCATTGGAAAAGTTATGACAATTTGAAGTTTTTAATTACTAAATCTTGAAAAGTCCAAACCTGTGACTAATATATTAGATGTGAACACTCTACATTCGAGAACAACCTAATAGAAGTTACCACAAAAAATATTTGAGTCAATAATCATTGTCTAAACCAGTCACACACAAGGGAGAAGATGAGAAAAATCAACTTTAATGACAAAAAGTGCAGCCTTTAGGCACACAAAAATGGCAAAAAAACGCAACCTTGACACACAACAATGGCAAACATAACACACAATGCTTCTTTTAGCACACAATGCTTCATGCTTCTGTCACACAATGTTTACGTCTGATTTCTATAGGTCAGACAAATGAAGTGACGTAGTGATATAAGTCATTTTTGTATTAGTGAATAAGTAAACATAAGAAAAGTTCGAGTGCTTTGTGCTTAGCTTTTTTTTCTATAATATATGAGATTCCAATTCACATTAATAATGATAAAAATAATTTTTAACCACAAGTATTTTGATGATGATTATTTCAACAGGACATACTACCTGAATATTTGTCAAAAGACTTTTGATCTAAATAATCCATCTCAAACTTATGATGTCAAGAGACTTTTGATCTAAATAATCTATCTCGAACTTGTGATTCACCATCGAAGTCACATTGTACTTGTTAATGAAAAGAAAAAAACAAAATTCAAAAGAGTTTTTCTTAGAAAAAACTTAAAGACAGAAAGAGATAATATTTTATAATAATTCGTATCAATCACTAAAGTTAAGTCTACTTATTAAAAACATCTGAGTTTTACTAAAATAATTTTGTAAGTTTTTTTTTTTAATCACATATGAATAAAAACAAAAAGTACTATTTTCACTTTCGTATCTTCACTTTGTGTACACTTCTATGAAATAAGAAAAAAAATGTTACTAACCAAACAATTAAAAATAGATGAATATAAAATATAAGCTATGGCATGTAAAATGATGTTTTTTTTTAATGTATAAACAATATATTATCAAATGTTGAGACTTTAGGTGATGCTCTATTTGATATCTCTAAACTTGTTTATTTGTATGTTGTTTATCAAAATAAGGTTTATAACCATATTTGGTCAAACAATATCCCTTTCTTTATGTTGACATATAACATAAACGTATTTGAAAGAAAAACAAATAGAATTTCCTAAACCATATAATTTAAACAAGTACGATAATATAATATAATCAAAGAAAAATAATTTATCTTGTTAGAATTGTTTAGAATATATAAAATTTTCATATAAATTTAACGCTAATCATGCTTTAATTGATCATATTTTATAAGTTAACAACTTTTTTTAACTTATAATTACATAATGAGGTACTAAAAGTAGAAAAAGAAGTAAATTGATGAATTTTTGATGATTTTACAACAATTTCTCAAAGAATTAAAGATTATGTAACTAAGCCCAAAAGTCTATGGTTGAGCACCAGGAAAACGGTTAAGGAAAGATCCAGAATGTGACTCTTGTAGTTAAGCCACAAGAAAATTGTGCTAAACACTTAAGACGGTGCATGACTAAGCGACAAGAGAATGATGCTTAACACTTAATGTAGTTCATGGCTAAGCCACAAGAAAGTGGTGCTCAGCCATAAAGGCGACAAAGACAAAAGAAAACCCTTCGTAGAAGGAAACCTTTGTGGCTAAGTGTCAAAAGTTGGATTAAACACTACCTTAAAATTTCTATAAAAAAGGACCTCATGTCCTCATTTTAGACATGAAGTGGAGAATCAAATATGTAGTAGTAGAGTAGGAATGAATCTATGAGGCTAGAGATAGATGATCTTATTTTAAATACTATATATCTAGATGTTGTTGGATTTGTATTATAACACTTTACTCCATGAGTAATTGATTTCTCTATGGTGATATCAATGGAGCAGTAACCTTCTTATACTTTATTCATATTTATGTAGTTTATCTCTTAGATGTTTATACTTTCCTTTGATTTGGTTCATGCTTAATGTTTGTTTCGGGATACACCTTAGAGCATGATCTAGTTGTTGGAAGGTCCTAGGAATGAGATTTTAATAGCAGAACTAACTAATTCAAACTAGATTAAACTAATTACCAATGTTGGAATTTTAAGTTTGGCCCCACTATTCTGACTCTTAATGCAAGTATTGGGTATATCTTGGGCCAAAGAATTGACCAAGTTGTTTAAGACATAGATAGGCACTACATGAGGAATATGGGTGTTATTGGCCTTAGAGAACAAGGAAAGTAATATCCATCACCAAGATGATCTTCAGACGCGAAGGTATATCTGGTTAAGTTGAACAAAGATCTTCAACCTTGGAGCAAGGCTATGAAATTGAACCTCCATAAGGTTAGTAAGTAAATTTGCTATAAGACAAATTTACGTGAGCTTATTTAGAACTTTATCTTGGAAGGTTAATTTTTCATATCTGAATTATAAGTATTTGAATGTTGTATTTATTGAATCTACCACAATTGATTCTAGAATATAAAGTGAATCTAACCTCCATTTTCCTCAATCTATATATCTACACATGCTTTCTATCAAAATCAAAAAATCCAAAAACTAACTATCAATATACTTATTAAAACCTTATGAATACAACACTTGTTGATATTGCAACGCACTAGTGCACTTGGTGGAAATTGGTTGTTAAGAAAGCCTCATCATTTTGGGATAAAACATTGTTTCAACATGTGTTTTTCAAATAGTTTCACAATTGGATTATCTATTTTTATATTAAAAGAATAAGCAAATTAGGATAACATTATCCTAAATTCTTGTTTTTCATTTACCTTTCTGATCTTCTTTTCTTTTGTCCACCCATCTTCTTTAATATCCTTTATGATAAAATTTGCCTCTTTGTTGTTTGCATCACTTCTTATTATACTCCCCTTTGAATGTCAAGATCAACGAAAAACCATTAGTGGAAGGAACAACTCTACACAAAGATTTTGGTTAATCATAAATGTCAACACCCAAATTCGTTCGGGTGAATAAATTTATTTTCAAATAAAAAATAAAAATAAAAACAAAAAAAATGTCTTTTAGTTAATGGTAAATAAAAAAAAGATGAAACACAATTTTCTTCAAAAATTTTCAAACCTTAATTTTAGCAAAAAAAACAAAAAGAGAGATGAAAAAAGAAAAAAAAAAGGAATAAAAAAAGAAGAACGAAAAACCCAATTTCCAACAACCCAACATATTTTTGTCCTCACTCTTTGTTTCTAATAGAGAGATTAATGATATGATTCTAATACTTAGAAACAATATTTGCTAATGATTAAAATCAATATTACTGATGATGATTGATATTGTGCTCTTATTTGATTCCCATAATATGCCATAATATGTTGCTCTGATGACTAATTCCTTCCTTATTTTGTTGATTACAATTAAGGCTATGATTATATTGATATTACAATGTGTGTATTTAAATAATCATTTGTCATATGAAAAAGGGATTGAAAAAATAAAATATTTTCTACATTTTTTCTTTCTTTCTCATTACCACCCATACACATCTCTTTAGAAGGCAAGAAAAAAAGAGAGAAAAGGTAGTTGTAATGTTGAATATGAGAGGTTGAGATTAATAAGAAGAAGAGATATAGAAACATTTTGAAGGTACGTCACTATTAGTTTCTTTTATCTTTTGATTTATTTTTTGCAATTTTCATTATTTTTTTTAATTATAAAAAAATATTTTTTTGCCCATTCCTTTAGTGTCTATCTTTACGCTCGCATAGCGTAACACTCACTTAAAATTTTTTTTTTCTTCTAAAAAATATAGAAAGATCTAAAAATAAAAAAATATTTTTCTTTATTTATTCTTTAACATCTATATGGTTGCTCACGTTGCATCGCAGTGACATACACATCCACTTTCAAATAAATTAAAAAAATAAATAATTAAAAATAATTAAAAAAAATGAAAAAAAATATTAAAAAAAAAATTATTTTAAGTGTCTGCCCGACTGCTCGCGTCGCGTGACATCAATTTTAAAATAATTTAAAGTATAAAAAATTTAAATAAAAAGGTTTTCAAAAATATCAAAAAATTCAAATCATTTTCTAAATAGTTTTTCATAAAGAACTACATAATTTTGATCCTCCATTGTAGATGGAGATATGTAAGAGCGATGATTAATCCTTGTCGGGTCCAAAAAAATAAAAACTTAATTTTGTTTATTTTTACATTCTTTTATTATTATTTTTGGGGAAAAGAAATATTTTGAAAAATCATATCTTTTTGCACGTTTAACTAAAGTAAAGGTACTGTCTTAGGACAAATATGGTAGGACACTTTCCTTACGCGTAACCAACTTCCAGATCCAAAATCTGGTTTTTGCAAACCTTGTCTTATCTTTTTGGTTTTTTGTTTTGTTTGTAGTTTTCCAAAATAAACTAGGGTGACAATTCTAAACTCTATTTTTTCAAATTTTATTTTTGGTTCATCCCTCCTGTTGTGACTTCGGTTACGACAATACATAAATAGTTTGTAAATAGGTGTGAAAAACTTGTTTAAACTAATACTATAATAATTTTTTATTTATAACAATAATTATTTTAGTAATTAATAATTATTTTATTTTATAATTTACTATCTAAATTGACCACTAAAATTTGATTGTGAATGAAATATTATTTTTAAGTATAATTTTCTAAAGTAAGCGTTTATTTCAATATGCCATGTGAGCATTAAGGTAATGCAAATTACATCCCATTTTTCTTTGACAATCTTGTAGTACATGTTATATATTCAACTTTTTAATAAAGCACAATTAATGATGTACTATATTTTTTACAATTAATTGAAGAATAGTGTATTTTCTTTTAGTGTATTTCAATTATTTTTTACCACTAGAACTTTCGTGATGATTTCTCGCGTGTGGTAATATGTGGATTTGACGTACATCTTTTTATCATGTTACTTTTTCATATAAATTCTTTTAATTTGCATTTCAAATGTTTTTATTTATCACTTATTATTACAATATTTAATCTCGTAGAGGTTGAATTAAGATACAAACTTATTGTGCAAAAAAGCAAAAGAAAGGCATTGACTTGTATTTTACAAGAACTTTATGCACTTGACAACTTTTTTCTTTTGTTTTTTTAAAGGATATTTTAAAATATCCATTTCTTTTTATGGATTAAACAAATTAAGAAACAAGTTAGACTTAACTGTTATAAGAGATAAACAATGTTTCGTCTCTTGAAAATTTATTTTTAGGAAAAGAAATAGCAGGAAGGAAGATTTTCACTATTTAATCATAGTCAACATTCAAGAGAATAATAAGACACCATTTCAAATTTAAAACTTTAAAATATTAAACTTGTGATTAATTTTCTCTGTCATATTTTACTCACTTATACTTTATTGAGTCTCAATCTTACTTGAAAAACAATATGTAAAAAAACTAACACTTAAGAAGTAGATTGTCAATACTTAAGTTAAAGTTGAAGTATGAAATTATTTAAAAACAATCAAAGTTAGACAGCATGAGAGAAAAAACCAACAACCTTATTAATTAGTTTAAAATTTTGAATCGGATATAATGTAAAATTCTGATGTATTATTGGGTGGTGGAAATTAGTAAATAGTTCCCTTAACAATAGTATCATTCTGATGTTTGAGAGATTTTACTCTGTATTTAGTTTTTGTAGAATCTTGTTTTTGGCTATAGGTTTGATTGAAGTCGAAAATGAAAAGAAAAGATGATTTTAGAAATATGTGTTGGAACCTTTAAATTTCTTTAGAAGGGAACACGATGTATATAAATTAAGGTTTATATGTAGAATGTTAGAAGGAAAAGAAAATGATAGAGTTATTTCCTTTTGTAGAGTAGCTCCGCTCAATTTTTTTGGTTGCAGGAGTTAATGAGAGATATTTTTGAGCACATTACACTGAAAAAAATGTTGGTGAGGTTGAAGAGGAGTGTGGATGGGTAGTTAGTTGTCATAAGTGGTTTTTATAAAGAGAGAGGAGATAAGAAAAATGAAAAGGATAGGTAGAAAAAAGAAAAAAGAAAAAAAAAATGTTGGAAGGGAAACAAAGATTACACATAGAGGTAACACGCGCAGTTTGAGGAGAGTGAGGTAGTGTAAGATAGGGTCATAAATACAAGGTACAGCGTAGGAAGGGCATTGGTCGCTTGGAGAACGAAAGAGGCAAAGGTGGCCCTCTTCCCGTACTCTTGGATTGGACTTTTCTGGAAAGAGTTTCCTTTTACTACTATTATTCTCATTTCCTTTTCTGATGCCAAAACCTATCACAAACTCCTTCACTCTTTCCCTTCGCTTCCACACTCCCAATTAAATACTTGTTGTTCCCCGAAATACCCCTCCCCGCCACCCCTAATTACTTTCCTTTTTTGTCCTCCCGTGGCACCCCACATGGTAAAACGTAGTCATAATCCTAAAAAGATAAAAACGCTTGGAGGCGTGGATTCAAGAAGGGGCTTTGCGACTTGCGAAATCATTAGCGATTACAAGCTAACAAAAGCTATTTTTGAGTAATTATCTTTCTTTAGGACTCCTTGCGCTGTCTATTTCCATTACTGGGTAATTAGGAGCCAGAAAGACACCCCCGGATGCTTTTCGATTTGGTTAACGTGGGAAAGTTGTTTAAGAAAGAGATGGTTCTTTCTTTCCCAATTCTCTCAACACCTATTTATCTCTCTAATAAATACAGAAAAACAGTAAAAATAAAAAAGAAAGGTGTGAATTACAGGAAATAATAATAAAGAAAACAGAAATAGAAATATTTGTTTTTTCGAGAGTGACGAATGACAAGAAAAAGGACAATCTAGAGATGGAGAGAGAATGAAATTATGAGTCATTGAAAAGAAAAGAGAGAAGCAAGTGGTTAGAGAGAGAAGAAAGGAAGGGTGTTAAGGAGAGGGTGAGATGCTTTCGTCTAAGCTTGCTCAAACTGGCCTCGTCTATGCTGTATTGGGCAGTTGGGGAATACAAAGATCTTTGAACATCTCCTTTACTACATTTTTGCAACACCTACCTCTTTCTCTCTCTCTCTTCACTCGTCCTAGGTTTGATTTTCTTCTCTGAATTCCCAACCTCGCTACCTCCACCACTTCTCCCTTTTTCGCATCTCCATTATTTTATTCTCAAACCGCGACAACACACACGCACGCAGTTTCAATTTCTTCTGCTCCAGCCACCCCAAATTAAAATTTAAATAAACGGGCAACACAAAGGTTTGGTCTTTTCATGTGAGACTGAACACCACACACCCGTCTCGCTACTTTCCGTTAATGTTAGAATGTGGGATCTCAATTACTCACCCGATCAGAGGAAGGACGAGGAATCCGAAGGCTGTTCTTCCCTCAAGACTTCCATCTACGGGGACGATGACAACATCAAAGGCAAAAGGGTTGGATCTGTTTCCAATTCCAGCTCTTCGGCTGTGGTAATCGAGGACGGATCAGAAGAGGAGGAGGAGGACGAGGACGAAGACGAGGAAGGTGGCAGAAGAAGCATGAAGAAGCGAAGCAGCAAGATTTTCGGCTTCTCTGTCACCGAAGATTCTGAGTCCATGGACAGTGACCACCCACCCGTGACAAGACAGTTTTTTCCGGTCGAGGAGGCTGACGTGGCGGTTGCATCGGGTGGTGGAAGCTCCACCTTCCCCAGAGCTCACTGGGTTGGTGTGAAATTTTGCCAATCAGAAGCACTTGGTGCTGGAAAGTCAGTGGAAGTCTCTCAGCCTATGAAGAAGAGTCGCCGAGGACCAAGGTCAAGAAGTTCTCAGTATAGAGGAGTCACCTTTTACAGAAGAACGGGTCGGTGGGAGTCTCATATATGGTTAGTGCTTTCCATTTCACAAAAAAAAAAAAAAAATGTGTACCTAAAAAAAATTGGCCTTTTCTCAGCATCAAAATTTGATTGTTTTCGGTTCTGTTTGTGTCCGTGGTATTGCAGGGATTGTGGAAAACAAGTGTATCTAGGTAAGCATAACGATAACAATGATTGTGTGTGTGTGTGGAGTGTGGCAGTTATTTTCCCTAAATCTTGTTTTAAGCGGCTAAAACGTTTTTTTTTTTCTTCTTTTGTGTTTTTTGTCTCGGCTATGATGTGGTAGAGACAAGAGTGAGTGTGTTGTGTGTGTGTGGGGGGGAAATTTTATTGTGGTGACTGACTTGATGGTTTTGTCTGGGTAAATTTGTCTAGGTGGATTTGACACAGCACATGCGGCTGCTCGGTGAGCCCTTGCCCCCTCCTCTAGTTTACCAAGCTTGTAATATAACTTTTTCTATGTCTTGAACCGAATCAAATATAAATCACATTTCGTTGTGGAAAATGTGAGCCTCAAAGAAAAACCTCTATTTCGTCTCTCTTTGCAGTGCCTATGATCGTGCGGCCATCAAGTTCCGAGGAGTGGAGGCCGACATAAACTTCAATATTGAAGATTATGAAGACGACTTGAAGCAGGTGATCCTTTGCAGATTTTATTTTATTCCGTCCATGTTATCTTATCTTCAACATTCATTCTCGTAGAATACACCTTATCTCCTGCGGTTACTGTTATTTCTCCCATCTCGAATTATTCTCGTGATTTGGTCGTATTCGATGTTAATAGATGAGCAATCTTACCAAGGAAGAGTTCGTCCACGTGCTTCGCCGACAAAGCACTGGATTTCCGAGGGGAAGCTCCAAATATAGAGGTGTAACTTTGCACAAGTGTGGAAGATGGGAAGCTCGAATGGGTCAATTTTTAGGGAAAAAGTATGCCTTCTTTTTCTTTTTCTCCTTTTTCTTTTTCTAGATTTTCTCCTTCTTCCTTCATGCTAAACAATCTAAATTTCTTATCTTTCTCATCACTAAGATTAACTCGTTTGATTCATCAGGTACGTTTATTTGGGTCTCTTTGACACCGAGATTGAAGCTGCAAAGTAAACTACTACTATCTTGTTTTGGTCACTCACGTCGTTATTAATTGTTTTCCTTTTCTCCTTCCATTTTCTAGATTGCCCATCTCTAGCGAAGAATATTAAACTATTAATCATCATTAGGGTTTTAATTCAATCGCACGTTTTTCCTATAGGGCTTATGACAAAGCAGCCATCAAATGCAACGGCAAAGAGGCCGTAACCAATTTTGATCCCAGCATCTACGAGAACGAGCTTAACTCCGGTAAGTAATGGACTAAAAGTTTTATTTTTCCGATAATGGTGTTTATGTGTTATCAATGAATGGTGTGTATGTTTGTATGTATATATGAAGGAGCAGAATCCACAGGGAACGGTGCAGATCACAATCTGGATTTAAGTTTGGGTAATTCAAGTTCGAAGGGTGGCAGTAACCAAGCGTTGGGGAATCATCATCACGGGAGCAATGGTGGAAATCATGATCAACAGGGGGCACCTGAGTCTAATTGGAGAAATGGGGGAAGCAAGCCCAAGGTTGGTGGATGGTTATTATTATTATAATATTTAGTTACGGTGGATTGGTTTTGATTAGTGTGTTAAATTTTGGTTCAGCTGGTGAATATACTGCCAAAACCATGTAATAGAGGGAACAAGGACACACAGGGAAGGGAAGTGCACGGGGAGAGTGAAGCATTGAGGATGCTAAGTCAAACGCACCTTCATTGTCCAGCTTCCAGTGAAATGCAAAGATATGGTCCCTACAGGTCTCCCGGAGGAGAGTCTCAAATGCTTCAAAATTTTGCTCCCATTCACCCACCAAATTTTCATGTGGGTATCTCTTCAATTAATTTATTTTAGCTCATACATTAAATAGAGATCAGAAAATATAGAAACACGAGCCCCCACTATTATTACCATTGAGACACATTTTTAGTATTGGAGTTGTCAGCCCATTTATTTATTTATTTATAATTTATTTATTAAATGTAGTTTCCCAGCAGCAGCAGCAGCATTGGAGGCCGTATTGGAAGTGATCTTTCATTGTCAATGGCCGATCAACAACAGTGGCAATCCGGGCCTCCACATTATTTAGCAACTGCTGCAGCATCATCAGGATTCCCACAACAGATAAGACCCTCTTCTCAAGGTTGGCTGCAGAAAAATGGGTTCCACACTCTCATGAGACCTTCATGACCCTATATAGAAATTTTCTGCCCACCCAGTTTCATTCAAATGATCATAATCTGCTCCCTAAGAATATCACCCCCAAAAAAAATATTTATTTTCTTTTCTTAGCATGTAAAAATGGTTGCGGTGTTAGGCCGTGTCCATGTCCAACCCAGCAACCTCCTTTAGGAAGGCCATACAAGACCATAACTTGTTAACTGTTGAGGTGAAAAGAAAGGATGAAAGAAAAAAGAGAAACAATCCAAATTGGGTACTTATTACTGGTCTTGGTCTGGGTCAGTCAAACTAACAAACGGACGAAATCTTTAACTAGATATTCTGGGCTCTGACTAAAATTTTATGATCTTGTATAACTCTGATTTATTGCTTTTCTGCGTTGTGGTATTTATGACAGCACCTATTCGTTTCTTAATTTGGGATGTATTGCTATCACCTACACATGGTTGTCAATTTGTTCCTTATTTCTCTTTGGATTGGGATTGGTCTTAAAAACTTTTCCAAGGAAAGATGCTACCTTTGGTGGCTTAGAAGGGCAATGGGGGGTTGTTTAGCTTGACAAAAAACGTTGAGACAAATCTAGGTAAAGCTTAAACGAGGAAAAAAAGTTGAACAAAATAATATTAGGAATGAGGAATTTTTATATATATCGATAGGAGGAGTAGGGTGGAGGTGAAGGTGGATATGCAGAGATACAAAATGGTTTATTTTCTGGTGTCTTGGAAATATCATCGGATGGTGATGAATAGTCTCCATCAACGGTGTCCTTTGAATCAGTTCTCTCGGCCAAAAGCAGTCAGACAATGCCATTATTATGAGAGGGACCTATCATTGTTCGTCTAAAGCTCCAAAAGGACACTGATACATGGAGTGAGAGAGAGAAAAAGAAGCCACCAAAAGGGCATAATGGCCAAGGGTTTTTCAGGGGGTTTAACACTTTAACCCTTCTCACTTTTTTAACCTTTACGACAAAAAACTAAAGTAACTGCATAATCACAATCTTAATTAAAACTAAAAACATCGTATCTTATCATATTAATATAATAATAGGTGATATGTACTTTTGTGGAGCAGAGGCCTCATTGGTTAATGGATTGGTTGGGTTCAACGATTCTAGACATGTGAGTTTGAGAGGGAACAGCTTCTGACTCGTTAATGAATCAGACTCAATGTTTGATGATAAACTTTGTTATCTCGTAGGTTGCAAAAATAATAGTCCTCCCATTTAAATAATCATCCATTTCTTCTTTCCACCTTCTCCTTTCGTAAACAATTAAATTATCATTTTAAAGCATACACGTTTTCGTCATCACTACCGTCATCTTAGATATTTTCACCAAAAGTATGCTTCAAATAGTTTAAATATAACACCCGAGTTTTAGGCTTCTTGTACTACCACTGGGTCGTACTACCAAAATGGAAAAATTAAAAACCAAATAAATCATTACACTTAATCACCCTGTAAACCACATTATTTCAGTAAACAAAAGCAACACTTTATGATATTGTTGTTGGATGAATTACAGAAAAACATAATATAATTAGGGTACACAATAATATGGAAATAAACAAATTATTTCATTGTTCGGCTTATATTTTCTTGGATCAGGTTTGTACCAAACACTATTTCTTTCTCCTTGTTAGAAATTTGTCTAGAGTTTTAATTTTTGTACTTTGAGTGTTTTTTTAAAATCCTTTTTTGTTTAAATCATTTAAAATTTATATTATTATCTTATATTAAGCTAAAACATTATATCATCTAATTTATTCATTCTTTTACTCTCTTCAATTTATCCAGATTGCTGAAGAGAGATTTTCTTTATTTTTTTAAATAATCTCTCAATTCATTTCTTTCTCAAACAAAATATAATATTGTCCTAAATTACAAAATTATCCTCTATATATTAGTAGTCAAAACATACGGTGTAACATTTAAAAAATGTATTTAAATATTATAAATGTAGGGCTGTGAACTTTCCTTCCTATAATAAATTTACTTAAGTTGGGCAGAGTTTATACCCGTAGGATCTATATAAAAAAAATGTAGGGCTACAAATTTCAACTACTCTAAAAACTAAATACATTGCAACTGCATTCAATACAAATACATGTATAAGGACTATCTTTTCATTTTTCTCTAATTTTTTTAAGTTTAATCGACCAATACATTTGTGATATGACTTTGAATATATAGGACTGAAGCCATAATGAATATTATAACAAATAAATAGAATAAAAAACTCTTTAAAATATGACATTTAAGTAGGGTTAAGAAAAAAATTGTAACCTTTATGCGATATTTACAAGAACAAAACTGTATATATTTTTAGTATAAGTGCCTCGTTGTTGCTTTATAGTAGCAGTTTAAAGTTTTTTATTTAAACTAAGAAAAATATTTAATTCTTTTTTATCTTTAATCTAATTTTATGAGAGTTATCTTTTTTTTTTTAGTGTAGATTTCTGTATCGTTGTATTCTTTATCTACGTTATTATAATTATTTTTTCCCTTTCCATATTAATAAAATTAAGAGAATAATTAAAAATAAATTTATTTTATCTTGAAATTTAAAAAATAAAAATATAAAGAATAATTTTCTTTGTAAAATAAAATAATTAAAAGGAACATGTGAAATATTTTTTAATTGTGATTCTCATTTAATAATATCGTGGGTGTTTGACTTACAATTAAAAACTTTAAAATCGAAGTTCGACGGAAAAGATTAAAAAAAAAAACTCCTTCTTTACTTTTGTGTTTTAGAATGTGTGAATCTCTATATAATGGTGTTTCTAAACACAGTCATAACTGTATATGAAAAATGATATTTCAAGAATGAATACAGAATAAATTAAGAATATGTATATATGTGAACAGTTGTTCTGAAAAACTTGAATGGTGGATAGAAGTTTGTGATGATATTGTTTTAAAATGAATTGATATTAGTATATACAAAGTTGATAATACGTTGTTGAAGAGGTTAACAGATGAAGAAGTAGCGTGGTCCAAGATCCCGTTTTACAGAGGCTTATGAGAGTAAGCTAAGAATGAGAGACAGTGATGAAGAAGAAGAGGTTGGTGGTGGTCCAAATATTTGATGCCATGGACCTCGATTGATTCTACGTAAAGAAAAGAAAGAAAATTGCAGTGCTCCCTCTCACCTTAGATATTTTTTTCTTTGCATCCCATGAGTGAGACAGTGCTACAGCAGTGAGAGTTGAGAGTTGTTTCTGTTTTTCTCCCGCGTCCATGTTTAGTTTTACCATAGGAAGTTCAAGGTTTAAGGCAAATACAATGTTACAGGTAGAGGAGTAAGAAAAAAAAGAGAAAAAATAGACGTGAAAAGAATAGGTTATCGAGGAGAAAGTGAAAAAAAAAAATGGAAATGGAAAAGAGTAAAGTGGGTTGGGTAGAGAGCAGCTTTTTTAGGCTTTAAGTTGGGCGTTTCCATAAATGGAATTTCTTGAACGGTCGGAAAAGAATTGGGGTCTACATGAAGAAAACAAAGTTTATTGTCGAAGAGAGTAGGAGTTGGGTGAGGAGTGATTGGTCCTATCACACATTGTGGTCTGATTTGTTAGATCGCTTTCATCATTCACTGAGACAAACTACTCCTTTGGTTTCCCTTTGTGGGACGCGGTTTCCCCCTTCTCTCTCTCATTCCAATTTTCACTCTCTCTTCTTCCATACACAATACACTTTCCTTTTGTGGCATCCTTGTGGGTTTGTTATTGTATTCACCTGCATCTGCTTCCTTGGAATTTTCTACCACGCAGGGAGAGGCATATATGTAATTTTCTGTTCTCTTCTGCTCTCTTAGATCCTCCTCCCATGTGACCTCTCACCACATATGCTTCTTTCTCTTTACCACCACTTCCATTTTTAATTCAACTTTACTATTTTTAGTACACTAAGATTCTTTTCTAATCACTTTTTCTAACTTCACAAAAATACTCTAACATGCATTATATATTTTTATATATTTTTCAATAAGGAACAACCGCTGTAAATGCTACTCCTCTACACAAAAAATACTATATAAAGGGACTATCTAATACAACTTTTATATAGTGCTTGTAATATAAATTTATTTTTATTTCATTTTTTCAATTCTTATGCAATTTATATGTTTTGTGACATAATTTCAAGGTTCTTTAAATTTTAAATTATGAAAAAAAAAAATCTTTTACAGGCAAATTGTGCTCTGTTGTGTGGATAAATTTGTTATGAGATATATGTAAAATAATTATATTTGATTAAAAATAAATTTAAAATGTTATAATAATATTAATGTATTTCATAAGCATGTGGTTATGCTCATGGAGGTTTGTGAGGCGTGCTAGAGAGAAATTATGTTAGAGAATTTTTCATAGGAGTGTGACTTCAAACACAAGGGTATACGTGAGATGTAATGGAGAGTGTGCTTTTTTTATTTTGGAGATTACGATTCTTTTTATGCATGATTTTACACCAAATTAGGGGGTAATTGATCTTCATAAAAATCATAGTCCGAGTTCTTTTACTGACTAATGGTTTTATGGTTTCACCAAAAAATGTAGAACTGAAGTTATGAACTTTTCAATGAGCAAATGTCAAACTATAAATATTAAAGTAAAGTTTTGTGATCTTTCTTATTAGGGATTCAAGTGTAAAGTTAAATAACATATAAAAACAAAACTCACAAACTTATTATCTAAAATTTAGGTTAGACATGGTCTCGCACATTTTTATATGACTGGCTTGTATGTTGTATGTTGGTATAGAATATTTCTTGTAAATCTACTCGAAAGATCTAATAGTGATATAAGAGTGCATCGTATAAGTAAGGATTGTCCGTAAAATACTCGTAGTTAAAAGAAATATTTTTACTTGATGATTTGTATACTAATCTGGAAGGGACTCATACTTAAGAAAGATACAGTTAGGAATTCAAATGAAAGTTTATTTTTCATTGAGTAGAAATGAAAAAAATTAAGAAACATAAAAAAAAAATACATACAAACTCATTATCTTAAAGTTTTAAAGTTTTAAATGTAAAATGAGTTCATAATTTTTTATATGATTAGTTCATGTCTCGTTGATATCAAATTGATATCAAATTCTCATTAAGAGTCCTCCTTGAGAGACCGAACATTTTTTAACAAACATAAACTAGTAAATTTTATATTTTGGAGTCTTAAGAAGGAACCTCTCGTATATATATGAGTGTAATGAATGTTAAAATGACGTGAAAAGAAGGAGTAGAGAGTCTTAAAGTGGTGATTGGCAATAGTTTAGTGTGGAGAATATATAGCATAGGCAAAGATAATAAGTTTTGCATGATAATATCCCATGTTGATAATAGAAGGCAAAGCATGGATGATGTGAAAGGAAAGGTTTAGTAGAGTAGTAGATGCGTAAATAAAAGAAAAGAGAGTAAATGATAATAAATAAGATTAGGAAAAATGATTTATTCCTTTGGTCATAGGTTGAGAAACCGGACCACATTATGGATGGAATGTGGAGGGTTGTTGTGTAGTAATGGAGGAAGTGTTGTGGTCCCATCTTCCTTTTCTGAAAAAGAGATAAACTACAAATGAGGATTGATGTAGATGCATGCTCTCTTCCTCGCTAAGTATTAATCATCTTTCGTTTTCTAATGTCCATTGTTTTAGCTCTATCCATTCTTTTGTCTTTAACTTTCAGCATCTGTAACATCTTTTTGTTCATTTCTGTAGGGACAGAATACGTTACAACTCAGTTATTACCTACGCATTTTCTTCCGTAATTATCACTCTCTTAACCCATCAAATTATCAAAACACTACTTATTGCTAACTCATTCTCATTGCATTGCCTATTCCATCTTATCCTCCTTTCCAAAAAAACTAAAAACACCTACTTCTTCTTTCATCTTCATGTGCTGCAACATTTTTCAAAAACATTCCTCTAAAATTTACTTCTAATTGGGTGAAAGCAGTAAAAGTAAATTTCAACTGCAGTGTAAACAATGGGTTTGGGTTAACGATAAAAATAAGATTAAGATCCAACAAAGAATTAAAGATGATGAAATTAATAATAAGACTTTTCGGTTGAAGTTTGTACAATAGTTTCCTAATTGTTTTGACCAACTTAATATTTATTATATATCTACCCAAAGAAATTATTTCAAGAATTTTCTAAATCATTTTTTATTGTTTATACATTAGTTTTTATAGTGATTAGAGCTTCATATAATTCTTAAGTTAAGAAATATATATATAAACTCAGTTTTGTTTCGCACAAAGAAGTTTACAAACTTAAACATTAAAAAATAAAAACTCACACTTTTATTATTTAGTTTTCATTTATTTATATTTTAAATAAAGTCTTCTTTTGAATTAATTTTCAATATACTTGAAAATTTCTTGTTTTCAATTTGAAAGATTTTTTATTTTATTTTAGGAACAATATAGTGTTGGTGTTAACTAAATTCTGATATAAAAGATTATTATTTTTAAAGGAAAAAAATTAAAATTAATTTTAAATTTAATTTCATATTATTTAAAACATATTTGTCGATTAAGTCGATGTCTATTACAATAATAGAGTCAGTTTAGTCGACTCTAACTATACGCTAACATTTAATAAATAAAAATATGTCATAAAAATATGTCTTAGTAATAGAGTAATATTAGATTCTAATAAAATTTTAGTTTTCTTTAGTAATGATAATTATTTTAATTTTTTTAATAAGTAAAAGTATTTGTGTTAGTTTCATATTAATATCGACTTAAATCATTGAAATAAAGATTAAAAATAATAAGATATTAAAAAATATGTAAATAATAAGATTAAATATGATTAAAAAATAATTTTAAATAAATGAAATATTGGTTATTGAAAATAATTAATAAATATTTTTTGAATTTTAAAAAATGTAAATAAATAAGTAAATAAAGAGTAATATTAAATATAATAAATAAATGAAATATTGGTTATTGAAAAATAATTAATAAATATTTTTAGAATTTTAAATAATTTAAAATATAATTAAAATATTTTTTGACTAATTTTAATTATTAAAATATTATATATTTTGTAACGATATTTAACCATCAAAAGATGATATATTTTGTGATAGTTTTTAACTGTTACAAAATGATATATTTTTGTGACGGTTTTTAACCGTCAAAATATGATATATTTTGTGGCAGTTTTTAATTGCTAGTAATTTTTTTTCTTTTTTGACAAAATACCGACGGTTGAATTTTGTTGTCACAAATTGTTTTTGACATATGTAATTTTGATGATTTTTTAAATCGCTAGAAATTTTGTTTGTGACAATTTTTAATCGCTAAAATTTATAATTTTAATTGTCACAAATGTCAACTTTTTTTTTTACTGATTCGCACAAACTAACTAATAATTTTATTTATTTATATATAACATTCATATTTATTTAAGTTAATATCAACTAATTAACACTAATTTTATTTGGTTTATTATTTATTTAAGTGAGTGATAACTTTATTTCATATATCTTTATTATTTATATAAGTTAATGTGGACTAAACTCATGCTAATAAATAGTAACAATATATTATTCTTAATTTGAAAGGCCAAAATTTAAAGACTATTTTTAAATCACCTCACTTATACATTTTCTTTAACTTTTCTGCATAAATTTTTTCACACTCTATGATCAACAACCAACTTTTATATTCTTACTTAGTTTCTACACTCATCTTCTTCCTTCATACTTATCTTTTTTATTCACTCTCACCTCATTCATTCATCATGAAGAAATTTTGATTTCGCCTTTCTTTTTTCTTAAAACACTTTTATTCAAAGTTTTTTTTTAGTTTATTGCTTTTGTTTCTATTTAATTTTTTTTAAATGGAAGTGTTGTATGAGAAATTTTTTTAGCTGATACTTAATTGTCGTAATTTAAAATCAAGTTAAAAATTAATGATTCATTAGTGTTTATATAATTTTAGAGTTTGTGGTAGGTCAAATTGAACTCCATTAACTAATTGACATTCAATTTTACTTGTTAGAGTTGATTTTTGACCAATACTAAATAATGTATTTTCTTATAGTGTTTGTTAAAAGAAAAAAGAAAAAACGTTTCCTTTAATAGAAGAAAATGAGTATAATACGTATCATCTCTTCTTTTTCAAGTCAAGGAATTTATTAGAAAAACCACCAACCAAAATGTTCTATACTTAATATTTCTCTTTATTTTAAGAAAGACGGATGTATTTAATTGAGTTAACTTTATGTTCTCAGTTCTTGTAGAAAAAGTAGTACGTTTTTTTTACAATGTCACCATTTTCCCCAAAATAAATTCCTAAAATAAGTACTATTATTTATCTTAAAATGAACTTTAGGAACCAACGTAGTAATTATTTCATATTTTGTAGCAATTAATGTTAGGAACAAGGCAATAAAGGAAAGAATAAAGGAGAGAAAAATAGACACAGAGAAATTAACGTGGTTCGGCTACAATGTGTATGCCTACGTCCACGACTACACTAGGAAGTATTTGTATTTTGGTGTATCTTAAAGCTTTACATAGAGTCTGTTATATAGTAAAATAGAAAACCACAGGAAGTCTCTTGTCAGGTTTTACAGAGGGGGTTTCACTAGGGAGAACAACACCAATGAGATCTGAGCCTAACCACATAAGACACTGACACCACTCTCAACCCAAAACCTTAAGGCAATGGGTTTATGGGTCTTTATTCTTATATAGTGCTCTACTTTCTCATTTCT
>Ga0214545_1005715_pt1 | contig 22222 bp, 20 predicted proteins | sample CNSS4metaG_FD_160064 | JGI IMG/M metagenome (GOLD analysis project Ga0214545, IMG submission 160064) | Root nodule microbial communities from cowpea collected in UCLA plant growth center, Los Angeles, California, USA - CNSS4 | ecosystem: Host-associated > Plants > Roots > Nodule | place: USA...
AAATTTAATTTATATAAATTATATATATATATATATATATATATATATAATTTATTTGAATTAAAGTTTTTACTAATATAATGAAGACTCATAATGTTTTGACTCATTTGTGGGATAATAATTTTTCTGAATTAAAGTTTAGCGGATACGGATACTATGATATCCGTACCCGCCCCGTTAACATGCGGGTATCAAAAATACTCATACCCGCGGATAGCGGGTATCCATTTTTAATATCAATTTTCTATCCGTTGCGGATTTTATCTGCGGATACCCGCGGGTACGGATTTTTTGGACATCCCTAGTCTGTACCCCTAAAAAAAGCGAAAAAAACCACCTATATATTCACTACATTTCATCCAATTAAAAATTAATTCAATTATTATTATTTTTTCAATTAAAAATTAAATCATATATGCAACCCCATACTACCACCCAATTAAAAATTAATATAATTAAAATTTTCCATTTTTTATTAGTCACAAAATTTTGGATACAAAACATTTTTTTTGCCTTTATAATTTTTTTTTTTAATTCTCTTCGTATAACGTACTTTATTATTTAATTTCCAAATATTAAAATTGGATTAATTTCTAGTTCCACTAAAACCAATAATTGGTTTATTGGTAAAGCATTCGTTATTTGCATTTACACAGTAAGAAAAACTAAAAAAAATTCTAGCATTTAAATGTTAAAGGAGAAAGCAAGAATGAAAATATTTATTTGAATGAAAATAAATCAAATCTTATGAATACACACAGGGTATCGACATAAGGGACAAGTATGACTTGTCTTCAACCACTTTACAATACACAAATGATGAAAAACATGATCATAAGACATCGACGATAACTTAACAGTTTCTTCATTCTCTCTTAAACGAAAATTTTCCATGCAAATGCTGCACTTCTCAGTTTCCATTCTTAGAGAAGGTAAAGTTGTGAACTTAATGAGAGAATCAATGGCTTCTTCAGATGCTGGAATCATTATTGCATTCAGTTCCATTACTTCTTCTTCTTCCTCTTCCTCTTCCACTTCGCTTTCTCCATCTTGAAGTACATCCACCATGATGTCTAAATTCAAAGGAAATTCCTGGCTTTCTGAATCTAGAGACTCTGGATCAAAGGAAAATTCTAAGATTACTTTACTCATGTTTAAAATTTTTTCTGAAGCAAAATCAACAATTTCTGGGATGAAGCATTGAAAGCAGTGTGGGTCGAACATGAAGCTCCTTACGAAATCTTTATTATTTTCGATGAAATTCTGATATCTAATGGGTATTGAACTTTTTAATAAGGTTGATCTTTCAACACCATGAAAATAATGTATATATCGAAGAATAATAGTTACATCAATCCTTAATATATCATTAAGTTTGAGGACCTTCGGTCTATTTTCTTTAGTTCGCATACGACAATGGTACTCGCTTATAGTTCCTTCTATAGTTGCCATGTTGAATGATGAACATACACCAAGTTTTATGTATTTATATGAAGGTTGTAACAAAATTTGAGGAGAAGAATAAATTATATCTTAAAGATATATAGATTATCTTTAAGATTTCTATAGTTTTGATTAAATCAATTTTGTTTTAATTTTTCTTAAAAATTTTACTGACTTTATCAAATTTAAACTCTTTTGAAAGAATGATTAAAATTGTAATAAATTTAATATTTAAATTGTATTTATTATAAGATAAAAGGAAAAAAAGAAGACAATCTTTTTCTCCTTTTTTGCTAACGTCTATATGACATGTGTTGTTTTTTTTTAATTTTTTTTTATAATTATATATCATAAATAAATTGAACTTTCGAGAATTATTATAAAATAGTTATAGTTAATAACTCTTATATAAATAAATAAATTTAAATGAGTAATTTATTATAGAATTAATAATAAAAATTAGTTTTTTAGAAGAGAAAAATTAATAACATTAAAAAAATGGTTTGTATTTAAGTGGGAATAGTTTTATATGTAATAATATATTACTTGACTTAGTCAAGTTATGTTGTTTATTTTTTATTTTTTATAAAAGCACAAATACTTTATATACAGTACTATACTATTATTTTTATTGAACAAAAATCCTATAATTTATGATTATGTGTTATTTTAACGTATTTTATATATTTTTAGTCATTATATCACTATCCTCATCTCATTATTAAAATTAAAATGTATATAGTAGTTTTCTTAAAAATAAAACTAAAATCTAAGTTTATATTAATTGAGACTCTTTATAGTGTATAATCAATTTAAATTCATATACATAGTATAATAAACATGAATTAGTTCATTTAAGATTTTATATTTGGAAATTACTATATACATATTTCGTATTATTTTCCTATTAATATTTATGTTCTATAACACATTTAATTAGGACAAACGATATATACTATTGCGAAGATATGTAAAAATTTGGTTTGCAACATAATTTACTAAAAAGGTTTATTTAGAAAAATAATTATATAGAATATAATAATTTAGGAAAATAATTATTTGAGGAAATAATTATATACAGAAAAATATATTTTTAGCAATACAGAAAAATATGTAAACAAGAAAAATTTATTAACAAAATTTAAATTTATAAATTTTGAAATAATTTATTTTGGTCAGTTTCGTAAGACCCTAAAAATTATAATAATAATATAAAATTAAATAATATTTTAAGTAAAAAAAAATAAAAAGTTATTATTTATTTCATTTACAAGATTTGTTTTATTTAAAAATTATGATAAAAGATAGATGGTTTATTAATTTAAAATGTTTGTTTAATTTAAAGATTTTCTAAGATATAAAAGAGTTTTAGTAATTATTTTATTTAAAATATTTATTTCATTCAAAATATTTTGTATGAAATAAGATTTTGGTAAATAATATAGATATTAAACAAATTAGTTAGAGATAAAATAGATATAAGGATATATAAATTGAATCAGATCCCATGAATATAAGAATATATTTAAATGATTTATTTGTTAATATTTCGTTGAGTCTCTTAGAAGATAATTGTATTTTTGGAGTGAGAGTTTTAATATAATAGGTGAGTTGGGTAGTGATAAGGCATAAAAATCTAAAACACTTTAAGGGTTTAAAGATAATCGAGAATACAAATGATTATGAAGTATTTTTGAAGAAAAAACATGTAGAAGAGGCATAAAAAAAGTTCAAAATCAGGGTTAATGGTTTAGTTTAAACATTTGAGTATTTAGGCACGAGAGCTAATTATCTTACTTTCTTGTTTTTTTTCTCTTGTTTATAGTTTTCTTGTTTTCTTGCTTGAATGAGTTGAAAGTTTGGACTTTTTTATTTTTATTTTTTTTTAGTTCATGGATGACTAGAATACCATATGTGGTGTTAAAACAAAATGATTGAAGCGTTGTGTGTGTGAGTAGTCTTGTATGGACAATAGTATCTTATCGACCAAATAAATCTATATTTGAGCATGAGTCGACCTTATGTAAGGCCCACTAATTCCTTTGTTATTATTTTGCCTTAAATTTAAGGGGTTGTCCCAAATGTAATGGGCCTAAAGGCTGGCCTATAGGGTGTCCAAGTGATGAAGGATCGACTCTGATTTGGAGTGGAAAACATCTGGGACAGAAAAGGGTATAAACCCTAGAACGAAAAATGGAGAGAAATGAAGGACGTCGATTGGGGATTTTTTCGGAACGGGAGGAAATCACGTCACTTGGAGGAGGTTCCAAGATAAGTGAGGAAAATCCGCCACTTTGAATCGGAGATTCAAAGATAAGGATCAGTGGTTCTGAGGAGAACCTCGAGACTTGAGAGAAAACTCAAAATTTCATATAACTCAAATCTGAATACAAATGTGTCTCACAAGGGCTTATATACTATGGGCCGAAACACCAAAAGGCCCAACACAACAAAAGGTCCGATAAAGCCAAAACAAAAACATTACAGAAATTATAAAAGTGTTCCTATTCTACAATCTAAAGCTAATTCGAGATCTCTTTGAAGGTCTTGGGCATGATTCCATCCACTGTTCTAAAATCCCTATGACGATCTTGAACCACGCCTCCATCACCAAGGCCCCTAAGGCAGCCAAACCTCTCTCACTTCTGCCATTCTTGCAAAAACAGTTCTCTAACACTCTCACTTTCTCCACAGAGGCTCTGCTAGGGTTTTCCCCTCCATCCCATTCAAGCTAGTTCAACTTCGTTCTTCCTTCACGTAAGTTAGTTTTCGAACCATAACCCCTTTCTAAGTTGTTTTCGTGGTTTATGTTGGGGCTCACTGTAGTAAATCCAATTTTCCTTCTGTGCCACTATCTCTGGCTCTTAAATATGCTCTTGGAGCTGTTGTGGTGGTGGGCTTAGGTGTCGAAGTAGTTTGCTAGCTCTTTCCAGGTAAGAGAAACTAGGACTCTTACTGTTTTCTTGTTTTCATTACATATTGTTGGTCTTGCAGCTTTATTTCGTTCCTGTGATGATTGAATGATGTTTGGAATGAAATGAATATGTATTGTGAAACTGTTCTGGACGAATCTGTATGATGGCCTGCGCGAACAGTGGAGTGAACCTGATAATCTCGCCTAAGCGAGTGGTGCTCGCCTAAGCGAGAGTATCAGGAAATCCTCCCCGGTGTTCCAGTCTTGAGCGAGAGGCCATCTCGCTCAGGCAAGGAGGTCTTGCCTAAGCGAGAGAATGTGACATCACCACTGTTCCCTCTTCGAGCTCTCGCCTAGGCGAAGGAAGCTCGCTTGGGCAAGAATGCACCAGGTTCTATTTTCTCCTTTGTCTTTGTATGTTTGCTATATTTTTTGATGGATTGATATGTTAAAGGCATGAAATGCATAATGTGCATGCATGGGATTGGTTCATGGATTGAATATGATGAGTTTGGTATGGATTTGATATGGGATATGAATGAAGGTTGGTTATAAAGTATGGCATGAGATTGGTATGCATGATGGATACCTATTTGGTTGGTGAAATATGATTTGTATGTGGTTAGGACGTAATTCCACGATAGTTTCATGGTGGTGCCTCATTGGTTAGGACGTAATTCCTTGAATCTCTCGGTGAGATTTCTTGGTGGTGCCTCAGTTGGTCGAGACGTAATTCCATGACCCCTATTAGTGGGAGTTCATGGTGGTGCCTCATGTAAGACCTGGGAAAATTGAATAATTAAATAAGTAATTATTTAATAAATGTGGGTAGTGGAAGCCTTTATGACATTTAATGTTAGTTGTTATGACGTAGAAAAGTACTAACTCAAATGGTTGAGAGTACTTGATTATGTGATAGGATTTGGGTTCGAGTCCTAAGTATACCAATTGTGTATTATTTTAATTTATGCATTATTTCTTTAATATATTTGAATGTTGGACGTGATAATATAATCCTAAAATTTTAGGAATTATCACAAATGTGAATTGGTTGAATTGGTGGTACATTTGACTTGGTAATTCATGGGTTATGGGTTTAACCCTTGATGAGAACAAATTAATCTCTTTATTTTTTCTATAATACTTGTGGTCTGAATGTGAAAGGGTGGGAAATCCCTAGAGATAATGGGTCGCCAAGGGAGTTGGGAAAAATAGTCTGAAAAACTAGAGTGAGAAAGGATCACAAATTTTGAGGGGAAAAGTGGATTTGGGGTTTGAGAGCAAAGCTGTAATTGATTGGGAGGGCAAAGGATATCACAAAGCCAAGGTTAGACAACCATTTGAAGCAAGAATTCACAGGTTAGGGGAGCTCTTTTGCATACCTTTCATGAATTGTTGAAGATTTGTGTGTAATCTGTAATATGCAATGAATTATGTACCTTTACCATGAGATTTTCGTGCCAACATGTTGTGAATTGGGGTGTGTGATTGTTTTGTTGTAATATGACTAAACCCTTGTGTGAATATATGAAAATACTGGAGTTCTTGGTACTGTATGGGATTACGGGTAATTGCATTGTTTGGGAGTCAAATTTTGAGGTCTAAAATAGGTTCGTAATATTGGAACGATGAAAGGGATTGGTTATCAAGTTTGTGTGAGGTTTTGGCATGGTTTGCGTGTTTTGTGTGCGCGTAACAGTGAGACAATTTGATAGTCTCGTTCAGGCGAGCCAGGCTCGCCCAGGCAAAAGTTGCAGAGTCAAGATTGTGTTTTTTCACGAGCTACTCGCTTAGGCAGATTGTCAGGGTTTTGGGCGACCTGTTGCCCCGCTCAGGCGAGAACATCTCACCTAAGCGAGAAAACGAGGATGTGAGACTTTGTTTTGGGGTGCCTCGCATAGGCGAGGAGATCAGGGTTTTGGGCGACAAGGCGTTTCGCCCAGGCGAGAGGTTCTTGCTTAAGCGAGATCTCTTGTTTAATTTTGCGTTTTGCTTAACTCGCCGCCCGGGCGAGAGTTTGAGTGTTAGGCGAAGAGCGAGCTCGCCCAGGCAAAAAGGGACTCACCTAAGCAAGATTTTGCAGGTCATTCAGTTCAGCACGCTCGCTCAGGCGAGAAAGCTTAGCCTAAGCGAGACAGGCCTGGTCGCTTAAGCTAAGGCTTCTAGCCCAAGCGAGTTTAGTGCAGTGTATGTGTATTGTTTTTACGCATTTATGAAACGTGGATCAGGAGATGCTGTCCCATGAGCGGGTAGGTTCATGGATGGTGGATGACATGTGATGGTATGAGCGGGGAGGTTCATACTCGATTACTCTCTTGTGGGGATACGAGCGAGGTAGGTTCGTGTGTTTCGTGCTCACAATTGAAAGATGCTGGGTACGGGGAGGAACGTAGCTTGTGGATCACATGTGTTGGACTACGGACGAGTAGGTCCGTAGAGTAGGACTACGAGCGAGGAGGTTCATAAAGGCAGGATCACGAGCGGGCAGGTTCTTGTGAGCATCATGAATCCTGAGTCCATGGCTAACCCTGTTGTATGTCATGGTCTGAAAAGCCTTGGGGTGTGTTGAGAATGTAACCAAGGTCTAATTATGATAATAAGATTGGGTGTTTTATGTTATTTAATTTATGTGATTTCTTATATTGTCGAGCTCACCCTTTCTATTTGTGATTGGCGATGATCGTGTAATTTTACACGGGAGCAGTTGATGATACAAGTAATGCTGCTAACACCCGAGACGGAGAGAGGGACTAGCTGGGAATTAGAGCTAGGGATTTACTATGTTTTAAAGTTTTATTTGGGACTTGTAATAACCTTTGGAATTACTTTTATTGAATGATTGTCGTATTGAATATTAAATTTTGTTTTATCCCCGCGACGGGAATTAATAAAGTTGCGACGTTCAAACTCCTTTTTATATCTTTAAATATTTAATTAAGTGATATCTATTAGGGATGATACACCTCATCTATATAATTTAGTAAGGATTGAAGGTAAGGTTGCATCTCGACCCTCTAAGGAGTCAGTTAGTTAGTCTCACATAGAGCGGACTGACTCTTGTGGTTAGAGTAGTAGTAGGCCTGAAACTTATTAAGGGCTAACCTTGTGTGTGGGGGTTGGGACATTATAACACTTAGCTCGAGGGAGAGCAGCTCGGTAGAGGAGGGAAATCCACCACAAGTGCAAGCATCCGTTGAATTCGACTAATTATATGTATCCAGATGAGTCGAGTATGAGTCTTACTGTATTGTTTGAAAAGTCAAAACATGTTTGGTTGACATATACTGCTTGGATTGTGAAATAGCATGTAACTGTATGATAAATTGTTTTTTACTCTAGCTTACCCTTTTGTTTGTTGTATGTTCTGTTGTGTGGTTCTCTTTTTGTGATGATCATCAACTTGTTGATGTGAGCAGATGTGAGAAACACACGTGGTCATCAGGGTGATGGAGGTTTCGCTACGTAGCCTACCCGGGCTGGACTCTGTTGTTTTGGGCTTTATTATAGGGCTATGGCCCATGTATTGGCTTGTCATTTAAATTTCAATTTGATTACTGGTGAACTTTGTATCTTGTTTTGTTTTGACATCGTTGTGTGTCTTGGATATTGTAAGAAGTAGTATTTATGCTCTAGGACCGCGCTACTATATTATTTTGTGTGACGTTTCCTTTAATTATGATTATTAATTAGATGAGACGTTACACCCTACGAGTCTATGTGTGAGCGTGGGTGGATTGTGTCAATATTTGTGTGAGTAAGAGTATGTAAATATATGTAAGCATGAGTAGTGAACTATGTTAGTATCTATGTGAGCAGTATAACAAACGATCTTTGTGTGAGTGGCAACTGGTAATCCTTGTAGATTGAAATATCTTATTCTAAAAGGTATTATTACAAAAAAAAAATTAATTGAATAAAATAACCTAAAGATTAAACCAATCAAAGACTTATTAGAAATAGAAGTAAAATCACTGATTTAACCAAATGTATACGTTAATCTTGTAAATTTATCCTAATAAAATTCTTTGGTATATCATAAATATTGAACACAGTATAACAACCACTAATAGAAACATAGGTCACACATTGAACTGGACAGACTGAAAACAAAAATAACAAGGTTTGATTCCTTCGTGCAACCCCATAGAAAGTAATGGTTTAAAAGTGGGGAAGGTTTGCAGAAAAGACAAGATGAGTATGGAAAGTGTAAATTATGAAAAAACCGAGTCCCTTTGATAAGAAGCAGGAGCATAACTTGTGTATTTATTTCTTAAACCGCATAAAGCCAAACTCCTCTCTCAGTGCATAGTCTCTCTCACTTCTACTGCAGAGTGAAGACTGAGTAGAAACCCCAAACTAACAAACCAAAATTCTCTAATCTCATCTCATTTCATGTAGACACAAAACAACATCATCATTTTATTCCTCTCTTCTATTTCATCGTCATGGCCAATCACCCTTCCGAACCTCCCACCGATGACTTCCTCGAGCAAATCCTCGGCCTCCCCACCTTCGCCTCCGCCGACCCCGCCGACGCTTCTCCGATGATGCTTCAGCTCAACTCCGGCGACGCCGCCTTCCACGCGCCGCCATACCAGCTGGGCCTCAGCTTGGACCAAGGTAAGGGAGGCTTCCTCTCGCCCGAAGATGCTTCTGGAAGCGGCAACCGCTTCCGCGACGACGTCGTTGATACCAGGCCTAAGAACGTAACACAATCAATCTTCTCGATTTCTGTTTCCTCCGCCGTAAAACTTTCCTAACACATGACTTTACGAATTAGTATGTATGTGTATGTGTGTGTGTTTTAGTTTCTCGCTCCTTTGGGACATGATCGTCTGTTGAAACGAAATTGCGCAGCATGGTTTTAGTGAGAGAAAAAAAAAATAGTGTATTGTAGTAACGAATTTTGGCTTCCTTTTGTTGGTGTGATCATCAACGGGTTGCTCTCGTTGGAATTCTGTATTTCATGAGTGGATAACTCTGGTAATACTTGACTTGGGGTATGGCTTTGTAGATAAGAGTTTAACTTGAAGATGAATGAATTGTGACTAGATATTACGGACTATGACTAGATATCGGTGACCGCCCGTTGAAAGTCTTTTACGGCTGAGTTCGGATGAGAAGGAAGAGGAGGAGTGAGGAAAGAAAGAGAAAGGAAGGAAGGAATGACGGTGGTTTGGTTCGGTGGAAATGAGAGAAAAGTTTCAAATCAAGATTGGATGGAACAGAAAAACTTTCTGCACTAGAATGAGAAATTTTCAGATACAATCCATCTATTCTTGAGAACATAATTGATTATGTTCTCTCAGAGAGATTGTGTTTAAAAATAACGCACAAATCATTGTTGCTGCTTTTACTGTAAAAAATATCTTCATTTTCATAGTCTTTCTCATCCTTCTCTTTCTAACTAAACCACTTCTATTTCTACACATTTCCGACCTCTTTCTCTTCCTTCTTTTCCCCTTCTACTTGCTTTATTTTTTTCCTCCCTACCAAACAAAGAATTAATAATTCTTTTTGTGCATTTCAGGTTATGACATACTGGAAATTAGGCTACTTAGGCCTTGACATTAGTACTAAGGGTCGTTTTTTCCTGAATTCTTTTGACATTTTAAGGCTTGGATAAACATCTCCATATAAGCACTTGTTAGAGAAACAGACTAGAAGCCAAGAAGAAGTAAATTTCTCCCATAAACTAAATTAGCTTATGCATAAGTGGAAGTCAGCTTTTGCAGAAGCTAAATAAAAGAAGCTTTATAGGTTAAACTTCTTTCTCTTACGAATGGTTGTGGAGAAATTTATCAAAAACTGGACCTAGATCATATAAGATGTGCTTTATTTGAATATTGTGAATAAATGCTGACTTCTTCCAAATTTCAATATTTCTTTCAATGTTTTTTCTGATTTTAGGAGTGCCAGGGCGAAAATTGGTGATCAATTATCTTTCCTTTTCTCTGATAGATAGTCATGTTGCAGGTTTTTCATGGGCAACCCATGCCAACTACTGTTCCGACTGCCCCACATCCACCAGCAGTGCGACCTAGAGTGCGCGCTAGAAGAGGACAGGCTACAGATCCACACAGTATAGCTGAAAGGGTGGGCACTGGATATTTTAAAGAATACAAACCTTTTTCTTGTTGTAGAGATTATCATTCATAATAATGACAAAATAACTTAAGTTAGTTTCATGATTTGCTAATTTTTATTTTTCATGTTGCCATTCAATGACAGTTGCGCAGAGAGAGAATAGCTGAAAGAATCAGGGCTTTGCAAGAACTGGTTCCTAGTGTCAACAAGGTATTCTTGGATATGCAGTTTTATTCCTAAATGTAGTTTGATGCTTATCTATACGACTTGGGAGATTTTGTCCGTGGATAAGTAATGGATTGTGTTTCATCACCAGACTTTGAAATGACACGCTTCATTAATTTGTGGATAAACATATTTATACAATGTCAGGAAGTATTTGATACTTACTGTCAATTACTAGCAGAAACAAAGAGTGCTAAAATTAGAGATTTTCAAGGAGTGTGTGTGAGTGTCTCCGTAATTTGTCTTGTTTGATTTTTCACTATTTATCTCGGTTAGTTTTTTTGGCACGAAAAAAGTTAGAGATATAATGGTTAAATTCATTGAAATGTGATTACTCTTGGTTTATCTATGAACTTTGTTCCCCAACTCCCACCCCTCCCTCAAATGGTATTCCCTAATGAACTATGAATTACATTTCTGAATTGACCACAGTACAGTGCATTGTTCAGTGGTTTATGAATGCAATGACTGGAATGAAGTGTTAATTTTGGATGTTTTTGTTTGTTTTAGGAAAAATAGCTGGAATATAGATTAAAAGATGGTTGATTTTTAATCGATGCTAAATTCTTTTTTATTTTTTCTTTTGTTTTCCTTATAGTAAGTCATAGATATGAAACACTGGGCTTTGTTCTCTCTCTCCCTCTATATATTAATATCTTCCTTAAGAACGATTTAATGCTAACCTATTCCGTTGAGTTTAGAAAGTGGTATCTATGCTTTGGCCTTTATGATGCTTAAATCAGTTCACATTGAGTCTGCTTTTAAGTAAAACCTCCCGATAGCCATGTCTCACATGTTTTCTGTTTAACAGTTCATATTTATTTGTTTATTACCATATAATTCATGAGGAAAACTCTTCTATCAAAGGGATTGGAAAATAGAACAACATTTGCGTTTGTTCTGATTAGGTGTGTTTGAAATCTAGAGTTTCGTATTAAACTATACTGTATTTCATTATAGAGGTTTCATTACTGACTTGTGATCTGCCGTATGTCTCATAACCCTCTACAGTATTGTTTTTCCATTGTTTCTAATAAAATTATTGTGTATTTGTTCAGACAGATAGAGCTGCAATGCTGGACGAAATTGTGGATTATGTCAAGTTCTTAAGGCTTCAAGTAAAGGTTAATACTCATGTGATCTGCATCATGTTTATCCTTAATTGGGCTCAATTTATGCTTAACCTCAGCTTTTTGTTTGATTCGTAGTTTATTTTGTTAAACCTGTTAAGCTTTGCCTTTTTTACCACTTTTCCCTTCAACCCTGGCTTATGAACCATTAGTGCCACTTTGGATTAGTACTCATTATCCCCTGGATTGTATTCCATTTGACTAGTGAATATATAAATATGATCAAATGACGGAATTTTCACTGTTTTGTGATATTGCTTCTTTAACAATTCTAGAGCACCCAGGTCAACTCTGGACTGGATTTTTTCCACCTGTGGAAAGTCTGAGTTTCAGTGTTTGTGATTATGAACAGTAAGCTAATTTCTACAAGCACAGTAGCCAATTTCATTAATTTCTCTTAAAACTTGCGGGAGTACAATTTACTGTTTGAATATGAAAGTGACAGCAAGGCATTTCGTAGAATCCAAACTTGTCAACAATGTTAAACTAGAGTGCATTAGACTTTCAATGATTGTGATTCATCTGGCTTTCAGGTTTTGAGCATGAGTAGATTGGGTGGAGCTGGTGCTGTGGCACCACTAGTAACTGATATCCCATTATCATCAGTCGAGGTAATTGTTCTAACTAATGTTAGTTGGCAACAAATTGTTTCTCTTCAATTTATGAAATTTAGTATCTATCAGGAAGAAGGCAGTGAAGGAAGAAACCAGCCTGCTTGGGAGAAGTGGTCAAATGATGGCACAGAAAGACAGGTAGCTAAGCTTATGGAAGAAAATGTTGGGGCTGCCATGCAGTTTCTTCAATCAAAAGCACTCTGCATCATGCCTATCTCACTGGCATCAGCAATATACCCGTCACAACCATCTGACCCTTCTAGTGTAGTTAAACCTGAAACTAATCCTCCTTCATAGACAGACCTCAGGCACAGGTGCACCATCCAGTGGTTCCATCAAGGACTCACCTAATACTGCTAGGACCCACACGTTATTTGTCTGTTCCAAACACCCTTAGTCTTAGTCATTGGTCAGTATCAATTTGCATTCAAAGTAGGATGCCATAGTCTTTTCCTTTTTGCCGTTCTTTCAACTTTTGTCTAGACAGGGTTTGATGTCAGTGGCCTTCAACATATAAGCAAAGCCCATCTTGGTAAATTTCATGTAAAGGGAAAGAAATTGTCGAAGTTCACTTGATATGCTCTTCCCTTTTGTATCAATTGGTGGGGGTTAGTGGAACGTGATGGAAGCGCTTTTATAGTGGGGCTTAGTTTTTGTAGTGGGCAGTGGGACCTTCTAAAAGGTTAGGGTGGTGTGTATATTTTTATTAGTGATGTAACTCTTAGAGAATTTGAAATGCAGAGGTGAAATGGATAATGGTTGCTTTAATTAAGAATGATGGGTGTTGCTAGTCCAGTGGAAAATGATGGTGCTTTTTGTTTCTTTGGCGTGTGCTTGAATTATTTGTTTAAAGGTAATTGGACTCCATTTTCCGAATGGGGAGAGAAATGAAAAGTTTGGTGCCATCTTAATCCAATTCATACCAGTCACTCAGCTACCTTGTTCAAATCTCTACTGAACTCGTCTGCGTGTGAATATGAGACCAAGGTTTTCTTGTGCGTGTTAAATTTTGTCAATGACTGTGACGTGCCTAATAACTATTATTCTTTTGAAAACTGTCCCTGTGCTTCTGTGCAACTGCTTTTGGTACAATGACATTGAAATCAGGAGCACCATTCTTTGTAGACTTTATTTTTGGATGTGAAAGAGATAACAAATACTAACTAAGTCTAACATCTCGGGTACAGATTTGGGATTCCTTTCATGGTACCAAGAATTTTATTTCAAGTTATGCGTATGAAAGAAAAAAGGTTGTTGGAAAAGTTTGCTTTGATGCTTTGTAAATTTTGAAAGAAACGAGTCTTTAATTATGAACTCATATTTAGTGATATCAAGGGACACAAAAAGAAGAAAAAACTGGTAAATATAATAAATAGTGTGACATGATTGAATAAGAAAAAAATATGTAAAATAAATTACCGTGTAAATAGTTGAATATCATTATTTTACAATAGATTAAGTACGTTTTTAGTCTCTAAACTTTGATTTAAAATTAGAATTTGTTTTTTTAAAATTTTGATACATTTTGTTTTTTAAATTTTAAAAATGAATGAATATAATCATTTTAAACCAATTACATTTTTTTTTGTGTCAAACATTTTTCATGTTAGTATTAGAAATGTTTACATTGTTTGACACATTTTCGGTTTAATATTTGTTGAAAATGTGTTCGACATCTCAAAAAAAATTAATATAATTGAGTTAAAAAGACTATATATATTCATTTTTAAAGTTTAGGAACCAAAATGTATCAAAGTTTAGATAGGAAAAAAAATTCAATTTTAGATCAAAATTCAAGAACTAAAAACATATTTAATCCTTCTATAATAATTTATGGCTTTGAGTCTTCTCTGGAAGAAAAACTAATTAAAGTTATCAAGATTATTTAATTTTAATTAATGTCAATGATTTATATTTTCACATAAAAATTGAATTATTATTTTAAAATGTTGATAAAGATGCAGCTCCTTAGTCTATTAATCATAGATCCAAAACAACTTTGTAATACATCTCATGTTTTGACTTATAAATGGTTATGCTAAATGTAACATCCCATTTAATTTATAAGCGAAATTAAATATTGTGTCGCATAAAGTAACATATAAGCGCAGTCCGGGAGTTTGAAACTAAGCTCCCAACGATCCATGGCACACCACGATGTCCAAAGAAAACGGGATAATGAGTTAACTAAAAGTATATAAATCTAAAATCATCTATTTCGTGGGTCGCAGCCCTAGATGAACTCATACAGAAAATATAAACTAGTCCACGCGGACTATGCGGCAGAACCTCCATCTCCTTGCTGACCTCTGGAACCTCGCCCATCTGCTCCCATCAATAATATTGATGATCATCGCAAGAAAGAAGAACCACATACAAGACAACAATACAATAAATAGGGTAAGCTAGAGCCAACAACATTTTTATCATACAGTCAAAATATATTTCTCACCATTCAATATCCAAACATCAACCAAGCATGTTATGACTCTCAATCAATACACTACGACTCGACTCGACTCGACTCATCCGGATACGTATAACTTGGTCAGATTCAGCGGATGCTTGCACTTGTGGTGGATATCTCTGCTCACCCCCGAGCTATGTGTTTCAAGTGTTACGATGAATCAAATTTCCCTCACCACAAGGTTAGCCCTTAATGAATTTCGGGCCTCCTGCTACTCTCACCACAGGAGTCAGTCCGATCTAGGTGAGACTAACTAACTCTTCAGAGTGTCAGGATGCAACCTTACCTTGAATCCTTACCTAGCTATACAGATGGGGCACCACCATGAACACCTACTAACAGGGGCCATGGAATTACGTCCCGACCACTGAAGCGCGACCCTGAAAGTCTCACCTAGAGACCCCAAGGAATTATGCACTAACACAGACAAAATACAATCATACAATCAGATACTATTCACTATGCAAAGATACCCTCATTATATCAACCTTTAAAGTCGTTACCTTTCAATTTCCAGATCCAACCCATTCCAACTTATCATAATCCATTCATGTACATAGAGTCCAACTCATCTCATTATCATGCCACTTTAACAACACCAATCTCATTTAGTTCACATGTCAATACTCATACCAAACCCATCATTTATAATTCATGAATCATGTTACGCATACATCGCACTCCATTATATACCTGTCCATCATCATAGCATTCATATCCAACCAAAACAGATCATCCAAAAATAAACACACATCCAAACAAAGCGTTGTCTCGCTCAGTACCTCGCTCAGGCTGAGGGGTTTCGCTGAAGCGAGACGTGCTTGCGCAGGCGAGCTCCCCCTTCGCCTAGGCGAGGGCTCGAGAAGGGAGCAGAAGCACTCGCGGGATCTCGCTTAGGCGATACCCCTCTCGCCTGGGTGAGATGCTCGCTCGCTCAGAATCATAGTGGGTCGCCTGGGTGACCATTCGTGGAAAAGGGCTTAGGCGAGCCTCTGTTAATCTCGCCTAGGCGAGACCAGCTCGCTTGGGCGAGTTTATCAGTGCCCGCCACTGTTTTCACCTGCAACAGATGCGAAGACATACCACAAGCAACAATCCCACTGTATCATACATCCATAACAACAGGCAAACACAAAAAGAATCACCAACCACATAAAATAGCAGACTCACACCAAATAAATAGAGGGTTCTAGCTTCCCTTACCTGGAAGTAGCTAGAAGGTGCCTCGACTCTAACCAACGGAGCACGGCAACTCAAAGGACGAACTTGCGAGCTGAAAAAGACAGTGGAGCAGAGTTAGGAACTAAGCTCACAGTGAAACCCTACTGTACAAACGGACAGATGCTCATGGAGAAGAAGTGTGAGCTGAGAGATAACTTACGTGGGGTAAGAACTGGGTTTGAGTTAGCTCGAAGAATGGCTTGGGGAGAAACCCTAGCAGAGCGTCCTGTGAGAGCAGTGAGGGATGACGGCTGGTTTCTGAAAGAGTGAAAGTGTACGCATTGGGGCAGACTAAGGTCAGTTTTATCCTTTGGGCCAGCTCTTAGGCCCATTAGATTTGGGGCAGCCCTACAAGTTAAAGGCATAAAAGAACAGGGCCTTACATTCTCTCCAACAACAAAAGTTTTCGACCTCGAAAATAAAGACTCACCAGGTAAACAGATGTGGATGTGATTTTCTCATGTCCTCCTCCAACTCCCAAGTCGAGTCACCCGTCCTCTGATCCCAGCTGACTTTAACAAGACTGACAGCTTTTCCTCGGCGTTCCTCCACCTTGCTATCCTCTAAAGCGATGGGTGGTACTTCCACCGTGAGATCCTCCCTGATTTGTATATCCTCAGCTTCCAACACGTGGGCCAGATCGAATACATACTTCCTCAGTTGTGACACATGAAACACCGGATGAAGGTTCGCCAACTGCAGGGGTAAAGCGATCTCGTAGGCTACCGGTCCGATCCTCCTCGTGATCTGATACGGGCCAAGGAATTTAGGAGAGAGTTTCCTTGAGCGGAGAGCCCTTCCCACACCAGTGGTTCGGGTCACCCTTAAGAACACATGGTCGCCGGCTGCGAACTCCAAGGGTCTCCTCCTACGGTCTGCATAGGCCTTCTGTCTACTCTGAGAGGCCTGCATTCTGTTCTTCACCATTCTCACTTTCTCAGTGGTCTGCTCTAATAACTCTGGTCCGACCAACACTGCCTCTCCATCCTGATACCAACAGAGAGAAGTTCTACACCTCCTTCCATAGAGAGCCTCGTATGGCGCCATGCCAATGCTCGCATGAAAGCTGTTGTTGTAGGTAAACTCGATCAAGGGCAACACCTCGTCCCAAGCCCCCAGGTGATCCAATATACATGTCCGTAATAAGTCCTCAAGTGACTGAATGGTCCTTTCTGATTGACCATCAGTCTGGGGATGGTAGGCCGAGCTCATAGTCAACTTTGTCCCCAAGGCCTCCTGTAAGGTTTGCCAAAACCGGGATGTAAATCGTGGGTCTCTGTCGGAGACTATGCTTGAAGGTACACCATGTAACCTCACAATTTCCCTAACGTACAGCTGAGCCAACTTGGCCATGGACATCCTCAAGTTCATCGCCAAAAAGTGGGCACTCTTGGTCAATCGGTCCACTATCACCCAGATGGTGTCATGTCCTCTAATAGTCCGTGGAAGATGAGTCACAAAGTCCATGGAGATGTTGTCCCATTTCCACACCGATATCTTTAAAGGCTGTAGGATCCCACCGGGCCTCTGATGCTCCACTTTCACCTTCTGGCACGTCAAACAGGCTGATACAAATTGTGCCACGTCCTTCTTCATCCCCTGCCACCAGAAAGTCTCCTTGAGGTCCTGGTACATCTTAGTCATGCCAGGCTGCAAGTTAAGACGACTTTTGTATCCTTCCTCAAGGATCAACCTCCTCACCTCTGCATCATTAGGTACACAGATTCTGCCCTGAAATCTCAGTATACCATCATCACTCACAGCAAAGTCTCTAACCTCATCCGACCCAAGCTGTTCTCTGACTCTGTTCAGACTGGCATCCAACAACTGCCTCTCTCTGATCGAGTCCAAGAAGCCACTAGATATAGTAAGGGTACTACACCTAATGGACTCGGACCCCAACTCCACCTGTATCCTCATGTCCCTGAACTTTTCTAGTAGTTCTACCTCTTTTATCATGAGATGTGTCGTATGTATCGTCTTCCTACTCAGAGCATCTGCCACCACATTTGCCTTCCCCGGGTGATATAGGAGCTCGAAGTCATAATCCTTCAAGAATTCCATCCACCTCCTCTGCCTCATGTTCAGCTCCTTCTGATCAAACAAGTATTTGAGGCTCTTATGATCGCTGAACACACGAAACTGTGCACCATAGAGATAGTGCCTCTAGATCTTCAAGGCAAAAACTATAGCCACCAACTCCAGGTCATGAGTGGGATAGTTACGCTCAGGCACCTTAAGCTGTCTCGAAGCATACGCCACAGCCTTTTTCTCCTGCATCAAAACACACCCAAGTCCGAGGTGAGAGGCGTCACAGTAGACTTCAAAGGCTTTCCGACATTCGGGATCACTAGTATCGAAGTGCTAGTCAATCTTCTCTTCAGCTCCTGGAAACTTTCCTCACACTTATCTGTCCAAGTGAAAGGTTGGTCCTTCCGAGTAAGCAAGGTCAAAGGTGCCACTATCTTGGAGAATCCCTCTATGAACCTCCTATAGTAGCCTGCTAGCCCTACAAAGCTCCTAATCTCTATGGCCGACTTAGGACTTTCCCACTTTACCACTGCCTCGACCTTTGCTGGGTCCACTGCAATCCCCTGGGCGGATATCACATGCCCCAAGAACTGGACTTCATCCATCCAGAACTCACACTTAGACAACTTGGCATACAGCTGTTTCTCTCTCAAAACACCCAGCACCAACCTCAAGTGTTCTGCATGTTCCTCCTGAGTCCGGGAATAGATAAGGATGTCGTCTATGAAGACTACGACAAACTTATCTAGGAAAGGTCGGAAGATCCTGTTCATGTAGTCCTTGAACACCGCTGGAGCGTTGGTCACGCCAAATGGTATAACCACATACTCATAGTGGCCATATCTGGACCTGAAGGTCATCTTTTGTACATCATCCGCCTTTACCAGGATCTGATGGTATCCCGACCGTAGATCTATCTTCGAGAAAATCGATGATCCATGCAACTGATCCATCAAGTCGTCGATTCTAGAGAGTGGATACTTATTCTTGATGGTCATCTTGTTCAGTTGCTTGTAGTCCACACACAGGCGTGAACTCCCATCCTTCTTCTTCACCAACAACACTAGTGCTCCCCAAGGCGAAGTGCTAGGTCGGATGAACTGTTTCGCCATCAGCTCTTCTATCTGTTTCTTGAGTTCAACTAACTCTGCTGGAGCCATGCGGTAGGGAGCCATCGATACTGGACCTGTCCCCGGCACTAGATCGATAGAGAACTCCACTTCTCTACTGGGAGGCAATCCTGGAACCTCCTCCGGGAATACATCTCCAAAATCCTGGACAACCGGTATCACTGACGTTGCCTCTCCTCTCTCCACCTCCATATGTGTGAAGATCATGTAACACTGCGCGTCGTCATGTAGTTCCTTCATAACACCCTGAGAAGACACCAACTCAAGCTCCTCTGCGTCGGGAAAAAGCAGCTTCTTCTCTCGACAATCTATTAGAACGCGATTGGCAGAGAGCCAATCCATTCCTAAGATCACCTCCAACTCTTGTAGAGGCAGACAGATCAAGTTCACCCTGTACCTGCATCCCTCTACCTCCACTGGAAGCCTAGCACACAAGGACGATGTCTTAACCAAACCTGACGCTTGGGTAGATACTGCAAGTTCACACTATAGCTCGCGCATCGGCAGACTCAAACGCTCCACACAAGCAAATGACACAAATGAGTGTGTCACTCCAGAATCAAACAGTACACACAAAGATTCACCCGCTATCATGCATCGACCCATAAGAAGATTACCTGAGCCTGCAGCCTCTGCCCCGGTCATAGCATATACCCTGCTTGTCGCCTTGGGCCTGTTGCCTTTGTCCCTCCTCTGATGCTGATGGGGAGTCTGAACTAGAGGGCGTGTTGCTGCCCTGGCAAGGTTGGGACAGTCCTTCCCAAAGTGACCTTCCTTGCCACAGTTGTTGCACCGGCGATAACCCTCCATACGCGGCCAGACACTCCTCAAATGAGGGCCCCCACATATGTAGCACTGAACTCGACCTTGCTGTGGAGAAAAACTCCTAAACCCCTGAGGCTGATGGTGGGGTCTATCATACGATCTCCTCTGCTCCTCATGTCTGGGCTTGGACCCAGATGGTCCACCCATCCTCTGAGGCAGCTGTGACTGTTGTGGGCGCTGACCTTCTACCTCACGCTTCATCCTCTCCATCACCTTGGCCTTCTCTACTAGAGCGGCAAAATCCTTGATGGACAAGGGAGCCACCATCAAACGGATGTCACCACGAAGCCCATTCTCGAATTTCCTACATCGTCACTCCTCGTCAAGTGGCAGTGTATAGAAGCGGCTGATGTGCTTGAACCTCTCAGCATACTCTGTCACCGTCTTCCCTCCCTGGGTCAACTGGAAGAACTCCACCTCCTTGGCATACCGGATGCTGTCTGGGAAGTACTCTGAGAGGAATCTCTCTCTGAAAGTCTCCCATGTCACTGGCTCATCCCTCTCCTCCAGGATGGATTTGGTGCTGATCCACCAATGCTCTGCCTCTCCCGTGAGCATATAAACCGAGAACGCCAACCTGTTTTCCGCAGGGCACATCTTGGCGTCATAGATGCGCTCCAGGTCCTTCAGCCATTGGTCTGCGGCGTCAGGACTGGTATTCCCATCAAACTTTGTCGGGTGGTGCTTCAGAAAGTCCTCCAGGCTCCACTCCCTGACTGTAGGTCGTGGTTCCGGACCAAACACAGGGGCAGCCGCCCTATTCTCCTCCAACTGGCGGAGGGCCTCCATATGCTGTCGATGAGCATCCTCAGCAGCTACCCTTGCAGCCTCCATCTACTGCATCACTGCCTGCTGCTGCTCAAGCGACGTCGCCTGTCGCTGCATGGATGCCTCATGTTGCTGCATCATTGCAGCACTCTACTGCGCCATAGCTGCTACCATCGCCTCTATGGCTCTGGCAATATCAGGTACGTCTCCCTGGGATGGTTGCGTAGTCCTACAAGGAGGTGCCATAATCCACTGGCACACAGAAAATCACTTCGTTAGGCTCGATAAAGACAAGAATTTAACTAAGAACACTCATAAGACACAGAGAAAGCTAAACGGACATCCAAGTCCACAGACCTAAGGAATGACCGCTCTGATACCATAAATGTAACACCCCATTTAATTTATAAGCGAAATTAAATGTTGTGTCACATAAAGTAACATACAAGCGCAGTCTGGGAGTTTGAAACTAAGCTCCCAACGATCCATGGCACACCACGATGCCCAAAGAAAACGGGATAATGAGTTAACTAAAAGTATATAAATCTAAAACCATCTATTTCGTGGGTCGCAGCCCTAGATGAACTCATACAGAAAATATAAATTAGTCCACGCGAACTATGCGGCAGAATCTCCATCTCCTTGCTGACCTCTGGAACCTCGCCCATCTGCTCCCATCAATAATATTGATGATCATCGCAAGAAAGAAGAACCACACACAAGACAACAATACAATAAATAGGGTAAGCTAGAGCCAACAACATTTTTATCATACAGTCAAAATATATTTCTCACCATTCAATATCCAAACATCAACCAAGCATGTTATGACTCTCAATCAATACACTACGACTCGACTCGACTCATCCGGATACGTATAACTTGGTCGGATTCAGCGGATGCTTGCACTTGTGGTGGATACCTCTCCTCACCCCTGAGCTGCTCACCCCCGAGCTATGTGTTTCAAGTGTTATGATGAATCAAATTTCCCTCACCACAAGGTTAGCTCTTAATGAATTTTAGGCCTCCTGCTACTCTCACCACAGGAGTCAGTCCGATCTAGGTGAGACTAACTGACTCTTCAGAGTGTCAGGATGCAACCTTACCTTGAATCCTTACCTAGCTATACAGATGGGGCACCACCACGAACGCCCACTAACAAGGGCCATGGAATTACGTCCCGACCACTGAAGCGCGACCCTGAAAGTCTCACCTAGAGACCCCAAGGAATTATGCACTGACACAGACAAAATACAATCATACAATCAGATACTATTCACTATGCAAAGATACCCTCATTATATCAACCTTTAAAGTCGTTACCTTTCAATTTCCAGATCCAACCCATTCCAACTTATCATAATCCA
>Ga0214545_1005716_pt1 | contig 22222 bp, 11 predicted proteins | sample CNSS4metaG_FD_160064 | JGI IMG/M metagenome (GOLD analysis project Ga0214545, IMG submission 160064) | Root nodule microbial communities from cowpea collected in UCLA plant growth center, Los Angeles, California, USA - CNSS4 | ecosystem: Host-associated > Plants > Roots > Nodule | place: USA...
ATACCCGTTACCCGGTGGGGATGGGGATGAGAAAAAAGTTTGATACCCGTTGGGTTTGGGTATGGGGATGGGGATGAATTTTTTATGCGGGGATGGGTATGGGATAGCGAAACCCGTCCCCGCCCCGCCCCGTTGCCATCCCTACTTACATTCTTAACTTCAATTCCCTGAAAAATAAAAAATTTTCTTTCTATCAAACTTCTTTTATTGATTTTTTTAATAAATGGATTATATAAATATGTAAAATGTGAGCTAAAACCTTGGCCAATAATTAACATATATAATAAAAAATGTAGCTAAATCTTAGGGTGACGAAGGACAATTTATTGCTTCATCTTGCTTGTGGATCCAAACTCATTTGAGACATTTCTTCTTCCCAATTATTTGTAATGGGAAAAAGAGTTTGGTTGGTTAGGTTGTAGGTCATTTCACAACTTAAGCAATAATTGATTTCTAGTGTCATAATTTTTTTTCTCATTTTTAGAAAAAGAATAATAACCATAATATTTATGTTGCAATTATAGTATCATGTGTTGGATAAGGACATCCATAAGCATATATCTCATTCATTAAATAATGAAGAGTGAATCAACCATTCATGGGATTCTACTAGCTTTAATAAATTACTAAGATGCAACAATGATGTTAATCATGTAAAGATGTACTTCTACTTTGTTTTCTAATCACTTTTTTCTTTGCTTTTCAATACTCAAGAAGATCATGAAGAAGGGTAAAATAAAACTTACTCAAAACTCTACCTTTCGTATGTAGAACAATTGAATAAAACTCCATAGTAATACAATTATACAACCCACCAAAAAGACAAGAAAATTTCTCTTTTTTGGGAACACAAACAAAAGCATCACCATCCCTTTTGACTATTTTGTTGGCATTATTAGCTCAATTCTTAAATGCAATGAAAAAAGTGAGAATACCATTCAATAAAGCATAAATTTGCAAACTTTCAAGTATAAAGAATAATAACAATATAATGTTAAATGTTAGTAGATATTATATTATAGGCTTAATAGTATTTTTATCCCTATATTTGTAGTAATGATATCATTTGCTAATACAACCATTCACTAGTTTTAGGTGTTTCTTGTCCAATTACAGGGATAAAATAAAAAAAAATGACGTTAACCTTAAACTCTAAACTCTAAATCTAACTGAAAAAATTACCAGAGTTCCAGATAAATTTATCTACAAATATTCTTAATACAAACTATGTTGCTATCTATGTCAAGGTGGACACAAAGCTACTACTACATATATAAAGGGAGAAAAAGGTGGGAACCACAATGCTGCATCTTGTTACCACAAACTGTGTTTTGCCCCCACATGTCCCCAATGTGTATGAAGAAATTACGGTTGATTGGTCCTTAGTCAAGGTGACATATCACATTTCCAAAAGCAAAGATCAATTTGACCAAGTTTTGCAATTTCATAACTGTAATTGTGGTCTTTTTGAGGGATAAGAAATGCAAACATTGTTTAATTTGTTATGAACAAGATAGTGATGTGTGAGCAATGAATTAGTACACCCTCCCTCACCTAACTTCCAACCACCAGCTCCACCAGCTACACTCTATCAATCACAAATTAAAAATTGCAATGGTTGGTGATCATCTAATTCTCTCACTGATAAACGTGCAGTGTCAGAATCCTCTGAAATGAGGGAACAATAATGAGTAAGTAGCATAACTGAAAACTAACATTTCACCAAATCAACAAGATTACAACTGGGAAAGTATGGTCTCTCTTAAGTAAAAAAAAGGGCATACTCAGAATGAAATGGTGTTGCTGAGAGATCTATCCAAACCATAACAAACAATGTAACTTGTTCTTGGTGAGATTTTGAAAATCTGCCACCAAATGATCCCACTTCCTGGCCTACATAATTATTCAGATTCCTTTGCACTTTTGCATGTTCAACTATGGCCATGACATGGATTTTGATAGGGTCACTGTGGATAAAGACCATTTCTCAGCAGATTCTGTGGTTATCCAAACAGGAAACTCACATTCTGGCTTAAAATTCTTGGACAGCAGCACAACATTCTTGACAGTAAAAGAATCTGAGTAATTTCCCTTCAAATCTCTGCAATCAGTATCAGGGTATAAGAGACATTGTCCATGTCACAAGCTCACTTGTTTTATCAAGCATAGTCTCACAAATTTCAAATTCAGTAACTGGGAGCCAGATCTGAGATTTGGAGTTCAGAATTTGGTAGCTTTAGTTTCAACCTATATGATTCTTCATGTGACTCTAATCCTTAACATCAACATCAACTGTTCTGAAGTCTTTGTTTGGTAGTCAATTGCACAATTTGTAAGCAGAATGCTTACTTTTTTTTTTCTCTTCCTAATTTCTCATATATATAATAAATGTTATATTGTCTCCAACCACATCATTGTTAATGATGAGCTTGAAGAATTTAAAGTGTGCAGTATCACTGCTGCCAGAGTTGCCAGAGTTGCCAGAGTGGCCAATACTACACAAAAAAATCACAAAAAACCCCCCCATGGATTCTAGAACATAATTTCTTCAAGTTTCTTCAGGACTTGCTTTATGTTAGGTCTAACTGAGGGTGAAGGGGAGCAACAAGCCATGGCAAGTTGAAAAACTTTGAGAATGAATTCTTCTGTGACTGGAACACTGTCCTCTCTGCTGTTTCTGAGAAGAATGGCAGGGTGGTATAGATCAGCAATTCTGTGTCCAAGAACTGCATTTCTCATGAAATTTGGCAAATAGAAATCCTCATCAGGAGTAGGGTGTTCATTGATAGGTTCCTTTCCTGAAAGCAGTTCCAGCAAGATCACACCAAGGCTATAGATATCACTCTCTTCAGTAGCATCTTTCATTTTGATGAGTTCTGGTGCCTTGTAACCCTGTGCTGCTGAACTTTCAAGCATTTCTTGGCCTGCAGTAGGATTCAGCAGAAGATGCAGACCAGAATCTGAGATGTAGGGCTGGTAGGAACGGTCCAAAAGAATGTTCTTAGACTTGAGGTTTCCATGGATGATAGGCTTCTCCTGTGATGTGTGAAGATGCTCCAATCCTTTCACTATACCAAGGGATATTCTGCATATGTTTGACCATTTGTAGCACTCTCCATTTCCATCTGCATAGTCAACATCTTTGATCAATATAATGCAAAACAAAAATCACTCCTTGAGGTGTGAAGAGTAGGCCTAATGAATCAAATAGCTTGGTTTGGAACTTTCTGTCTAGCTATTTCATCATCACTTGTTCTTCTTAATGTAGATATTTCATAATGTAATTGAAGTTTTATTAACAGATGAATGAATACCAATGCCATGAAAATGACCATAACATAAGGGAATTGAAATTCAGCAGTGTTAATATCAGCATGGAAAATGTCAATGAAATACCAAAAGAAGAAGAAAGATAGGTTGATTCAGTTTTCTGACACTATAAAAGAAAAGGTCTATTTTGTTAAAGTACAGAGCAAACCAAGAATAAAAACCTCACACAATTCTTATACTGCTTCCCTTTAAAATAATAAAACAAAAACAAGTAATACATATTCCTACACCACATTCTGCCACTACTGTGCAAAAATGATGCAACTCTTTTTCTAGACAAATATCATTTCACTTTTCAACTGAAACAACTATTGCTCCTTCCATTCTAAAGTAATTTCTTTCAGTTTTTATTTTTGTACCACAACAATAATCCTTTTAGCTTCTTTTAACCTAATTTTTCTAACAGTATTCGTACATATAATTAAGAGCAATTAATGCAGAACCAGAAACATTGAAAAGAAACACAAAAAATGGTTGAAAAGTTAGAGATATTTTTTTACTGCTAAATGTGTATTGATTGAATATTTCGTAATACTATTTAGAGTGAAATAAAAAAAAAAAAAAAAAAACACAAATATTTTTTTTTTAATTACAAAATAAAAAAAAAAAAAAAACATAACAAAAAAAAAACAAAAATAAAAAAAAAAAAAAAACCTCCATGTTTCTTCTATAATTCCCAAATCCCAACAAAACACTAACAGTAACAGTAATACAAACTAAGTAGTGAATGTTTTCAAAGTAATTACAGATCAAGATTTGCCAAAAGCCTTCAAACCCATTATTATACTAACAAAATTAAAACCAAATGAACATCTCAAAAGAAAGAAAACACACAGATTTACTGCAAAAGCAGATAACAGAATTAGAAGTAGAAAAAGGCAAGAGAAACAATCTATTTACCTCTTATGAATTGAGTAAGATTCCCATGTCTATAGAAGGGATGAACAAGAAGCTTCTCACCCCTTGGCCCAGTGTAAAACCCCAGAAGAGGAACCAAGTTAGGGTGTCTTATCCTTCCAAGAAACTGAATCATCTCATCCAATTCTTCACCTCTTGCAGTGCACACTGGCCTCAGAAACCTGAGCAGCCTCACCTTGTTGCTCCTCTGCAACAAGGCCTTGTACAATGTTCCATAGTTGGATTTTCCAATCACTTCCCCTGGAGCATCCAATATGTCACATATTGTAAGGTCTTCCCCACCTTGAAAGATCATCAAATCCTCCTTCTGAGCCACCTCCTCCTCCTCCTTGTGTTCCGAGCTTTCAATGTCCTTACTCTCATACCTTGAAACTCTCTTCTTGCAATACAACACATAACCTGCAACAATTACTAACAAAGTAGCTGAAACCAGTCCAAGAACCAGTATCAACATGGAGGGTGGTTCTCTCCTTGTTCCACTGAAAAATCTGATCTTTCACTACACCCAGTAGTGAGAAGTGGCAGCAACACAATTGGGGTGAATGAAACACACAAAAGTGTTGGAAAAATGGGATAATTAAGATCTGGGGTGTGATGAGACAGAGTGAAAGAGGCACATGTAGATGAAAAAAGTAGAGTGATTTTACATGGAAAATTATAATATTCCCATGTGGGTATATAGGACAAGGAGAAGCATGGTTAAGAGAACTTTGTGGCTGTGGAACCCAATTTTAAGATGAAGGGGAATTGAATGAGGTGGCTAAAGTGTGCAATAATTGAAGCAGAAATGGACATAGGTATTAGGAGAGAGGAATGGAGAATTTTTCTGGGTGGAAAGGAAAATGTGGAAGATACAAGCTGGAAGGAATGACTGAATGTGAATGCAATATGAGACAGATCTAAGGCATGTGATGTTCTATCCCAATTTGACTCTGTCTCTGAATGTTGCTGATGTTATGTGATGTGAAAATACTCATTTGCCACACCACAACACCAAATCGTTCTGGTCACTCCTACATTTATACTTCATAACTTTGCTGCCACAAATATCATTGCTTCATTCTGCACACAATTTATCATGTTATGTTCATTTTCTGTCATCACAAGGTAAATATCAGAACAAAATATCTATGGGGTATTGTTTACTCTAAAATATGATGTTCTTGTCACATTTTTGTTCTTGAAAAAAATTGCTTAATAGAGTAAAAACTGAGTCTTTGTAAACTCCTGTTACTGGCTTCAACTTTTGAGCATGGTGACTGTATAACTGTTTTATGGCAATGGATATGTAAATGAATTTAATTGAAAGGTACTAACTTGGTTTGTAAAAAACAATGTTGCTGGTGATGGTGGGGGTAATCATTCAATTAGTTAGAGTGATTTCTTGATAATTAAGAATGTAAAAGTTTGAAGTATGTCAAAATCGATATTTTTATGTACTAAATATGCATGATTTTGTTTTGTTGTTGAATGTGTGTATATACTTATAATTCTCACGTGTTAAGATTAAAATTTTATACTTTTAAAAGGAATTTTTTAGATAGGGAATTTGAGAATTTTAAGAAATTAGATTGTGTGTTTTTAAAATGATTTATTTAGATAAGATAAATTAGATTTATATAGAATGCTTGATTATTATTAAATGTAAAAATTTATTTAATATTTAATAATTTAATAATTCAAAAGATTAGTTGATGATGTTTTTCTATTGATATTATCTGAAATTATTTTTCAATTAATGTTTTAAAAAAAAAAACAATTCATTTAAGATTGAAATGGACTTTTTTTTACATTAACCAAGATTTAGTTTCTAACTCAAACATTCTAGATATGTTAAATTAAGGCACAATTATCTATAAAATTAACAGGTCATCTTAATATTTAAATCATATATTTTAAAATTCTATAAAATAAATAAATAACTTTTCTTATACTACTCAACACCCATAACAAAACATCCAAACATAAGTAGATTTTCAGCATAAATCTATCCTTTTTCTCAATTAACTCTATTATGGCAAATCTAGAAAGTAAAAATAAAAAGTACAAAAATTTACTCTATTTAAAAATTTAATTGATTGAAACTAAGTAGAAATAAATTAAAGAGAAAACATACAAACATTTTTTTTTATGAAGAGAGAGAAACAAAGACAAATATGAAAAATAAAATGAGAGTATCTTACAAAAATCCTTATAACCATTAGCAGAAGGAAAATATTTTTCGACTACTAAATTTTGACAACTTTTTATTATAATCTTAGGTGATATTTTTTAAGTAATTTTTTATTTTTTTATTTTTTTTCAATATTTCAAAACTATTTAAAAAATAATACATCATGTTGTAAGAAAAAATTGTTAAAATTTAGTAGTCAAAATATTAATCATCCGCTGCTAACAAATAACATCAACCTGTATCTATAAAGAATAATACTATGATAACTTGAAAACAACATGGATAATAGTTAATGAAATTATGTGAAGACCTTAATTGGAGATCAAGTTCATGACATCCAACTAATTAAAACATCCAACTGAATAAAGGAAAATAAGGAAATGTGAGAAAATATCAAATATGAAAAAAAAATTATAAATACAATATAGAATTCTATATTAAAATAATCAAGTCATCTAAAAATTTCTAATTCTACTTTTTTATCCAAATAATATATCTTAAATTTTCTATTAAAATAAATTATCCTCTAAAATTAGCAATAGTATTATTCTATACTTCATCAATAATAAAAAATTTGTCTCCACTATTATATCATTTGTGTGTTGGAATGAGAGAGATTTGGAATCTTAACGAAGATAATTGCTAGATTTGTGAGATTGAATTATTGGTGTATGAAAGTGATTTTAAACTAACACACTCAAAGCTTATCATTCATTTTTCTACCAGACAAGTATGAATGAAAGTGATAATATTGTTGTTCAGTAAATGTGTTTATTTTATTAAATGCACAAATCTCAATCAACACAATTATTTATAAAACAGTACAGATATAAATATAATATCATTATTAACAATTTTAAAATTAATATTTTTTTATATAAATAAGTAATTATGATTTCTTATATACATATTATTTGCATGTTTGCCTACATAATGATAAAAGAATTCAAATTCAAAATATTTTTCACACTCGTATATAATGATGATGCAGTATAATATATATGAATCTTAACAATTGATTCAAAGTTCTAAATTATTAAAGAATCAAGTAAAGTAGTAATTTAAATGTCTAAGGTTAATGTTAATTGAACAAAAACTTAAAAAAATAAAAAATAAAGAATTGACTGAACATGTTATAGAAAAAATACTATGAATAAGTCTTTCTTGCTGGATGATAAATAAGTTAAGAAATCCCACATTGCAACAACATGACTAAAATATATTTGTAAGTATTTTTATTACTATAATGCGTAAAGTATTATACATTTAAACTATTTCATTATAATAATATACTTTGCATATAAATATAAATATTTTTTATATTATTACTTTAATGGTTTAAATATGACAACGTAAGACTTGTTCAAATATTTTTTAATTATGAAAATACTATTTGCTACACCTAATAATTTTTGATAATGTCTAAGTTATTGGTATTATAAATTTTTAATGATGACTATAATGAGCAAATAATATATTCAATTATATATCACCCTTATAAGTATAATTAATTATCCTTAATTTACAAGTCTTAGAAAAACATGTAAAAAGGTGCAAATCATTTTCACTCAAAATGACACAAAACATCTAATATGTCAATTGAAATGTCTAAGAATAATGTTCTGAATTAACCTTTGAAGATTTGTCCAATACTAAATTTAATGACTAAAGATTATTTGAGAAATTCAAATTCGTCATTAATATAATATTATTGATAGAAAATAACAATAAATATTTATATTAGATTTACCAACAGATGTATTCGTCGATAGAGTGAGTTGTGAAATCGTCGATGAGTTGTAATAGTTATTTATTAATAAAAAAATTTTGTTGATAAAGAATTATTTACTAACAAATTGGTGTCGTCATTAATTGAGTGAGAAAATTAAAAGAAAAAATTGTGATTCAATTGATGCAACTCCTTCCTTATTTGTTCTCCATTTCACGAACAATGTTTTTCCCATTTCAAGATTTAGGTTTTCCTCAAATTTGTCATTCCCAGCCTGACCTAAAATTCATGTTCCCAAATTCATATTTCCTCAACCCTACTTCTAGATTCAAAAATCCAACTCATAGTAAGGTTTGTATTGAGAAAGCAATTATATTTAGTTTTTGGTGGCAACACCACTTGTCTCTCCTCAATGGTGATTGAGGTGAAGTTTTCTTCATCCCCTTTTTGTTTTATTCATTGAGGATATTCATTGATGGTGTATGGTTGTGGTTTTCAAGGAAAAAGGAAAATTTGTCCTTCTTGATTATGCTCACTATTTTGGTGCTCCATAGGAATCCAGGTTGGTCTCAATGTCCTTCAATTGTGTTGGTTAATTTGTATTTTTCATTTTGTTGTTTGGGGTGAATTTTGGGGTGCTCGGTGTTGAATTGCTTGTGCTTGAATTCTTAATTTACTTGTGCTCGTGCTTGATGTTTGATTTGCTTGTTACTCACATATTTAATTTGTATTATTTTTTATTATTAATGTTATTTTTTTAAAGATAGTTTTGGTTATTTGATGTGTAGGTGATATATATATATATATATATATATATATATATATATATATATATATATATATATATATATATATATATATCACCTACATATATAATATATATGATCTTTGTTGCATATTGTGTGACTTTGCTATTTTAAAGTAGTTCTAAACATATCTCATGCATAGTTATAGTAATTCAAATGTGTTCCACTCATTTCCACTTCATAATTCATAGTGGTGCTTTGAGGATTAGATTGTATTGGGTCTTAGACAATACAAGAAAAAAATAGATTTATTGATGGCCAAAATTTGTCAAAAATTATCAAAATTTGTCGATGAATCAAAATTATCAATGGCTTGCCAATGATCAAAATTCGTTGGTAAAAATGTTTGTCAATAAATTTTGCCTGCAAATAGGAAAATTCATCAATAATTACCAATGATCAAAATTAGTTGTATTTATCCCTTAGTCATTACACATGGATTTTGCCCATCGATAAAAATCCATTGGTAAATATCGAGATTTGGTCTTTTTCTTTATCATCCTCCTCCACCACCACTATTGTCACCACTGTGTCCACGTCTATGTCTGCCACCTTCGCTACTCTCGATGTTGCCTCCTCTTTCTCTTCCTTTTATTCCTTTCCTTCCTTTTTCTTCTCTCGTCTCTTCTTTTTCTCACTCATCTTCAATTAGTTTATAACAAATATTTCATTAGATTTGACAAAATAATTGACATACATTTTACTAATATATTTACTGATGAATTTAAAAAAATCAATTCCCAATGGATTTTAAAACAAAAATCCATTATCAACGAATTTACTAATGGGTTTGAAAAAAATCATTACGAACAAATTTATGTACAATGAACATTTCCGCGTAAAAGATACAAAATCTGTATTGGACAATTTAAAAATATAAAAGTCTTTTGCATAAAATTGAAATTTATTAAGGTGGGATGTTTTTTCAAAATTGATTTTTTTTCTAAAGTCAAAATGAAAGGTCAAAATATGTAATTTTGATAATTTAGCACATTCTTATAGTAAATAATTTATTAAAAATAATAAAAGGTGTACAAAAATTATAAATTACATTGTTTCCTTCTATCTTAACATTAAAAAAAATTATTTGAAGGTGTGTATTACAATGTTGCCTAGGGAAAAGTGTGGTGTATTTGGAATGCTATGGAATGTTAAGGTAATTCTGAAGGCACATTGTCTAAGTTGGAGGGTTATGCTAGATAAGCTACCAAGAAAGGATAAGTTACTTGTAAAAGGGGTGCAACTACAAAATAATTTGTGCAACCTATGCTTAGCTCGTGAGAAGAGCGTGACACACCTTTTCTTTACATGTAGGATTGCACAAAGTGTATGTAACATGTGTGATAGATGGATGGGAGTGACCTCGGTTCACCACAGCCAACCTACGACTAATTTTTAGCATTTCCAAAACCTTAATCTGATTAATAAGCAAAATGTCATATGGAAAGGAATGAGGTTAGCAATCATCGAGGAAGTCTAGAAACAAAGGAATGAGGTTAGCAATCATCGAGGAAGTCTAGAAACAAAGGAATGAGGTAATCTTTAACAATAGGAAGCTAGACTCCAAAGAAATTGTTGGTTTAAGCTAAGTGAATGCATGGACTTGGATGAAACGCAAAATCCTTAATGGTAATTTTTCTTATAGTGATTGGTATACTTGCCTTTATGTGTGCTTAAATTCTTTATGAACTACTAACTTCTATGTGCGTTAAGTGTTTATGATGGACAAACTTCAATCTGACTAAGCGAAGGATGGAAGTACCATTACAGGGGCACTAAGAATACCATTTAATGTAGCTTTTAATTAATGCATGAAAAAAATATATGCAAGTATTGAAAAACCTAAGATTCTTCATCCAAAGACAAAGTATATATCAAGAATTTGAGATTTAGATTGAGGCTATGATTATCCTCTTTGTGCTAGAAGTATTGAAAGGAAACTCTGGTTTGAATAAATCTCATTTATAAGAATACTCATATAATTAAGGTTCCTATTTGCTTACACCTATGTATCAAAGGTGAGTAATACTCATGCGTAGATTTATACGTATTGTTTGTCCATGCCAAAAGTTATTATTTTGATATGGTTCTTGTTTTGAGTCATTAGCATCTCTTATAAAAAGAGTCATCATGTATATATATTTTGTAAAATGATTAGAATAGTCCATAAATACTTTAATACTGATTAAATAAAATAATGTTGTCTTACCTGTTAACAACATAAAAATGTAAACTTGACTAGACATGTGATTGTGTTACTATTTTTAATTAAATTTGTTATCCATAATGCCCTATTTTGAACCTTAAAATCTAGAAGCCAAAAAAGTTGTTGATGTTGCTCTTCCATAAACTAGAAAATGTGACTATTTTTTCCCTCTTTTGTTTCATTGATTTATTTTCCTTCTTACTTTACCATAGGTTTTGGTGGAATGTTTTTTTTTGGGGTGTTTGGATTTTTTTCAAACTTGTCTCCTTTCCTTGTTTCCCTCTTTTATTTTCTGTGATTGTCCTTTTGGTATTGGTCAAAGCCATTTTTTATGACTATCCCTTCATTTTTCTTCTCTTCTCTTTCTTTCTCTTTTATTCTTTCTTTTTATGTTCCTTTCTTCCTTTCATATATCTTATATTCTCTCTAGGATTTCCCTTTCTATGAGATAACTTATGCATCACTTGTCATTTATATTATATAAAAAATATAGAACATTCAAATACATATACACATACACAAAGACGAACAAAATAAATATAAACAGACATATACACATAAATACACACAGAAACAAACATAAATAATTAGAGATAGACTCATTCAATTAAACTAAATATTCTTCATCGATATCGAAACCAATTTAAAGAATACCAGATTTATTTGTCATCCTTTAGTATGATATTTGTAAAAATACAATAAAATAAGTTTAATAATTACATACTATTGTTGTCTTAAAAGAATCAACCTTATTTAATTTTTGGAATATTTGGAATATGATTAATAAAAACTTTCGTAAAAAATATGACTAATAAAAATGCCAATTTTTAAAGTAAATCTTTAAACGTCCTTGGTGATACTTGAAATTGAAATTGGTGATTATTATTTTTAATTTTAGATTTTTAAAAAGAAAACACATTATTGCGGTGATTGCGGTTAAGTAGATGACAACCAAAACGAGAAAAACGGCATTCATTAAGTATTCGTTTGGTCTCAAATGACTGCGATTTTTTATAACAGAAAACAGAAAAATAAAAAGTAAGAATTAAAAATAAAATAATTAAAAGTTAAAGGGTAATTAAGTTTGCATATCATGTTTTTAAGATTTTCATTATACCAGATAAACAGAACTGCGTAATGTCTGAGGTTCACAAACAAAACTAATTTTTCAATTTATTTCTTCTTAATCTATAACTATATATAAAAGAATTCTTCTTTTTCCACGATTCGGAATATCAATTTTATTTTCTAAAATATAATTATTTATAATTTTTTCAAAATTAATCATTATTTTACAAACTTCTTTATAAAATCTTTTATTTCTGCTCTTCCTTTTTTCTCTATATATCAATCGTTATTCTCTCATCTTTTCTGGTATAATTTACTTTATTTCTAATAAATATAATTTTATTTTATATATTAACTTAATAACATTATATTATCATCACCTGCTAATATAATATCACGTATATTTAAAAAATCATACTCAAATACACTATTTCTTCTTGATTTAGGAAAGATTCATTTAAAATATGAGAAATTAAATAAAGTTTTTTTTTCTTTTGCATTATAGATTAGGATAAGCCACAATTTAATTCCTAAAAACAGTAAAACACTGTCACATTTTTTTGGTTCTGCCACTTCCATCCATAAAAGTATATATGTTTAATAAAAATAAATAAATCTAATTGTTATCCTTTAATAAAACAAGATAAAAACAATAAATTTATAAGTAGGTTATATTATTACTCCATAATTATAAAGATCATGTTTGAGGTTCGTCAAAGATCTTGATTTTTGGATAATGTATAATGTTTAGAATTTTTTATCGTTTTAAAGGTATGAGTAAGATGGGAAATATAAGAAATATGTTGTACAGATAAATTTTTATTTTATTTTATTTACGTATTTTATATATAAAAAATGTAATAGAATGTTAAGTATTTATAATATTTTCATTTTAATTTTATAAATTTAAATAATAATTAATATATTTTTTTATTTGTATATAAAATATATTTCTAAAATTGAAAATTTCCTAAAAATTAATTCAAATAAAAAAAAATATTCAGTAAATATTCTTCCCAATATATCATAATCTTATTAGTGTGCCCAAGACTCTCATTTAGGGTAAGAAATCTTACTTTATTTCATCTTATTTAACAATATCCATTATCTCTAAATAAAAAAGTAGATATTAACGGTTTTTAGGTCTATAAATATATCTCTAAATCATCATTATAAGCAAGTGTTTCTAGTTGAAAGTCTCTCAATATCTTTAGTTAGAATAGAACAATGTCTAAAGGTAAAATAATTAAGTAAAAAATGCTGGTATACTGAAAATTTATATTTTCAAATCAAACTAAGAAAAAAAAAAGATTAGATAATATGTTCAATATAACAACAATTATTAGTATATTTTTATTTTAGTACAATAAAATAAAATATTATAATCTTAATACAAAATTTTTTAATTCTATTACTTTTTTTTGAACTCCTGATCAAGAATTTTCTAACATATTTATTAAAGGAAAATTATCGCTAATATACGATAAATATTGAAGGATCACTGAGAATTTTAAATTTACAAAGTCAAAATTAAAAGATAAAATATTCCTTCAAATTAATGGTATATGAACGTTAATTTTATTTTTCACAAACACATTTGACAATTACTAAATATCAAACATATATTCAATCACTCAAAATATTAACGGAGTTCAAAAAATTAACGAAATTAAAATTTTTATAGTTTTATAAAAACTATAATTTTATTTTATCGTATAAAAAGACAAAATATTTAAACTAACTATTTATCTTTATTGTATATTATTTAAAGGGTTAAATATGTTTTTGGTTTTTTAACTTTCAGTGAATTTTAGAATTAATCCATTTTGAAACTTTGAATCAATTTAGTCTTTCATCTTTCGAAATACGTGAATTTAGTCCTTTTAATCAAATTTTGTTAAGTTTATTTGACATTTCAAGCGTGTTTATTTGACTTAACATTAAAATAAAAATGTGACATAGAATGATATATATCAAACATATATTTCCACATAGGCGCTATCGCGTCTGTATGTACGCATTTTTTAAATATGAATGATAGTATGTTAATAGGTGATAATAGTATAATGTTATTAAGTTAATATATAAAATAAATTTATATTTATTAAAAATAATGTAAAATGAATAGAGAAATTAATTGTTGACGAATTAAAAAAAGAAAAAATAAGTAAAAATAATTATTAATTTTAAAAAGTTTAATAAATAATTATATTGTAAAGGGTAAAATTGGTATTATGAAATGTGGATACAAAAGAGGAAATCCTCTTTATATATTGTTATAGATAAACAACTCAAATACAATCCTAAAATTCGTACGAAACATCAAATAAACCTAACAAAATTTGATTAAAATGACTAAATTCACGTATTTCAAAAGATGAAAGACTAAATTTATCTAAAGTTTCAAAATAAACTAATTTCAAAATTTACTGAAAGTTGAAAGACAAAAAAACATATTTAACTGTTATTTAAATGCAGCAGATAAAATATGACAAAGGATATGTGAAAAGAAAAATGTGAGTAAAATAAAGGGAAAGAAAGTATCTGCAAAAGATGGGTCCATTTCAACAATCCACAATTACTAAGCTATGAAATCTCTAAATGGAGTAACTTTTTCCCTACCAACTTTCATATACATAACTCAGTGCTTAAAATGTTAGATTCAGAAAAACATAGAGTGGTCCTAAAAGATGAAACTCTTAAGGAACAGGTATCCATTAATGCACCCTTTATTTCAAGGGTGGCTCTGGATAGTGACAACACCTCTTTCAGTAAAGATAAAAGAAGAAAAGAGAAAAAGAAAGTGAAAATTTTTTCAGAGATTATTAGTCTTTAAATGAACTTAGTCATTATTTTAGCCAAACACAACTATAGGGTGGTTCAGGTTAGCTACTCAGTTCTACACAGCCTTTAACTCAAACCATAGCTTACAACAATGCAAAAGAAATTTGCAATACATGTTTTTTGGTCGGTCTCTAAACATGGAGTTAAGTGCATCACTCAATAAACAAAATCTTTACAAAAATTCTAATACCAATAAAAATATATTATGTGATACCAACCCCACAAACATGAAGAGAGTTTTTTTTTTTGTATAAATAACTTTATTTAATTATATTTGTAAAATTCGCATTATTAAAATGTTTTTTTTTTTTATTGATGATGAATGTTTTTGAAACCTTTCATTGGGAATGTTCTAAGCACTAAAGTCTTAGTATGAGTTCTTAAAATCAAAGTAACTTGGTTCAAACGGAAAAAATAAAAAATAAAAAACTAGAATATAATTTGTTTCATATAATTGATATGTTGATAAAATGATTTAATATTATTATGAAATAAGAGTAAGATGAATTTTCTTTATGATGAAAATTGATATAGAAATGAAGGAAAGAATCATTTGAGTATTAGAAATATGAAGGAACATGTTTTAAATTGTTCCCTTTATTAGCTTATATGTGCGTATAGCAATTTATATTTAAGCACAACAAATATTAAAAATTAAATAATAATTATCTGCACGAAAAATATACAAGAGTGTTTTTAAAAATTAATAAGTTATTTAATCCTATTTATTATAACCAAAACATAAGATCACGGGTTGTTTACTATTCTTATGAGACTAAGTTGTCTGAGTCTTAAGAATATATTTGTGTAATATATACTAAATTGCGACAAATTAATTCTCATTTATATTTGATGAAATTAAACATGTGATGTTTTAATAAAAATATGATTAAATTTGTTTTTGGTCCCTTAACTTTTAATGAATTTTGGAATTTGTCTGTTTCAAAATTTTGAACTAATTTAGTCTTTCATCTCTCAAAATACGTGAATTTAATCATTTTAATTAAATTTAGTAAGTTTATTTGATATTCAGTACACATTTCAAGATTTCAAGATTGTATTTGAGTTGTTTAAACTGTTTGACACATTTTCACTTTAATGTTAAGTCAAATACTATTATGAAACACACTTGAAATGTCAAATAAACTTAACAAAATTTGATTTAAAAGACTAAATTCACGTATTTCGATAGATGAATGACTAAATTGATCCAAAGTTTCAAAATGGACTAATTTTAAAATTCACTGAAAATTAAGGGATCAAAAACATATTTAACCCATAAAAATAAAAGAAAAAAAGTATTCATTCGTAAGCATATTAGGTTAGGTTGGATTGTGTTTATTTTGAACTCAAGAATTGATTGTATAGTAAAAGAAGAAACCAATAAAACACAGCACAAATGACAGTCCAATTCCCAACTTTGGCTGGAAAAATAAAATCTAATTCAGTAAAGTATTGGTCTGAGAGTATGGAATATAATATATTAAGATACCAAATTCTTGGAAGGGATGAACCAAGATTTCTTGGTTTTCAAGGAATTGAATATATAATTAAAGGTTACACCAAGGGATGGTTCATAATTCATTGTTTTAAGTATTTAGATTTTGTTTTAAATTGTGAAGCACGCCATTGAGTATAAATAGAAATATTATGAGTTTTTAATACAAATTTAATTGAGATAGTGTATGAAGTATTTGCAATGATATTGAGGATATGAATTGAGTGACTCTGGTTATGTACAGTTGGGATAGCAGATATTTGCAAATAAATGAGGGTTTACTAAGGGATGTAATACATGGGATTTGGAAGCTTGAAGGATCGAACAGATAGTGAAGAACCTAATAAATCGCTCCACTGGTCACCAGAGTTTCCGAGAATCCTGTATCCATCTTTCTCCATCTCACTCCTCTTCTCTGATTTGTAGACTACAGCTCGTTTCCCTTGATCTTCTGACCTTCTGAACATTGCAAAATAACAGATTCAAAATTCACCATCAAATAAAAGTGGCATAGCTTCAGAGTGCAAAATCAAAGCACCATCATCCTAAAAGTGTACACGATTACATGTACAATGAAAACTTCTTAGGTAGAAGCTCTTACCTTGCAGATATAACACAGAACAGAAGTTGCAGAAAAGAAACAGTGAAAGCAAGGGGGTGAATTGACTTAGGAACAATAAGTCAAAATTAATGACATAATATGATGATAGCAGAAAAGATGTTAGGTTCTTTGAATATAAACACCCGTAAAAGAAATAGGACTACAACCAGGTATTCCTTTGTATAATTGACTATTGCCACTGCCAAGATATGAAGAACAAAACTCCAGAATACGTGCGGACTATGATGTAATTATTCGTGGTAATAGACAACCATCAAGTACATCATCACCTTGTTGTGTGCCCCTATAAACTGTCTACATTATATAGAATCATGATGGTGTTTGGGGCATCTAATCTCCATTTCCAATCGTTTGTTAGGAGTGTAAATTAATCGAATCCTATGATTAAGATTTTTAATTAAGATATAGTCATCCAACCTGCTCTATATAGAGGTTCAAAATTTATCCATCAAAATTGAGTAAATCAGTCCACTTTAACAACAAAGAGGTTGAAGTCTGGAATTGTTGAAATTAGTTGCTTAAAAAGAAATAAATTATGAAAGGAAATAAGGGTGTAATGCGTTAAATTATTCTTGTGTTCGTATTTCTTCATTTCACAATAGCAAGTTAATTTATTAACTACATCAGTGAATACCTAATCCAAAAAATCTACATGAAGGCAAACCTTACAGAATTTACAGATACAACAAAGAACATACATTAAAGGCATATGATTCAAATAAAAAGGAAAATAAGGAGCGTATATCATGAAATGCTGAAGAGAAAAAGAAGCACTAGACTTGCCACATTTGTGCACATTCCCTTTATAAAAAGCATAATATATGAAACAGTTTCAAAACTTATAATGCTTTCTCAGAGATAACATTTGTATTGTCAGCACCCGGGCCCAAAAATATAATATGTACGAAAACACAAATAGAAGAGAAAAATGTAGATAATATGGCTAGGAGACAAATTGTTTTACTTAAAACGACAGAGACTGTCAATTAATTATAAATTTTAACATTGATAAGATATTAAGAAGACAAACATATCATCATCTAACTCAAAAACAATAACAATTCAATAGTTTTCTGTAATGTCATCTAACAGCAGCATCTAGTCATTAACAAGATATGCCAATATTGATGCTGACATGATATTCGCTTGGATTTTATATGGAGTACTAAAATGAACTCAAGAAACCAAAAACAATGCCAACTGGAGAAACACTAGGTATATTGAAACCAGGGAGAGCAATGACAAGGAAGGAGCATGGAATCTTGTCATTTACTGCAGCATAAAATAACAACTACCAAAGTCTTCTTTCACTAGCTTAGGAGTTGGGTTCAACTTCACGGACTAGACAAGTATAACACTGTTGAGCTTTGTCAACACATATCTAACAAGGGGCATGTCATTTGAAAATAAGAATCCAGGTTATTAGGAAATTCTATATGACCTTATCATGTGCTCTAGTGATTCCTAAAATTCTTCTATGGTAGAACCGTTGAAGTACTTCGACTGTAGGTTGCTAATGAGCAAATATCATTTTATAAAACTAAATTATGTTCATCCATCGCCATTAACTAGGCAGGCAGCTTAAAATCTATATGCAAGCACAATATAAAGTTTATAAGATTGCTAATAAGGTTTTTCCTCCATTTGGCCTTCTCTACAACTATGCACCGCTGTCTTGCATTAATTATCTTTATGCTTAGAGGAACCTTTTAGTCATGATGACACATTGATGAGATACCTCAGGTCTTCTAAATTTCGACCACCCCGCTTGAATGAAAGATCCAAGATATTTAAAACAGAAAGGATTGCAGAACATACTCAGAGAATCTTTCCGCATTTAATTAATGTAGTTAATAAACATACATCATTTGCTGTCCTAAAGCTAGCAAATATGTTTTGGGAATTACCTTAATATGAGCTGGTCCCATTCCTTAAACCCAGCATTGACCAAATTATCAACAGTAACACTCCTGTGTCTTTCACTCCGTCCAGTCAGCAGAATAACCTTGAATCCCAGACTCAGAACACCTTCATAGAGCTTTAAACTGGGTTCTATGGCTGGAGCTCCACCGGTCTCCACCCAATCGTCAAACTTGTCATGGTCAAAAACCTCAAGCCTACAAGCACATTAAAACACGAGAAATTTTATTTGAACGAGAAATGTGAAGCATTTTGTACAACTAAGAGAGAGAAAGAGTGAAAAGCAGAGAAACATGATATGAAACAAATAATGTAATGGAGATAGACAAAAAAAGAAAGTTGCACAAATTGTTGTATGAATTATTATACGTGTATCACATCTCTTCGAACAAACATAAGGCGAAATACCAAATGTGAACAAGGTAAATGCAGAAGAATACTAGAGGCGTTTTGGTCCTTACACTACCACTTACTTTCATGACAACTAGTTCTGAAATTAGAACTTAATTAAAATTTGGAAAATTCTTTCAGATACTAAAATATGTAGCACAGATACTAACAGGGACACGACACAGACATTTGGGTAGTCACTAAAAATGTAGGATACAAGAACACGGATCTATATATTAGATCACCATGTATTACATACTGAAAATCATCTATAAACAAGATTAGTCAAATATAATGAACTAAGCACGTTGTTAGCTAATACAAAAATAAATTTAATTTATCTGTCTAATATTCCAAAGACAAAAAGTGATAATCATATTAGATTTGTTTCTTATTTTTACTTATATAATAAATTTATAAATTTATGGATATTTAGAAAATAATTGTATTTGAAATTATTATCGTTGTATCGGAGTTATATAAAAATTATGTGGAGACAAAAAATTGGCTTTCAAATGCCGTACGTGTGTGGGACACAAGGAAACACCATTTATATCTATGAGGTGTGTCCGAGCTTCATATAACAAGTGGTTAAATCCAAAGACAAAAATTGGCAATGGTTTTTTTAATAACAGAACTGAAGTGATAAACTTTACTTTCAAGGACATTTTTCAATTTTAGCACAATCAAATATCTAAGATATGGTAAATTACACTTTTCAAGTGTTTACCCAACAACAAACTTAGTATTAAGTCTATTATCAGAAACACTCTCAACAACAAAAAAGATTAAAAAAAAAGAAGGAAAACCACAAATTAAAATTGACATTTATGCATAAACATAAGCTAATAAACAAATTCTAATCACCTTGAAATTTTTTCTTATTTAAAAAATAAAAGGTTAATATTAACAAAGAAGTTTATCCAAACTGAGATCATATCCATTATATCCGGTTTACCTACTTTTTTTTTTTTACTCTGGAGTAAAACGAAATCAAAATGCAGAACCATTACCCATATCCATGTGCGGAATAATAGGGGAGATTGGAGAGCAAGGTCTCATCAATGTCGAAAATCCACGCGTCTTTGCCATCGTCACTGAGTTTCACACTCTTGGCATACTCCTCCGCCTCCTTGGACACCATCTCCAGATCCACCAAGTACCCTTTCCCCGTCATGTACTCCTTGACGAACTCCGCGCACTCCTTCGGCACCGTCTTCCACTCGCCCAGGTTGTTCGCCTCCCCAGCCACGCGCCACGCGCCACATCGCAGGAGTACCTCCTCCTCCACTTCCGCCACCCCCGCGTGCTCCACTATCAGCGGCCGCGGAAACACGCGGTGCTGGTGTGCACTCGGAGAATCGGAATCGGAGACCGAAAACAAGAAGAGAGAAAATAGGAAGAGAAACCGAAGCAGAACGGAAAACTTAATTGGAATCGCCATGGCAGAGAAATTTTGTATGGAAGATGAAAGAAAAAGAATGAGAAAACGAAAGGGAGAAAAAAACAAAGAAGGAAAATGGAGCGGAAAAAAAACGTGAAGAAGCATATACATGTTTATATGCGTGAGAGGAACAGTAACGTGTGCAGAGAAACTTAACGACGTGACGTGAGAGGTTTTTCATTGGGTTGGAAAGTGACGGAGTTTTGGAATATTCCGTCAATTTGGGACCAAGAAAACGTGAATGGGTTGGTGAGTTAGGGGTTGGACGGTGGACCGAGGTAGACACGGAAAAAGTTAGATGACGTGGTCTTACGTGGGACCCACCTCTAAAATATAAGATTAGGTAAATATCCATTTGTTATTTCTTATTTAATATTAAATTTTAACTATAATTAATCGTATAGTATCCAGTTTGGGGCTATTATATCAAATAGGTACCCGGTTTTAAAAAAAATGTCAATTGCATCCCAACTTTTAAAAATTGCTTCAATTAGGTCTCTTTCAGACAGAGTTGACTAACGTGCCACATGTCAATCTTGGTTTTTTTGATTTTTTTTTAATTTTAATTTTTTTTTTAATTTTAATTTTTAAAAAAAATAGAAAAAAATGCTACATGTCAAGTCCCTGTGTGTGACACGTGGCATTGTAATGCCACGTGTCAGTGTCACTATAGATATCATTGTGTTGATTTCGATTTAGTCCCCATATATGTCTTTTGTTTCAATTTAGTACCTAAGTATGTGTATCTAATTCAATTTTGTCCCAATTTTTTTTTAATAATTAAAATATTTTTGTAATCCAACTTTTATAAGATTAAAATTAATTAAGTATAAATATTTTTACAAAATTAAGTACTAATATTTATAATGTTTCTCTCAATTTCAGACCAAATTTATTATTTGTATAAATGTTATACTAATATTTATTATTAAAAATGACTTTTTAACATATTACTTTATTAATTATTTTTTTATTAAGTACTCAGGTTTTGTTAATTTTTATTTTTTTTTTCAAAATATAATAATATTGTCTCTTACTAATTTTAAATCAAAATTTTTATTGGTATGAATGTTATACTATTTTTTTTATTAAAAATGATTTAATAAAATGACTTTTACCACTAAATTTTAATATAAATATAAAATATTTAATTTTTGTAAAACTTTTATACTTAATTACTTTTAATTTTATAAAAAAATATTTTAATTATTAAAAATTATTAGGTCAAAATTGAATCAAATACACATAAGTAGGTACTAAATTGAAACGAAAAA
>Ga0214545_1005722_pt1 | contig 22215 bp, 10 predicted proteins | sample CNSS4metaG_FD_160064 | JGI IMG/M metagenome (GOLD analysis project Ga0214545, IMG submission 160064) | Root nodule microbial communities from cowpea collected in UCLA plant growth center, Los Angeles, California, USA - CNSS4 | ecosystem: Host-associated > Plants > Roots > Nodule | place: USA...
CATTGGTTTTAAAGAACAGAAACTCATTCTAATTCTGTGTGACAGTAATTCAGCTATTAAGTTATCTGAAAATCCAGTATTTCATGGCAGAAGCAAACATATTGATGTTAGATTTCATTTCTTAAGAGATCTTGTCAGAGAAGGAAAAATCAAGTTGAGCCACTGCAGCACCCAAAATCAAATAGCTGACATAATGACTAAGCCACTCAAGCTGGAGCAATTTGTGAAGATCAGAAGTATGTTGGGCATGATTGAAGCATCAGAAATAAACTAAAGCTTAAAAGCTTAAAGCTTTAGTTTAAGGGAGGGATTGTTAGTGGATTTATGTTTATTTGCATATTTACGTTTGTGAGTTATTTTATTTAAATAAACGGTCTTATGCTGACCGATTCTTTAGGGATTGAGGGAGCTATATATTAGTTACCCGATTTTTCAGAAAAGCTTCCCATGAGTTGCGGCAGAGTGGGGAAGCAGTTTTTTTTTTATTTTATCTTCTGCAAAACTATTTAAATACTGTAATCCTCTGAAATAAACAACACAGACTTGAGATTACAAATTCAGAAAGCATTCTTACCTATATTCTGTGTTCACACAACCTTCACAAAAATAACCAAAACCAGGGAACCTCTATTCATCATCCTCGACCCACCGATACAATGAGACACCCAAATCCATTCATCCAACCTAGCAAAAATCAGAAACAGAGAACAGTGAGGTGAGTGAAGTCGAAACGGCGACACGAGCACCGGCAGCTCCGTCGACAATGGCCGCGTCGCCGGCGTTTAAGGTCGTGCAGACGCGCGTCCCAGGGCCTGCAGTTGTGTTGGTGGTGTCGAGAGGAAGAGGCTGCGGGGTTAGGGTTTTTGTTTTTTTGAGAGAATAAAGGAAAGTGGTCTGGCTTTTCTTTTTCTTTCTACACCTCCACTGTTGTTAACCCACGCTCTATGTCTCATGTTAGTTTTGGGCCTGTTTTATGTTGTGTGCATTCCCATCATTAGGATCCCGTACCCCATGTTTCATTACTCACGCCACTAGTGACTACTTCCTGCACCACCAGTTTTCCTGATCACACAATCCATTGGGCTTGTTTGTTATCTTACTCACTGCAGCCCATGTCTTGCTGTACACACCACAATTACTGACTGCACCCACTGTTTAGAGCATGCACTTTCCTATGCATCTTGTTTCTTTTCTCACCTAGTTTTTTTTTCTTTATTTATTTATTTAATTTCATTTTCATTTTATACACTTTTTCTCTAAAAAAACCCAAAAATATTTAAAAATCATAAAAATTCACAAAAATAGAAAAATAGGGAAAATAAAATACCAAAGATAATTTTTCTTTTCTTCATTGTGTTCATTGTGTCTATCCAGTCGCTCGCATCGCGTGACACTATTTTTTCAAAGATACCAAAAATAGTCTTATTTCTCTTTTAGTGTATGTCCGACCGCCCGCGTCGTGTGACACGTATTTTCAAGTAATTCAAAAATACCAAAAAAATATAAAATTTCAAAATATAAAAAACATCAACATTTTCAAACAAACAAGCTCTTAAGAACTACGTGATCCTTGATTCTCCCTGTGAGATACGTAGGAGTAAGGCCAGTCCTTGTCAGGTTCACCTCCAAAAAAATCAAATCATTTTCTCAAATTGTTTTCCAATTTTTTTTTAAAGAACTACGTAACCCTGAGTTCTCATTTTTAATGAGAATACGTAGGACCAAGGTCAATCTTTGTCGGGCCCACAAACTTAAAAAAAAATATTTTTGTTTCTTTTTAATATTATTGTCTTATTAATTTTGGGAAAAATTAACATTTTGAAAATCACATAGACTTTGCATTTTTAATTAAAGGGCGGGCGTTGTAGGGTGCTAACACCTTCCCTACGCGTAACCGACTCCTGGATCCTATATCTGGTTTTTCGCAGACTTGTCTTATCTTTATCGTTTTCCATAGTTTTCCAGAATAACTATGGTGGCGACTCCAAATCTCTTTTTCAAACCCGTTTTCTTTTTTGGTTCGTCGTCCTGTCGCGATTCCGGTTGCGACACTTCTCAAAACCTTCTGCTCAAACCGAAAAGGTGATCATCGCAAAAGCAAGACAAATAACATGAGACAGAAACACAAAAGAAGTGTAAACTAATTGAATAAAATGATACATATGTGTTATAAAATAGATCATATACATATAAATGTACAAATTCAAAGTATATAAATCAATCACACAACATGTCATATTATAAATTGAACTCTTTTAGACTGAATATTATTCGGATACGTGCACTTGTGTCAAAATAGTGAAGTCATGCACTTGTGGTGATATAACCTGCTCTACTGAGTTACCCTACATATGATTGATCCCTTTTACAATCATAAGAATAATGGAACCATCCTTATGACATGATCTCCTGCTATTCTTACTACTTAATCATTCTCCTCTACATGAGTATGAATAGCTAATAAAGTTCAGGATAACCTCACAAAATGAAACTGAGGTTGTCAATGCACACTGTAATGAAACACATTACCAATAGGATTTTCTCCGAAGAAAATACCCTACAACAACATCAAAATATACATTTGTTTCATGATACAAATCAATCATTTCATAAGTAGCAATTCACATTTGTCATAACACACCAAAATTTAGCTTAGAAAACAATTACTATATTCTAATGTATTTGCTTAACGAGATCATCCATTCGCTCAACGAGTAGTGCCAGTGACCATAATGGCTTGCTCAACGAATGAATTACTAGAAATCACATAGGTAAATTCCTCTAAATTTCGTCTAGCGATTGTATTCTCGGTCAAAAACTACAAAGTCAATAAGCTCCCTGACTTTGAATTCGCTCAACGACTACAAATTCAGTAAGCTCTATAAATATGGAATCGCTCAACGAGTTTGCATAATTCTGCAAACCCTAATTCTGCATAATTATGTTATCCTAAACTAGTCTAAGCATTCCAATAACCATTACAGATGCCAAAACCTACCAATTACAATTTCACAACATTTATCAACTCAATTTATCACATTTGCAATACTAATCATGCAACATTTTAAATTCTCATTATGCAACCCCAATCATGTAAATTTGAGGATTTATCCCCTAACTCAACTGGTAAAACTCATCACACAACTCAATCATGCCGACAAATCATAGTACACTAATGCAATTATTAATTCAAACATGTGTATAACTTAAAAACAATGCAGTTAGCTTGCCTTAGCTATTATCCAGACATCTTAATGTCAAACACAACAGGATGTTCTATCTACACATAGAAACATCACAAGAACGATCAAAGAACGATAAGGACATACCGTTATAATCACTAATCAATGTAACAATCCTAATTTCTTAAATTTTCTCTTGGTAATTATAATTAAGATTATAACTCATTAATAATATTTGTAATTATAGTTAAACTGAGTTACAATCTATTTATTAACTCAGTAACAAAGTATTTTGAAATATAGTTAACATAGCTCGTAAGTACTCTAAAATAGGAACTAAAAGCTTAATAGAGTACTCCAAATTAGGAACTAAAAAAAACTAACACATATTCTCTAATTCATTCCCATACTACTTCGGTAGATAGCTCCATCTCCATTGCCATTATTCCCATTCGCTCCTAAGTCTACTTTCGTAATCATCGCAAGAATAGAAAACAAAATATACAAAATGCAATATAACAAAAATAATCTATAATTGAAAGATATCATAATTTTCACCAAAGTTTTAAATTAAAGTCAATTAATTAAAAAGTCCAAGAATCACCCTACAGAGAAATTTCTAAACTTAAGACTTTTGCTTCTGGAATACTAATATATTGAATGGACTCGTGAGACTCTGCACCTATCATATTGACCATCCTCTCCTCATTCTATACAATAATAACTCAAGTGGTATCTCATCTAGTACCTAGTACTGACAGGGTTAACTTCACTAGCTCCTTAAGTATGATCTTCTTTCATATCATACCCGTCAGCTATGTGAAGTCTCTTGTGACTCTCATCACCTAGTTATTCTATTGTTTATTATTTAAGGATCTGGATCCAAAAGACCTAGTAGATTTTGTACTTCTTTTTTCTTTGATAGAAAAAAAGAAATTTGTAAATGTAGAAACAAAATTCATCAAAGAAAATACTTTACTCTATCCATAGAGGAAAAAATGAATTGCACAGGTACAAAAACCATATGCATCAATACGCAGAAAATGCTTGTATGGTTATTGAATATACTTTTTGCCCTTTATCTTATTTGTCTTTGTCCCTCTTTTGTTACCTTTATTTTGGGAATAAAGACAATCTTTAGCAATCTACCGATATAGTAAAAATAATTCTAAAAAGATTTATCAAGATAAGGGAAATACCACTTAAGTGATATAATTAGGGTAATGATCCACCAACCTGCTAGTTCTTTTTATGAGGCACAAGCGGGAGATTTTGTCCTGGAAGCAGAAGAACTACTGAAAATGCGTGAAACTATCACAAGGATTTATGTATAAAGAACGGACAAACCTTTATGGGTTATATTGGAAGACATGTGGAAAGGGATGTTTTTATGTCAGCAACAGAAGCCCAAGCTCATGGAATTGTAGATCTTGTAGCAGTTGAATAAAAAAATTGGTGGCAAAGGTTATTCTAATTAAATACAGGATTGAAAATTTAATTTTTTACTTTATCTTACTTTACATTTTAAAATAAAATCATCTCTATGTGAGTTTGATACTAGTAGAGTTAAGATAGTCTCATAAAGTCTCCTTCAATACACTTGACCTCATCCTATATTAGCATTTCCTCTTAGAAGTAACCAATGTAACAATCATAGCACACTCAACTTTTAGAAGAAATATTATATTTATAAAATATTCATTTTTTTCTCATCTTCACAAGTTATATACCCTTTAAAATATTACATTTATAAAATATTCATTTTATACATACAAATAAGCTAGTCGATATAAATTTAAGAACTCACTCAGAGGATCAATCCTACATATATTTACCCTTTAAAATATAATTATTTATTAAATTTTTGAAAATTGACCGTTATTTTTACAAGTTTTTTATAAAATTGTCTATCTCTACTTCTTCTCTTCTTCTTTATTTATCAACGATTATTCTCTCATATTTTCTTATATATTTCACCTTATTTTTAGTAAATATAATTTTATTTTATATATTAACTTAATAACATTACAATATATCATCTATTAATATAATATCATACATATTTAAAAAATACGTACATACAGATGCGATAACACTTGTGTTTATAGTAATTAGTGTTAAAAAGTTAGATCAATTCTAGAAAATAGAACAAAAAGTTTTCTGCTTTGGTTTTATTTTTTTGGCAAAAATTGGGAGGCCCAGGGCGTTTTTTATGAGCATCGTTTACTGCTTTAGCCTATCACTATTATACTAATGATAAATTTATGGGTTAATTATGTTTTTCGTCCCTAAAGTATTATGCGATTTTGTTTTTAGTCCCCCAATTAGTGTTTGCTCCAATTTGGTCCCTCATGTTTTGAAACGATTGGAAATTATCCTCTTTTTTGGACGCCGTTAGTTTTGTTTGACACCTGGCAAACGGAGTGCCACATATGGATCCCGTTTTAAGCTGTGTAAATGGAGTGTGTTTCTCCGGCGACGCTGTTCTTAAACTGCTGTTGTTCGCCGGCTAGAAGGATGGAGGCTCGAATAGATTGGAGATGATGCGTTCTCCATTGACGGCTTAATGCAGGAGGTGGTTTAGCAAATCTGTGGTTGCTCATACCTGCATAACAGTGGTGCTCGAATCTGAAGGTGTTCGCTGCTGCGTCGCAATGGTTGTGGTTTCCGCTACTGTTATGGCTCGTTCTCGCTCACGGCTGTGCGGAGAAGATGGAGGTGGCGTTGCTCGCGAAATCTAGATTTGCGGATGGTTGTAGGTGCGTCACAGGGAAGCTTCGTTGGCTCGTGTTTGCCAGAGTTTCAGATCTACGATGAAGAATGGAGGTGTTGTTGCTGTATGCGCTGCTGCAGATCTGTGGAGGTTTTTTGCGTTTTGATGAGGGCAGCGTGAAAATGGAGCGACAGAGGTTCTGCTAATTGCATCAATTGTTAAACTATGTTGTGGTGGCCGTGTGCAACCTGCAGGCGCTATGATGACGGTGGAAGGGCGGCTCACGGTGGTGATGGTGGCAGCCGCAAGGTTCAAGGCTGCTGTTGGATGAAGGTGCCTAGGGTTTGAGGGAAGAAGATGATGATGATGTGGCACTACTTCATTGGCTGAATTTTGAGTTGCTAGCTCATACGTGGCACTCCGTTTGCTAGGTGTCAAACAAAACTAACGGCGTCCAAAAAGGAGGATTATTTCCAATCGTTTCAAAACATGAGAAACCAAATTGGAGCAAATGTTAGTTGGAGGACCAAAACAAAATCGCATAATAATTGAGGGACGAAAAACATAATTAACCCTAAATTTATATTATAAATTCATATAATAACACCTTAAGCTTTAAATATTCAAACTTCTTCAACTTCGTTACTCCCTACTTACATTTTCTCTAAATTATTCTTTAATAATTACTTTATATTTGTAACTTTCATAAAAATATAAAAAATTACTCTATTTGATAATTTTATCATTTTTATTAAAAATTTATTTGTCAAAAAATTATTTTTCGAAATTCAAATACCAAAAAAGCATACAATTACTCACATGTTCTCTAAATTATTCTTTAACAATTACTTTATATTTGTAACTTTTGTAAAAAGATAAAAAATTACTCTATTCGATAACTTCAAATTTATCAAAAAAATTATATTAATGAAGAAAATGAACATATATAATTCTTATGCGGAACAAGTTAGAATTGTTTATGTTAAAGTTAAGTTATCGGTAAAAATAATTATTTATTTATACTATTCACATGTACTATGTTACTGTCGTATATGTATTTTTTTTATGATAATTAAAATTAATAAAATTATTATTACAGTTATAAAAATAAATATAAATAATTTTTACAATTTTTTTTAAATATTTTTTTTATTTTATACATTAATTTAATAAATATTAAATAAATAAATAATTAAATTTAAAAAGTTATTGATAAGATAATTATATTAATTTAAAAACCTTTTACTTAAATAGTAAAATAGGAAAAACAATTATCTGAACAACAACAACAAAAAAATCTTATATATACAGAGGTATAGGTTATTTTAAGATAAAGTTTTGGAAAGTGATGAATAGTTGGAAAAGAGAATCCACCTTTCCATAGTAAACCATGGTTAAAAGGCTATACCTATTTAACTGTAGTGTATAGCTGGCAGCACAATCCTCCTATAACCAAGTCGTTCAATGCCGTTGGACACGTGGAAGGTGAGATTTCATCCCAACCTCCTCCATCGACGTTATTTTTAGGCTAACATCAAGATTAGGGTTCCTGAAGATGAGGCTCTGTGTCTACACCGAAAACATTTATTTCTCCTTCACCTTAATTTCCCCATTCTTTTGAAAAGTTTTCATAGTCATCTGAATCATGGAGATGGAACGAGTTTTTGAATTTCCTCACACTCACATGGATCGACGCCCGAGAAAGAGAGCACGGTTGGGCTGGGACATCCCTGAGGCTTCTAAGGTACCTTTTTCTTTCTAAAATCTGAGATCTGATAACTCTTTTCTTGTTATCGCGCTTCCATTTTTGGTTTTACTGTAGATCTAGTTGAATATCTGTAGATTAGGTATGTGGGTCGGTAACGTTTTCTTTTGTCTCAGGGTTTCTGTGAGGATTTGTTCTGTTTTACCTACCCCTTTAATTAACGTAATGAAACGGTGTGCCGGTACAAAATTTGATGTGGGTGTTTTTTTTTCCCCAATTTTTCTTGCTCTGTGAATTTTTTTGACGTGAATCATTGTTCGTATGTACGTATGCATCTAGAATTTGTCATCGATTTTCATTTTTTTTATTTGTATAATCGGATCGTTCATTTTCTTTATAATTTAATAAACATTTTGTAGTTATTATTTACAAATAGGGAATTCTTTATGTAAGTTCCAATCCTTGAAACCAAATGTAAATGGAATTTGGAAAACGAGGTGCTTGTGTTATTTTGTTTCGATACTAAACTGATTGTATTTTTTTGTAATATTCTGAGGTGGTTGTGAGAGGTCTTGCTTGGGTTGATAACAGCGGGATGAAGTTTTTTTTAACTATTAAGTGGTACATGAATGGATGACTGTGTGTAGGCTCAGGTAGGATTGTTTTGTGGACAAGATGTTGGGACTATTTCCAGCTATGCTCCTTCAAGTGGTCCCTCAGAACATGGCACTAGTTCTCTATTTGTTAAGGCAGTTGCTCAAAATGGTTCTCCCTCTTGGCGAGACGATGACAAAGATGGACATTACGTGTTTGCGCTTGGAGAAAATTTAACTTCTCGCTGTAATTACACTTTTACCATCATTAAGAAATTTACGTTCATATATATCATGGTCAAATAATAGTTTACGTGTTTAGTAGCTGTAATAATTTGCTTGAATAACTTAGCATTATAATATATATATATATATATATATATATATATATGCATCTTCACATCTTTAACTTTTAAGTGTGGAGTTAACTTATTTTTTTTATCTAATACCTTAACTAATCAAGTTCATATAAGATTTTTATCATTAAGAAATTTACATTCATATATATCTTGTTCAAATAATAGTTTACGTATTTTGTAGCTGTAGTAATTTCCTTGAAGAACTTGGCATTCTTATATATTTGCATCCTCACATCTTTAACTTTTAAATGTTGAGTTAATTTATTTTATATCTAATACCTTAACTAATCAAGTTCCTGTAAGATTTTTATATCTTGGTGCACCAAGGTGGGAAAACAATTTGGAATTATATGTTAAAACTGACGAAGGAACATTTTATGTCACAAATATTTTGGAAAAACTATTCCGTGTCCTAATGCTTCCACTGTTGATACTTCTATATTATGTTTGCAGATAGGATTCATAGCAAAATGGGTGAAGGGACTTTTGGGAAAGTCTTAGAATGTTGGGACAGAGAAAGGAAAGACATGGTTGCAATAAAAATTATTCGAGGGATAAAGAAGTATCGAGAAGCAGCCATGATAGAAATTCAGGTGTTGGAACAGCTTGGTAAACATGACAAAGGAGGTAATCGGTAAGTAGATTTAATCTAATCTATCTTCTATGTTTGTACAAGCAAACTATAATAAAAAGTCCTTGAATCCATTGCGCTGGTTAAATGCGTTTATTCCTTGCAGTTGTGTGCAAATACGGAACTGGTTTGACTATCGTAATCATATCTGTATTGTAAGTATTTAATTTGTGATGGAATGATTTCCCCAATTTACAAATACTTTGGGGGTTAAGACAGTGGTGAATTTAAATGGTTTTAACAGGTGTTTGAGAAACTTGGACCAAGCTTATACGATTTTCTTCGGAAAAACAATTATCGCTCCTTTCCCATTGATCTTGTCCGTGAGATTGCCAGACAACTATTGGAGTGTATAGCATGTGTGTAGTATTTACTTGAACTAGCTTCCTTTTAAGCTATTTCTTCCACATCTTTCACTTTCTACATACTATTATTGTTATATATTTAACTGGTAATGCAATACATATTGTAGATTTAGTGTACTCGTGGAATGTGTTGTTTGTGTGTCGATTGGATAATTTTCTAATAGAATTATTTTATGAATTTGCAGTCATGCATGACTTGCGGATGATTCATACTGACCTCAAGCCGGAAAACATACTACTAGTGTCACCAGAGTATGTCAAAGTTCCTGACTACAAGGTACTTTTCTTTTCCATACACGTGATTCGTTTTTGTTTTAGACTAGGTGCACATTTTGTTTCTGGAACTGTTTGCACTATTAGAGTGCATTTTATGCATGAATATGTAACTTGGAAGTTTTTGATTTTTACAACATCGAGTCTTTAGTTTCAGTCTGGAACGAGTTGGACCTTGAGAACATAAAATGAAATAGTTTTTCTTGTTTAGATTGGTTGACGACAGATGATTGACATCCGTTGTTTTATTAACAGAACACATCCAGATCTCCTGGTTCCTATTTCAAAAGGGTTCCAAAATCAAGTGCTATAAAGGTTATTGATTTTGGCAGCACCACTTGTGAGAGAGAAGATCAGAATTACATTGTATCAACTCGTCATTATAGAGCTCCTGAAGTTATCCTTGGTATAATATATACTTTCCTAAATGGCATGTTTGCATGTTGTCCTTTGACAACTGTCTGCTAAATAGTTGACTTTTGCAATTGATTGATTTAGGACTTGGCTGGAGCTATCCGTGTGATATTTGGAGTGCGGGATGTATATTGGTTGAGTTATGTACGGTATGTTTGTCTCTTTCAAAACGTTTACACTTGTATTTATCCATCTTATGGTTTCTATTTTATAAAATGCGACTTTCTATCACAGGGCGAAGCTTTATTTCAGACTCATGAAAATTTAGAACATCTTGCAATGATGGAAAGGGTACTTGGATCATTACCACTGCACATGTTGAAGAGAGTCGAGTAAGTGACTTATCCTGTGAAACTTTGAATTGGTTAATACTTAAAGTTTGATTATTGAGTTTCTATATTGTTTTACACATGATTAGCCGACATGCTGAGAAGTATGTTAGGAGGGGTAGATTGCACTGGCCTGATGGTGCGACTTCAAGGGAGAGTATCAAAGCTGTAATGAAGCTTCCAAGGCTACAGGTCTGTTTAATTTTTCACTTTTTGATTTAACTGTATAGAGCAATTTGAATTATTTATATTAATAATGAACCATTTTTCTCTGCAAATATATGCAGAACCTTATAATGCACCACGTGGACCATTCAGCAGGCGATCTCATACATCTCTTGCAGGGGTTACTTAGATTCGACCCTTCTGAAAGGCTTACAGCCAAAGAAGCTCTTAGACATTCCTTCTTTATGAGAGATCACTTTAGGAGATAATTCACTTTCTATGACACACTGCATCACTGACCTTATCAAGGATGTGCACAAAGGAACTCACGTCTGTGTGATGGCTTATTTTTCTGCAGCGTTCCTCACTCCGAGGCGCCGAAAAATCCTTATTTACGGAATTTCGAATCAATCTGAATTCAATGTACAGAAGAAAAATATGCAAATTATGGGGGGTAAAATTAGATTATGGGCATGAGTCGTTGCATCCTGACCTCTTTGCGGGAATTGAAGTTTCTATACGAGGGGAATTAAATGACTCGATTCTTTTCCCGCGTCACCCTGGTTGTGAAGTTTGGCTGACTTTGAAACACCGAAACAAGCTGTGATTTTCGAGTCTAAATTAAAGAGGGAGTAAGCTTTAATTGCAAGAGCAGAAGACTGAGTTGGTTATCGTAAACTGAGTTCGTGATGCACTGATGGTGTTTGTAGATATCGTTCATTAGTAAAGATGTTGGGTAGTTATAAATTATTAGCTGAATGATTTAACTAAAAATAAAAGTTCAATTATGAGGAAATCTTCTGTATACGTTTAGAAGTGTGAAATACAATGTCTGGCTTATTAAAAATAATGTAACTTCTGTAGTAACATATTTCATTGAAAAAGACAATATAATAGATATGCTTAAAAGTTTAGTGTATAAGAATAAATAAATAGAGACTAGCATGTTTAAGTAATTATAATTATGTGTATATGAGTACATAATTATGATTTCAAAATTATAAAGACAACTGGATAACCCTTTTATTGAATTCAACAACTGATCACAATGGAAAGGAAAATTTCAGAATATTGTCATCTGCCAAACTAATTGCTAGAGAAAGAAACTATCCATTCATCTAAAAGATACTAACACCACTAAAATAACACATCACACACAAAATGCAATAAAATATTAAATATTCTGATAAAGCAAAACAAATAGTTAAGCCTTGTAAAATATTAATACAGTTATCTAGAAATATTATATACGATTACATGAATCTTCTAAGAATTTTTAAAAAGAAAAATATCCATAAACATCATTAACTCTATTCAGTAGTTTCCCTAATGTAAGCAACAGGTAAGTTAGCCAAACAACAGACAGCGAGGTAAAGTAGAAAATTATAAAGAAGAAAATAAGTTATGTCACTTTAACATCAATATAAACACAATACATATTATTGTAAAATCCATACTTTTAAATAATTATATTATTTATTTTATCCTTATCTCAAAAAATAAGAGTTAAAAAGATTTGTGCTTTATCTAATATTGTATTATATTTAGATATAATTTAAACATTTAAAAATAAATAAAGTAATTTTAAGAAATATTATAACCAAGTAAAACGAAAATAATATTAAAGTAAATGATAATATATATATATATATATATATATTAAAGAATTATTTAATTAAAAAAATAAAGAAAGAAACTTATAATAGTTGAGAGCATAAATAGACAAGGAGATAAGAAAACGAAAAACAAAAGAAAAAGAGAGAAGATAAGGATATTAAAAGGAATAAACATGCATTTAATGTATATGTGATCACTCCTTGTAAATGTGTATGAATTTATCACGAAGGTATAAAACAAAGAACGGAAAGCAAGTTACCTAGTTAACAAAGATATGGATAAGGCTTAAGGCTTATATCTTTGTTAATAAGAAAATCTTTGTATTAATAAGATGTTATCATGATTTGGAAAAAATGTGCACTCGGTTTGAGGATGAAATGAAAGAGAAAATGTAAAAGGAGTAAAGGTGAGTTAATTGACAAAAAAAATAAGAAGAGAGAGAAAATGACAAAGAAAGAGAGAGAAAGTTTGAGCAAAAATATTTGAAAAATATCTTAGTCTTCTAAAAATATTGTTAGAGTATCTCTTCAACTAAAAAGGTAAGGGGGTATCTCCTCAACTAACAAGATAAGGGAGAGTGAGGTTAAGATCTTTTTTATATTAATCTTGATTAACTCGTATGTTATATTAATCTTTTATTTATTTTGAAATATATTTACTTCTACTTAACTTATTTTCATTTGTTATCATTTTATTTATTTATATTTATATTATTTAATTTATCTCGAGTTATGTATTGGTTCTATTTATTTATATTATTTTATTTTATCTCAAGTTATGCATGAGTTCTATTTATTTATTTCATTGAATTTATCTTCTGTTATGCATTAATCCTAATTATTTATTTCATTTAATTATCTCTAATTACGCATTTATCATGTTTATTTATTTCATTTCATTTATCTTAAGATATACACTAGTTCTTTATATTAATATATATTTTTTGTTATTATATTTGTTTATAACATTCTAATCCATATTTTATTTATTTAAAGTTCTTGTTTTGATTTTTATTTTATTATTATTTTATGATTCAATAAATATAAAAAGAAATAAAGTAAAAGTAAATATTATTTTCTTCAGTGAGCATGGATAAAAGAAAATTGCATGTATATTTTATTGATTTGTATTCTTTGTGTATGGTTTACATAATGACATAATTCGATAGTCATCACATTTTATGATCTTTGAAAATGTCGAAGAGTATAGTTAAGAAAGAGTCATGAGTTTTATGGGTGATCGTGGATTGGATTTTTAATGATCCAATCCACATCCATTTTGGATCCAAATAATTGGATTAGATTTTCGATCCAAATCCATTTTTTCAAAAAAAGTAGATTGGATTTTTTAAAAATCTAGATCCAAATATTTAGATCAAGTTTAAATCCATATCTAAATATTGGATCAAGTTCAAAATCCAAAATCCATTTTTCATAAAATAAATTCAAATTAAATTTTTTAAAACTTGTGTCTATAGGGCTGACACCATAGAATTTTGCAGATTTTTTGTCGGGGCCAACGAGACCAAATTTCAGCATGGGATGAACTTGGATGACTTTCGAACGAATTTCGGTCGGGGACGACGTAACCAAATTTGGGCCAAGGTCGACTTGACAAAATTTCAGTCGAGATTGACTTGACTGGATTCGACTGAATTTCGACCAAGGTCGATTTTGCCTAATACGACCAAATTTTGGCCAAAGCCGACTTGGCCAAATATGGCCACATTTGGGCCAAGACTTGATCAGTCAAATTTCAATTAGGGTTGACTCCATTAAATTCGTCGTTCGGGACCGACTTGACTGAATATGATCAATTTTCGATCACAGCCGACTAAGTTGAATATAGTCAAATTTTGTTCGGGACTTACTCGATCGAATACGGTTAAATTTGGGCTAGTGCTGACTCCACCAATTTCGATCATGACCAACTCGACTAAATTTGGCCAAATTTATGTCAGGATCGACTCGCCTAAATATAACCAAAATTCGGTCACGATCGACTTTGACGAATACAACCAAATTCAGGTTAGGACCAACTTAGTCAAATTTTGGTTGAGCCCAACACGACCGAATTTTGACCGGAGCTAACTCGACTAAATTCGGCTGAATTTCGGTCATGGCCGACTCAGTTGAATACGGCCAAATTTCTATCGTGACCGACTCATTTGAATACGGCCAAATTTCATGCTAGATTGTCTCAGTCGAATACGACCAAATTTAGGCTAGGACTGACTCGGCCAAATCTCAATTGGGGCCAACTCGATTGAATTCGACCGAATTTTGACTAGAGCCAACTAGGCTAAATACAGCTAAATTTTGGTCGCGGTTGTCTCGGCCGAATATGGTCAAATTTTGTCTAGGTCGAATAAGCCCAATGAAGTCAAATTTGGATCGGGGTGAACTCAACCGAATACTTCCTAATTTTGTCCAGGACCAGCTGGGCCAAATTTCGATCGGGACCGACTTGACAGAATTTGGCCTAATTCAGCCAAATTTTGTATAGGGTCACGTCAACTCTATCAAATACGACTAAATTTGGGCTAGTTCGTCTCAATCTTTAGCCTAACCTAACCAAAAATATAAACTAAAAATTTGGTTTGGATATTTTGGATTATCCATTTTGAAAATCTAGATTTAGAGTATGGATATACAATCCATAAAATATATAAAATGTAGATTATATTGATATCCAAATCCAATCAAATGGATTGGATTTTTAATAAAATGAATATTAAATGGATTGAATCATAACAAAAATGGATTAGATCATGAAAATTAGATATTTTGCCCATCCTTAGTTTAACTTTTCAGATCATCCTCTACTTCCTTCTGTTCATTTAAGAGTTCAATAAATATAAATTATTGTTGTTATCCTCATATTTTTTTTATTTTTAGGTGTTAAATAAACATTAATTATTACTTTTAACCTCATATTTTTATTCTTTAACTTTTATATGTATTTAATATCTTTTTATTAATACATTTTTTTACAAGAGTATAATTTAAATTTGTTGGTACAAATTTATAGATACATTAATAATTCTTTTATTAGACTTCTAAAATTTTTAATTTAATTGTAAGGTTTAAAGTTTATGAATATAAATTTCAAGGTTTAGTATTTACGAACGTCTCACGTTTCACGTCACACATCGCATGTCGCACGTCTCACGTTGTACGTCGCACGTCGCACATTGTACATCGTACGTTTCACGTTCTACGTCACACGTCGTATGTTGCACGTCTCACGTATCTCGTCTCACGTCTGACGTCACACGTCGCACGTGTCTCACGTTTCACGTATCTCACGTCTTTCACGTCCCACGTCCTACGTATCACGTCTCACGTCTCACGTTCCACATTCCACGTCTCATGTCTCGCGTCTCACGTCCCACGTTTCACGTCCCACGTCTCATGTCCCGCGTCTCACGTCCCACGTCCAACGTCCAACGTCTAACGTCTCACGTCCTACGTCTCATGTCCAACGTCTCACGTCCTGCGCTTCACGTCTCACGTCGCACGTCTCTCACGTTCCATGTTTCACGTCACACATCTTACGTCCAACGTCTCACGTCTAATGTCTCACGTCGCATGTTTCACGTCTCACGTCCAACGTCTCACATCACACGTCCAACGTCCAACGTTTCACGTCCAACGTCCCACATCTCACGTTTCATGTCTCACGTCTCACGTGCAACGTGCAACGTTCCACGTCCCATGTCTCACGTCACACGTCTCACGTCTCACATTTTACGTTCTACATCTCACGTCTCACGTCTCACGTCTCACGTCCTACGTTTCACGTCTCACGTTCTATGTTTCACGTCTCATGTCTCACGTCCTACGTCTCACGTTCTACGTCTCACATCCTACGTCTCACGTCTTACGTCCCACGTCTTACGTCTCACGTTCAACGTCCAACGTCTCACGTTCCATGTCTCACATCACACATCTCACGTCTCACGTCTCACGTCCCATATCCCACGTCCCATATCCCACATCTCACGTCTCATGTTTTACATCTCACGTCCCATGTCTCACGTCTCACGTCCTATGTCTCATGTCTCACGTCTTACGTCTCACGTGACACATCTCACGTTTCACGTTCTATGTCTCACGTCCCACATCCTTCGTCTCACGTCTCACGTCCTACATCTCACGACCGAAATTTGGTCATATTTAGGCGAGTCGATCCTATCGTAAATTTGGCCAAATTCAGTCGAGTCGGTCATGACCATATATATATATATATATATATATATATATATATATATATATATATATGGGGATGAGAAGTTGTGTTGTTTATGTTCTCTTAAGGACAATTTTATTGTATAAAAGAAAAAAATTATTCAATCTTTTATCAAAAAATAGTTATTATATAATAGTTAAGGCGTTACAATTATACACAAATAATTGTTCACACTAAACTCAATTATCTAGATACATGCCCTTGATATATGATTCACTGGAGTTCTGCACCTGTGATGGTTTCTAGACTTCGCAAAGTTCAAAACCACAATAGTTTATCACCCAACCACACAAGGTTAATCCCCTTCACGACTAAGACCAAAGAACATGTCCAAAGGCTATAATTTCCTGCTACTCTCACCATATAACTCATTGTTTGAGTGTGAATGATTATTAGAGTTCAAAATACCTCCTTTCAGACATCTCTTATATCAAGACATACAATAATAATAAAATCACTAATAATTTATCTTAAAATTCTTCAAACTTCATCATCCATGTTCATCATAAGAGATTCTATTCGATTCATCATAATGAAATCCATAAACACGCTTCATGTAAACAAAAGAACATCAAAAAATAACGAACAATGAAAAACAAACAAAACAAAACATCTTGTGAAAATGGGTGCTCAGCGCCAGCATAGAAACACTCAGCGTTGTAAAGCTAAAATGGTCCTAGTCCAACGCTCGACGCCAATCAACTCGTAAAAACTAGTGCTCAGCACTATTTAAAAAAACATAAATTTTGTGTTGTGATTAAGGGAATTTTATCTGTCCAATTGATCAATTTGGTAATTCTCTTTTAGTACTTTGAGTCATATCAATTCTACATAAATTAGAGCTTGTACCAACTTTCTCAAATTTCAAACTATCTCATTCACACACCAATTCAATCATAACCATTCAATATGCAATTTATCATCCAAACTATACCAGATCACAACAATCATACAATCAAACCAGATTCATCAAAACCATCCATATTTCATCCCCAAACGCAAAAGAGCATCAACATGTAAACCCTCAATTTTATAAAAACTCACACAACATAAATAAAGACTAATTTCTCTTACCAAATGAATAGCTTGAATGGCTATAACAACACCAAAACCTTCTCCAAGCCACATGGTACTCTATTTATACATAAAAATACTACAAAGGTGATCTGATCATACCTTCATGACCATTGATCAATAGAGAACCAAATAGAATACTAAAGGAACACATGTGACCTCGAGGAGAGACATGTGTAAGGATGATCAAAAATACAAAAAAAAAAAAACGGTTGAAAATCAACTCACTCAAACAGAGAAATTAATCAATTAATCAAATAGATTTGAAAATCTTGCCACTACAATGATTACATTGACAGTTTTTTATTTTCAAACAAATGATCACACGATGAGATAATTTAAAAAGAGATGAGAGAGCTTTTAGAAAAAAAAATAAAGAGATAAAATAATTTTAAGTAATCAAATCCCTTAATAAAAATTTTATTTATAATTTATTTGTTAATATTTTTGGGTCATGCATATATATGATACATAATTAAATATGTTAGTGCCATTATTTATAAAGTCAAATAATAAAGTGATATGACTAAATTAAAGATTTGACTAAAGGCATATGTCATGAGAATAAATATTGTGTAGAGACCATTTAGTAATTTCTAATTTGATGAGGGACCAAATTAGAAATACTAAAACTTAAGTAATCCAGTTTATATATGGTCGTGGTCCTCTTCTGAGAGTACACATAATCATAACGTATTTTTCAAGTTCCTGTTCCTTTCTCTACAGAAAAATAAAGATTCTCTACAGAAGAAAAATCACTGATCAATTACTCTAAAGAACATCGTTATGGCTAATTCAGATACACTTCCGTTTATTATTTACAATATGATTATCGGTATGAATATTGTTTATAAATTTATGAATAATTATTATAATAAATATTATGATCATATTCTGTTTATTCTAACATTATATTTTATTATTAAAATAATATGGTATTAATATTATTTTAAAACACTCTCGCATTTAAAATACTTATTTTATAGGATCATGATTACGCAATCAAACATTTTTTTAATGAGTCTTGATTAGGATACTTATTTAGATTTTTATTTATATGTATTACATGTATTTGTGCGACGATTTTGTTTATCGTATGTAATCGAAATATGGGAACATATGACATAGAGTTAATTATAACACCACGGTGTCATGATTTTAAAATACACTAAAGGTAATATAAACATGATTTTAAAGAAGAGTTACAAAAAGTATACTCTTTATTAATCTTTATAAATTAACAGTGTTATTTTTAAATGATTCAGATGAACTCACCCATAAAATTTTAGTGAGTTTTTTTTTTTCTTCTTTTCGGGCTTACAACTTTATGCAATAACATTTACAGTATGAAACCAAGAAAAAAGAAAGAAGAAAATAAATATAAAATATACCTAACAACACAAAATTCAGAGATGTTCTTTTAATTAACTATTTCAGTAAAACTTAAATACAATTTTTTAAATTGTTAAAATACATACTTTATTAAATTAGTAATCTTATTATTTCAATTTAATTCACTTTGACAATGAATATTGTTTTATTCCTATAAATTACATTTAAAAAATAATATTGACGAATTAAAGAAAAGCATAAATTATTTTCACTTTATAGTCTTATTTTTAAATATGATATATTATATAACCATTTTTAGTAACATTTTTATCATTAATTTTATATTTACTACCAATAATTAAATTAATCTAAAAACATGTATAAAGTTAATATAATAATTTTAATAATTTTTCCTTTTAATATAAAACTAAATTTGTTATTAATACTTTACAGTTATTAATTATATATTAACAAAATTTACATTAATAAGAGAATAATTTAATATATTTTTTCAATTATCAATTATTAATGGTAATAATAATTTCATAAGTTAGTAAACTTCATATAATAATTATTTATTAATATATTTGAAATATTTTTTTCTTGTGATTTTTATCATAAAAAAAGAAAAATGTGGTCAAAATCTAGTCCTTGTAAATTCGAATTTCAACTAATTTCTGAGGAGGTATGCAAAATCAAAGTTTAGAATTCGACAATCCCAGAGTCGAATCTATTACATATTAAGAAAAGAAGATATCACCAAAATTACTATAATACCCATTTTTTTTTATTGACACGTGTCATAGAAATTAGTTTTTTCGTCATTTTAAAACTATGATACAAAAGGACCCGAGTTCAAATCCTACAAAAGTCAATTTGTTTTTATTTTTTTCATTTATTTATGATTTCAACTATAATATTAATTATAAATATATTATTATTTGTATTATTTTTATAAGTATTAGTATTTCTAATTATTAATAAAATATTATTATAATATTATTTATAGTGATAGTAGTAAAATTATAACAAATATTAGTATTATTATTATTACATGTTACTATTATATATTATTATTATTAGTATTATTAACATTATTAGTAGTAAAGTTATTATTTTTATTTGTAATATATGATATTATTATTATTATTATTATTATATATTTTTGTTAGTAATTACATATCAATTTTTATTAGATTATGATAAATTATTTTTTTTGTCTTAAACTTAAAAAAAAAAGGTATATTGATAAATATATGATTAGTTTAAAATTATATAGTAAAAATTGGAATAAGATAAAAGATGAATTTCTTGAATGCAATATGGTTATTTACATTCAAAAAAGAATAACCGGAGATTTTTATTCCGAATAAATTATTGATGAGTTCAAAGTTTTTTACTATATAATTTTAACTATAATATTAATTATAAATATATTATTATTTGAATTATTTTTATAAGTATTAATATTTCTAATTATTAATAATATATTATTATAAATATTATTTATAGTGATAGTAGTAAAATTATAACAAATATTAGTATAATAATAATAATAATAGTTATTATTATTATTATTATTATTATATGTTACTATTATATATTATTACTATTAGTATTATTAACATTATTAGTAGTAAAGTTGTTACTCTTATTTGTAATATGTTACATCTCAATTTTTATTAGATCATGATAAATTATTTTTTTGTCTTAAACTTAAAAAAAATAGGTATATTGATAAATATATGATTAGTTTAAAATTTCACTTCAATATTTCAATGTTGATATTCATACCCATTCAAATTTGAAGGATTTGTCGACCATTATTGAATTATGTCAATTTTTGACAAAAACAAACAAATTAAAGATATTTTACTTGATTGATTGTCTAATTCATTTTATTTAACTCTTAATGTTTCATTTTCTACAACAAGATTATCAAAACAAAATTTGGAGTAAGATGAAAGATGAATTTCTTGAACGCAATATGGTTATTTACATTCAAAAAGGAATAACTGGATATTTTTATTCCGAATAAATTATTTGGGTTCAAAATTTTTTACTGTATGATTTCAACTATAATATTAATTATAAATAATATTATCATTTGTATTATTTTTATAAGTATTAGTATTTCTAATTATTAATAACATATTATTATAAATCTTATTTATAGTGATAGTAGTAAAATTATAACAAATATTGGTATTATAATAATAATAATAATAATTGTTGTTATTATTATTATATGTTACTATTATATATTATTACTATTAGTATTATTAACATTATTATTAGTAGTAAAGTTATTACTCTTATTTGTAATATATAATATTATTACTATTATATATTTTTGTTAGTAATTACATCTCAATTTTTATTAGATCATGATAAATTATTTTTTTGTCTTAAACTTAAAAAAAATGTATATTGATAAATATATGATTAGTTTAAAATTTCACTTCAATATTTCATTGTTGATGTTCATACTCATTCAAATTTGAAGAATTTGTCTACCATTATTGAATTATGTCAATCTTTGACAAAAACAAACAAATTAAAGATAGTTTACTTGATTGATTTTCTAATTCATTTTATTTAACTCTTAATGTTTCATTTTCTACAACGAAGATTATCAAAACAAAATTTAGAATAAGATGAAAGAGGAATTTCTTGAATGTAATATGGTTATTTACATTAAAAAAGGAATAACTGGAGATTTTTATTCCGAATAAATTATTGATGAGTTCAAAATTTTTTACTATAAATTATTTTGGCTCCTCCAAAATTATTGGTCAAGATCCGTCACGGGTTATTATTATCAACTATAATTTATAATCATTATTACTATCAACTATAAATATTATTATCATTATTATTAATTATAATTATTTCTATCATTATAGTACTAATATTATTATATTATTATTATTATTGTTTTTATTATTATTGTTAGATACACATTTTTAGAGATGTCAACAAGGCGAGTAGGGTACGAGTAGTAGTTTCCCCATACTCTACCTGCTGGATAAATATTTGTCCCGTATCCGTACCCATATTCATCGGGTACCCGCCTATTTTTTCATATCCGCACGTATCCACGGGTACCCGCAGATATTTACAAAATTATTTAAGAAACAAATATTTAATCATAAATTCAAATAAAATAAAATAAAATACATCACTGTCATAAATTTTGAATAATGTTCAAA
>Ga0214545_1005731_pt1 | contig 22190 bp, 16 predicted proteins | sample CNSS4metaG_FD_160064 | JGI IMG/M metagenome (GOLD analysis project Ga0214545, IMG submission 160064) | Root nodule microbial communities from cowpea collected in UCLA plant growth center, Los Angeles, California, USA - CNSS4 | ecosystem: Host-associated > Plants > Roots > Nodule | place: USA...
ATTAACAAATGGGTTTGCTCTCTAATTATTGATGGAGGAAGTAGTACCAATGTAGCTAGCACAAGGTTGGTGGAAAAGCTTTGCTTAGAGACCATTCCTCATGCTAAGCCCTACAAGCTTGCTTGGATAAGTAAAGAGGGAGAAATAGATGTCAATAAACAAGTCCTAATTAACTTCTCTATAGGAAGCTACAAAGATGAGGTGCTATGTGATGTTGTTCCCATGAAAGTCACACATATCTTACTAGGTAGGCCATGACAATTTGATAAACAAACTTTACATGATGGTCATACTAACCAATAAATTTTCTTCATAAATGGGAAAAAGATCACTTTACAACCTCGATCACCTCAAGAAGTTAATAAGGATAGAAATATAATAAGAAATGATAAAGAAAAAAAAGAAAAGGGGCAAGCTTTCACTAAGGTGTTACTTGCCTACAAAAAAAATCTTCCAAAGCAAGATGTGCATCACCCTTCCTTCCCTTCCCAAGCCAAAAAAGGCCCAAAGCACAAGCAAGAAAGGAAGAGTAGTCTAGAAAAAATAAATGGCCAAACCAAGGCTAGGGGTAATACCCTTAGAAAGGATGGAATAAGCACTCATAAAAGGGAGGCGCAAATCCTCCCCCAAATCAAGTCAAGCTCCATCTACAAAGGCTTAAAGAATTTGTGGTCAAATTCTCTCCAAGGAGAAGAGGACGATGAAGGATTGACCCCAACCAAGGATGGAGGCACATGCTCAAGAATACTAAGCATGTTTAGAAAGGAAGTTCACTAATCCTTCATCCCTTTCATTTGTGTTTGTTATTTTTGATTCCCTAAGTTGACTTAGTTGAATAAACTTTAGTTGACTTGTTGACCTTTGACTAGGTGTGACTTGTTGACTATAGTTGACTTGACTTAAGCCAACATGTTAATCGATGTTTATTTGCTTTGTAGGTTAATTAGGAGTAAGAAAGCAATGCTAGGTGGCGCATGGTAAGTGGGGAGCATAAATGATGTGGAGGAGAGAGTAAAGCAAAGGCATAAAGCATAAAGTAAAAGGCATAAAACAAGTGTACCTATGTACCTTTGGACTCCTTTGTTTTTAGCACACTTTGGCCACTTTTTGGAGACATATGAGACACATTCTTTGTCTCCTTTTGTGCTAGAACGAAATTAGCCTTGCACACATCATAGTTGGCTCTTTTGTCTCTCATTTTTGTAACCTTATTTGACCTAGTTTCTAGAAGCTAGGGTTAGGTTTTTGTAAAGACATCCTTAGGTGTCTTTTATTTGCTTAGAGGCCCCTAAACTCTTCTATACAAGGGGTGCTCCTAGACATGTAAAAGGGTTGAATACTTTGAATCTAAACACTCTTGTTTTCAACCTATTTTTTTGTGAGTTATCCCTCCTCCCAAGGAGAGGAAAAACTCTTGCCTTATCTTGCTAGGCAAGTGGCGGCACCATACACTCATCTCTAGAGCTTGGTTTGGCTTTGCCCCCTCTATGAGTGGCATGCTCCACTTTTATCACCACTACTATCTTCTCTTCCATTTTATTTGTTCTTCTTCTTTCAATGCATTTTCGTTTTTGGTTGTGTTCTTGCTATTTTCGTTTCTAAGCACCTTAAACTATCTCTTCTCCTATTGAACTCTTGGAAAGGAACCTTCACATCTAGAAAGTTTGCTATCTTAATGTCCAATGGGGATTTCCTTGAGTTTTCTTTAAACAACTCTTCACCATATTCATAATCTTAAAAGCAAACAAGTTAATCCTTCATCATTATTTAAGAAAAGGGGGCTGCAGAATAAAAGCAAGTCATTTTAAAATCACTCTTGAGTATTGGATTGGAGTATGTTTTCATATACCGTGATACCATGATATTGTGACAAAATTTATCATCTACTTTTATGTTTTCAGTAAATTGGTCTAATTTGTTGTATACTTTGATGTTTCGAGCAACTTATTTTCCTATTAATTATCAGGTTCCAACAAAATTCAGTACTTAAATCTTTAAATATATAAAATAGTTAGATACTATAGGGAATTAAAGCGTAGGTATTTGGAGGGGTGGCAAGATCGATCCATCTACAAAATACTTTTCTATGCTCAAATAAGTAAGAAAGTATTAGGATTTATAAGTATAAAGTAGTGAGTGTGAATTGGATTATACTCCATAGGAAAATATCATGTGTATTTACAGGGTTTCTAATCTCTATGAAATTTGTTACAAAATCTAGTGTATCAAAAATTTCAACAGATAATAAAAACTTATCACGTATATGATAAATTAGCATGATAATAAAAATAATATATTATTTAACCAGATTAACTAAATATTTTGTTAGTATATGGTATAAAAGGATATTTATGATATTAATATGTCATATAATCAAACTATAGAGATTTGACCATATATTATGTTAATATATGGTAACGAGATCAATATATATATATATATATATATATATATATATATATATATATGTTAATATTATTTATCCATTTTAGCCAATAATGTTGAATGGGCCTTGTTGGGTCGCGTTCTTTAGTGTATTTGTTAGGTCGGGTAGGTACACATACCCCTAAGCTCGGAAGTTTGATTGGCAGGTGGAATGAAATTGTTACAACTAACCCTTTGTGATAAAGACCCATTTTAGAGCTTAGTAAATATGGTGTTTTAGTGATTAAGAAAACTCTAGGAAGTTTCCCACTAGACATTAAGATAATATTGTTATCTAGATGTGAAGGTGCATTTTCAAGAGTTCAATAGAAGAAGAGAATATCACTTAAACAATATGTGAATTGAAAGTGCATGAAGTAGCAGAAAAGATGAACAAAGATGGAAGACAAGAAAAGGGGTGGGATGCAAGGGTAGCGCGCCACTTAGGGGGCATTAAGGCTCACCAACCCAAGATAAGTAGGGATGTCGCGACTTAAGTTCTGGTCTCAAGATAAGGCTAGAGGGAGAAGACACACTAAGAAGAGAGCTCTCTCACAAAGTGGTTAAATATTAGTATATAAATTCAAACTATTCAACCCTAACAATAGTCTAGGAGAGACCCTTTTATAAGTGTGGAAAGGGGTTTCCTTACAATGAAACAAAGTAGAAGGGCGCATAAGCAAAAGTACAAAGCAGTGTTCTAGAAACTAGGTAAAAAAAAGGAGGTGTCTTGAAAAGGAGAGAACCCTAGCTTGGCCTCCAAGCCTCCTAGGTGGCACCTTTGACCTTCTCGAAGGAGAAGGTCAACCTCCCCCCCCCCTCCCCTCCCAAGGCTCTCCAAATAGATGCTTCATGTGTTTGGTTGTAAGTTGATGCTCTCCTCCACTCCAAGTAGTGCCATACTCCTCCAAGTTAGCACTAGCATGTCCTACAAAACAAACAAACCAAAAAGTCAACATGTCAACTTAAGTCACATCAACTAAGGTCGACAAATCAACCAAAGTCAATTCAACTTAAGGAAAGTCAACATAATGAAACATAAAATAAAGATAAAAAAGAAAGGTTAAAAGCCTCCCTTTCTAGTCAAGCTTTATGTAACTCTCCTTTTCTATAACTCTCCTTGGAAGGTCCTGTGTTGCTTCATGGTAAGTCATGGACTCATCACTTTAGCAAAGTTGTAGTCAACTTATGCTTGTAGGTGGGTCGATCGTTTAGTCATTTTGTAGGTGGTCATTTTTTACTGTGAGATAGTTGGCTTATTTACATAGGTTCTGTCTCAAGCAATTTGACTTGTTGTCTTAAGTAGGTTTTGTGTTGTTGTTCAAGCAAGATTTGTATGTGTTATTGTCTTAGGCATGCTTTATATGTGTTGTTGTCTTATGCAGGCTTTGCATGTGTTGTCGTCTTAGGAAGACTTTGTATGTGTTGTCGTCTTAGGCAGGCTTTGTATATGTTGCCATCTTAAGTAGGTTTTGCATGTGTTGTCGTCTTAGGTAGAATTTTTTTATGCTTCCGTCTTAGGCAAGCTTTGTATGTGTTGTTGTCTTAGGCAGACTTTGCATGTGTTATCATCTTATAAATTTAGTCTGACAAATACATTTACATGTTTTAACTTAATATATAGTTGTCACATTAAATTTATAAATAAGCTAAGAAAGAGAAATACAACTTTTAAATTATTTCAAATATTAAAATTTAAAAATTACAAGTGTCATTTTAGATTTACATTTTTAATATTTTAAAAAATATTATAAGTTTAAAATACGAACTTGTTTTATTGAAATTAAAAATATATAAAATAAAATTAATTTCAATACTTAGATGGAATGATCTGATGTATAAATTTAAAAAAATTATTTTAACACACACACACACACACACACACATATATATATATATATATATAAATTTTAGTTAAGCTTAATACTTAATAATTTGGTCTCATTTCAGAAAGTGAGAACATTGCTCCATTTTAAAAAGACTGGAACTAAATTGAGTCAAAATTTTAAATATAAGAACTAAATTGAATACAAGATATTGTCATGTGACTCTGACGGGCACTACCACATGGCATAACAATGACATGGCATGAAAGGTGACCTAACATGTGTCATTTTTTATTAAAAAAATTGAAAATAATACAAGCTTACAAACATGACATTGACGACTATAATAAAAAGAAACTAATTGGATCATTTTTAAAAACAAGACAACTTAATTACATCAAATAAAAATTACATGTCTTTTTAAATTTTTCAAACAAACTAATTTTAAACATGTGCCAATGAACGGGTTAGTATTTGTTCGTGTATTTATTAAAAGAGATTTAGTGGTTGGGAAAAGAAATATTAAATATTTTTAGGTTTATAAGTAAGTTTTGAATATAATCAATGTGAAAAATGTATGTAAAAATATAAATAGTAGACTTTGTAAAAGTACAAAGGTAACATGTGCAAAAATATAGTGTAAACTTTCTAAAAATATTAAGGACATGCAAAAATATGTAAAGTAGACTCACTAAAAATACAAATCAGTGTATGAACATACTTGTTTAATGTGTATTGTTAGACTCGTTTAATCAAATTATTGATAAACTTGTCTAATATATGTTGCTAGACTTGTCTAATTAATATATAGACACACTCGTCTAATGTATTGCTAAACTCGTGTAATTATTATTCAGACAGACTTATCTAATGTGCATTGCAAGACTCATCTAGTCAAGAATGGATAGAGTCGTCTAATGCATATTGATAAACTCATCTAATATGTGTATGAATATATTCATCTAATGTATATTGCTAGACTCATGTAATCAATGTATAGATAAAATCATCTAATGTGGGTTGCAAGACTCATTTGATCAATGTACAAACATACTTGTCTAATGTGTATTCTTAGACTTATCTAATCAATGCATGAAATAAGTCATCTAATGATTTTTGCTATAAGTTTAATTACTCGGATGATACCCACTTTGGTAGATGTGTGTCAATCTGGTACCCACTTTTAAAAAAGTGTCAATTGCATCCCAACTTTTGAAAAAGTGCCTCAATTAGGTACCTTTCAGACAAAAACTACTAACATTGTTAACGACGTGTTACGTGTCAGTTTATGGTTTTTTATTTTATTTTTATTTTTTTTCATTTTTTAAATTTAAAAAAAAATGCCACATGTTAGGTCCTTGGTGTGACACGTGGCATTGTTAGTGCAATGTGACGGCGCAATGTCACGTGTCAATGTCATCGTCAAATGTCATTGTCTTGATTTCAATTTAGTCTCCATATATGTCTTCTTGATTCATTAGTCCTTGTTTATGTGTTTCTAATGCAATTTTGACCTAATTTTTTTAATAATTAAAATCTTTTTTAATCTAGTGTTTATAAGATTACAACTAATTAAGTAAAAATATTTTTATAAAAATTCAGTATTGATATTTAATTTAAAAAATTAGTGTTAAAAGTCATTTTATTAAGTCATTTTTAATAAAATAAATATTAGTATAATATTCATACAAATAATAAATTTGGTCTAAAATTAGTGAGAGACAATATTGTTTTATTTAAAAAAAAGTAAATTAACAAAACATGAATTAATAATATACAATAATATAGCATGTTAAAAAGTCATTTTTAATAAAAAAATATTACTATAACTTTTATACAAATAATAAATTTGGCCTGAAATTTGAGAGAAATAATATAAATATAAATATTTAATTTTGTAAAAATAGTTATACTTAATTATTTTTAATCTTATAAAAAATGGATATAAAAATTATTTTAATTATTAAAAAAATTTTGGACAAAATTGAATTAGAGACACATAAGTAGAAACTAAATTAAATGAAGAAGACATATATGGGGACTAAATTGAAATCAATACAATGACACTTGATAATGACACTAACACGTGGCATTGCTCTGTCAGGTGGCACTGACGATACCACGTGTCGCACTAGGGACCTAACACGTTGCAATTTATCTATTTTGCAAGAAAAAAAATTAAAAAAACCACATATGAACACGTGGTTCATCGTTAACCGTGTTAGTAATTTTTTGTCTGAAAGGGACCTAGTTTAAGCACATTTTCAAAAGTTGGGATGCAATTGACACTTTTTTAGAAGCGAGTACTAGATTGACATATTATAAAAGGCTTAAATACCTTTTTGGTCCTCATTTTCGTAGTGTTTGTTGCGAATGGTCCTCATTTTCACAGAATGTTTAAAATGGTCCTCATTTTTACCGAATGTTTAGAATGATCCTCATTTTCGCAATTCGTGTTTTATTTGGTCCTTTTCTGTAACGCCGTTTAAATCATTAACGGAGCATTGTACATGTGGCACGATTTGTATTAGGGTGTATTACGTGTACTGTACAGGTGGCTTAATTAGATATTTTGGGATAAATAAGTGAGCTAGGGTTTTGGTAGGGAATGTTTGGGCAGTTGGTGAGTTTTGGCAATCTTGTTCATCCATTCCCAATTGGTATTGCTGCAATCTTCTTCTTCCTACAATCCCATTATATAGGTATGTTACGGTCCCAATCTTCTTCCTTTACAAATAAAATAATGGGAACCATTACACCAACATCGACAACCGACAAACAAACCAACTAAAATAATACCCCACTGAACCCCACCTATAGACACAAACTACACAAAATCATGGAAGTAATTTAGAAACCATGCAGAACATGGGGATAAATAAGTGAGCTAGGGTTTTGGTAGGGAATGTTTGGGCAGTTGATGAGTTTTGGCAATCTTGTTCATCCATTCCCAATTGGTATTGCTGCAATCTTCTTCTTCCTGCAATCCCATTATATAGGTATGTTACGGTCCCAATCTTCTTCCTTTACAAATAAAATAATGGGAACCATTACACCAACATCGACAACCGACAAACAAACCAACTAAAATAATACCTCACTGAACCCCACCTATAGACACAAACTACACAAAATCATGGAAGTAATTTAGAAACCATGCAGAACATCACAACAATCGAAAGACAAACAAACCCAAAAATAGAATTACGAAAACCCTAACCCACGAGCAAACACAACCCAGAAAACCCTGAACCCACCTACCTTGTTGATGATGATTAACTGGAAAATTGAAATGAAGAGTGCATCTGCAATCCAATGATGAAATGGCAAGTATTAGTTGCTTCCTCTGCAAATCTGAACTCAAGAAAGACGAAAATAAAAAAATTTCCCTAATTGCAAAATTTACCCTAAATTGAAAAATTAACGTTAATTAGTCACATGTACAGCACACGTAACACACCCTAATTAAAACCGTGCTACCTGTACAATGTTCCGTTAATGATTTAAACGACGTTACAGAAAAGGACCAAATAAAACACAAATTGCGAAAATGATGATCATTTTAAACATTCGTTAAAAATGAGGACTATTTTAAACATTATATGAAAATGAGGACCAAAAAGATATTTAAGCCATTATAAAAAGATAAAAAAAAAATAATATATGTATATTAGTTTAAAAGGAAAATAAATTGATAAAAAATAAAATAAATCTCTTAATATCTTGTTATGAAAATGTTTGAGATTTCTACTTAAAAGAAAAAATCCTACAAAATACCTCAACAATAATCCACCCTCTTTATCTCCGCTTGCTGTTTGCTGTGGTGGAGTGGATAACACCCAAACGCATACTCTCATTCGATTTTGAATTGCTTCTTTCCTCCTTCTTTGATTTTGAATCACGCAAACAATATTATATTTGAATTGTTTCTTGATTTTGGCACAAGGAGGAAGGGGTTATTGTGAAACCCTAACCTAATCATGGCGCACAGGTTGCTCAGAGACCACGAAGCCGACGGTTGGGAGCGCTCCGATTTTCCTATTATCTGCGAATCCTGCCTCGGCGACAGTCCATACGTTCGAATGGTTTGTTTCCTTGTCTCCTTCTCTTTTTTAAATATTCGACTGGTTTTGTTTTGTGTTCGTGGGATAGAGTGGGTTAGTGATTGTTATGTGATTATATGATTATGAATCCCTTGTCCTTGGTATGATACTGTCATTATTGTGTGTTTGTTGGGGATTGAAAGGCTGAAGGAACAACTGAGTTTGATTTGGTATATCGACCATCCTCATGTGATCAGCAATTAGGAATTGAATATTGAATTTGTGGAATAGTTATAGGATAGGTTGCGCCTTGCAGTTTTGTTATTGTGAGAATGGGGGATTTCTAGATGCAAGTGTTAAGTTTAAACCTTTGTTGATAGTCAGCCAGGACAATGGTTTTGTTTCTGAACCGTTAGGACTCTTTTTAACTCCCACATTGGATGATGTCTTAGATGGAGTAATCGGATTGCAGCCGATGTTGTGGGTCGGCTTAAGTACATGGTAATTTGGATCTCACTTTTTGAGGAAAACATGTCTATCTACCTTGGTGATTTAAACCAAGTAATTATTTTAATTTGTTTCATTTGGTTGTATTGAACAATAATTTTTTTCAATCACAGTAGTTCGAAACTATCATTATATAAAATTGGTGATTTCCTGATTTACTATGAAAAATCATGTTGAGAGTGTCATTTGTATGTTTTATTGAAGATGAGATTGTGGGAGGCCATTTGTATGTTTAATTGTTTTTTGTTATGTTTATCTCTGGGTGCAGACCAGAGCAGACTATGACAAGGAGTGCAAGATATGTACACGGCCATTCACTGTTTTCAGATGGAGACCTGGTCGAGATGCAAGATATAAGAAAAGTGAGATCTGTCAGACATGCAGTAAATTGAAAAATGTCTGTCAAGTGTGCCTTCTGGACCTTGAATATGGACTACCAGTTCAAGTTCGGGACACCGCTCTCAGTATTGATTCCAATGATGCCATTCCAAAGAGTGATGTTAATAGGGAGTATTTCGCTGAAGAGCACGACCGTAAGGTATATTTTCCTTAAATTAGGTTAGGTCATATTTATAGTTGAATCTAATCATTGATTAGAAATTAGTGGTGTTTCGATGCTACAACTAGTTTGAGAATCAAGACGCTAGATGTTTATCCTTGTTTTGAATGAAAAATGACCTTCTCCTGATCGTTTAGGTTAATCCTTGCACTTGCTCAAAATCTGGGTGTGCTCTTCTGTGTCATGCAGAAACTTTTTTAGCTACCTCTTTTTATCTGGTTGGCTATACTAGTGCATATGTTCCAACTCTAACAGTTTTTAAACTCTGAGCCGGTTTATTTGAATTCCAGTTTTGTGTAGTTTCTGCCTGAAATTATCTACCTTTTCTGATCCTAGTCAATATTTTCCTTAAAAAAATCATAGGAGTAATTAGTTTAGGGTCAATCTATGTGTAGTTGTGAGTGAATTGTTGTTTTTGTGACTTGCATGGTTTTTGTAATATTGTGGCTTTTTTTTTTCTTTTTATTTCGAATGAAGAATTCTTCAATCATAGAACTCCGATTTTCTCACACATCGTTTGACAGGAGCTGTGAAATGAAAATTTCAAATTTTCATTATTATTTTTTTTAAAAAAAATCTGTACTATTTTTTACTTCTCTTTAATCATTACTTGATTGGGATCTTTTTACTAAGAATTAATGGATGGTGCAGGCTAGAGCTGGTATAGATTATGAATCCTCTTATGGTAAAGTGCGCCCAAATGATACTATCATGAAGCTTCAAAGGACAACGCCATATTACAAGAGAAACCGAGCACATATTTGCAGTTTCTACATAAGGGGTGAATGTACCAGAGGAGCTGAGTGCCCTTATCGACACGAGATGCCAGTTACTGGGGAGTTGTCTCAACAAAATATTAAAGATCGTTATTATGGGTATGCATGGTTGAAAATGACTTTATTTGCTTTTCACTTTCTTACTTGATCTCTCTTTTAATTGTTACTCCAATTTATTTTTTCTGTTTGTCACTTTGTCACTGGGAAGCAACACAAGCATATTTTTCATTCTGTTAGTTTATTAGGCATTCACTTAGTTCTTTTATGTTGGTTCTGTGTGATGACCTGCTGCGTAGATAAGATAACAAGTTTGCATGTACTTTTATTCCAGCAAAAGCAATTTGATAGTTCTTCTGCATGTAGGAGCTATGTTAACCGGTATTTGACATTAACGTTTGAGGATAAGTGAGGGGATTTTATTTCTTACCTAGTTACCAACTGCCATTTACTTGGAATTTTAGCTTTCTTCTATATGTGGCCAAACCAAACACATGTATTTTGTTGTGTGTTTTTTAGTGAAATGGAATGGCTATTCTCGCCTTCATGATCATGATCATTCTTTTTCGGTCTCATGTTAACCTATTGTTCATTTTATTTAGAGTGAATGATCCAGTGGCTTTGAAGCTACTTGGGAAGGCAGGAGAGATGACCACTCTGGAGGCTCCTGAGGATGAGAGCATTAAGACTCTTTATGTTGGTGGACTTGATGCTAGGGTCACAGAGCAGGATTTGAGGGATCACTTCTATGCCCATGGAGAAATTGAATCCATCAAAATGGTTCTCCAACGGGCTTGTGCTTTTGTAACATATACAACCAGGGAAGGTGCAGAGAAAGCAACAGAAGAACTCTGCAACAAATTGGTTATTAAGGGCCTAAGGCTAAAGCTGATGTGGGGCAGGCCTCAGACCTCAAAACCTGAGTCTGACAGTTCTGATCAAGCAAGGCAACAGGCATCTGTAGCTCACAGCGGATTGTTGCCTCGGGCAGTTATATCACAGCAGCAGAACCAGGACCAAACCCAAGGAGTGGTTTATTATAACAATCCACCACCTCCTCAGCAGGAAAGAAGCTACTACCCATCAATGGATCCTCAAAGAATGGGTGCTCTTATTCCATCCCAAGACGGTCCTCCTGGTGGGCCTTCTGGGTCAGGGGAGAACAAGCCTGGTTTGGAAAAGCCGCAGATGCAACATTATCCCCATTCATTGATGCCTCCTCCACCTGGTCAATATCATCATCAGTATTATCCTCCATATGGTTTTATGCCTCCAGCTCCTCCTTATCACCATCATCAGTATCCACCTCCATACAATGCTGCAGGGCCTCCATCACAGCCATCAGCAGCAAATCATCCTTATCAGCATTCTATACAACCAGGGTCTGGACAGGCAGCAACTGCCCCGGCTGAAACTGGAACATCAACTTCAGGTTCACAACAGCAATAAAATTGCTCATATACTGATGTTTCAGTTATGTTCATTTATTGTTCTAAGTTTTTCCATAAACTGACCATGCTGATAGGGAAGATATTCACACTCAAGCTATCAAGGCAAGATGTTAGCGCTTGGTTCTTGATTGATTGTTGTATTAGTTAGTTTTATAAATAGCAGAATTAGTTTATCTCTCTTCTTTTTGTTATAGTACACGCGGTGTTGGTACACTTTAATCTTAATAATAAAATAGTAAATGAATAACTAAGATAAGGGTTGTACTTCCATGAAGTATGAAAAATGTCAAAATTATATACATTTATTTCCCACTTCAATAGCTTCTTGTACACATGCTCATCCGGCTTAGTTCATACAAGTCCCATGGCAAGAGACAAAGAATGCCTTGAATCTCACTTCCCTATTTGTCGTTATCTAAGTAGGACCACTTAGTGCCAACATAAAAACTTAGCATAAGCAAAAGGAACAAAAATATATAGCTAGAGCACTCTAAATCCAAGAAATTCTTACCTACTAATCATGCATATAAGAAAACTAACATGAACCCGATCGAACTAGTTGGTAGTAGTAAAATGATGGAAAACCATGTAATTGTTGTATTGGGTTTGTTGGTGTGTGGTTGGTCATGCCATGGGGAGTACTTGATTGGAGTTGGAAGCTATGACATGACTGGTCCTGCTGCTGATGTGAACATGATGGGTTATGCCAACTTGGAGCAGAACACAGCTGGTATTCATTTCAGGCTAAGGGCAAGAACTTTCATTGTGGGTGAGAGTCCTGATGGCCCTAGGTTTGTTTTTGTTAATCTTGATGCTGGCATGGCCTCTCAGCTTCTAACTATCAAGGTGCTCGAGAGACTTAATTCAAGGTATTACCTAATTTGGACTCACTTTATACACCAAGTTCGGCTACATTACTTCATTAGTTGCATCATCATAGTAAGTAACACTTAACTGCTCATTAATTCGATTAGGTCTACCAATTTGAAGGCTGAGAGCACAAAATTTTGGCCACAAATATACACTATTTAGGTATGATTGTATAACCAAATGAAGTTACGCTATTACCCCACTATATATAAAAAAACAAATACTGAATTTGTCAAGAACCAACAATGAAAGAGATTAAGTTACTTTCAATTAAAAATAAAATAATACAAAATTTACTCCAAGACATACCCTTGATATTAAACCTTTTATTACAGAAAATAAGTGAAGTCCATAGTAAATTGAAGGTAAAACAAGTAATTTAGGAACATTTCTATATAATACGAGGATAAAATACATTATAATTTATTTAGGAACATTTCTATATTATTTTAGAAATGTAAAAGTAGATTTAATTATTATTCTTTTTATTTGACGTACTTGTTTCGAATAGAACAATTTCTTTTACAGATTTTAGTTACAAAAAATCTTTTCTGATAAAAGAACCTTATTCTTTTATTTTAGCTCATATTTTAAATTTAATTTAAAAGTAACTCAAGTTTAAAAATAAGGTTAACTAAATTATAAAAAAAAAAGTGAGCCTAGAAAACTTTTAAAGCCTTATGCAACTCATGTTCCAAATTACTTGTCTTATTTCATCCTTAATTAACAGTATTTATAAAACTAAATCTATCTTAAAATGCTTTTTAAGAAATTGACGTGTGTTTTCATTATAACGTCACATTTATTTTAAAGTACTCCTACGGGACTTGTATCACATATCACAAATTCTGTTTCAAATGAACACAAGATGAATCAATCAATAAATACATAAAATTATTCATAAGTTCTTTAAATGAAGTACAAGTTACAGGTACATCATTTCAACCCCTTAATAAAGGGCACTGAAATAGAAACAGATTTTTCTTTATATTTTTTTTAAGGAAATAAATAACTCATTTTCATTGTTAATTTTTTGAAGGTTTGGAAATTTGTACAGTGAAGAAAATGTAGCAATAAGTGGGACTCACACACATGGTGGCCCTGGTGGTTACCTGCAATATTTGGTTTACTCTGTGACTTCTCTTGGTTTTGTGAAACAGTCATTTGATGTGATTGCAGATGCAATTGAAGAAAGCATTATTCAAGCTCACAACAATCTCAAGCCTGGTTCTGTATATATGAATATAGGTAACACATTAATCATGGCAGCTTCTTATTGCACTTCGATAATTTTAACCACCATTTCCATAAATTTTATATTTTTATAAAAAATATGCGGTGACAAATAAGTGATTAGTTACTTGATGTAATTATATCTGGAACCTTAAACATTTCTTTTACACATTATTTTTCATTCTTTTTGGCATCCAAGTAAACAGAATCTAATTCTATCAAAATACATCAATTCCTAGGTTAATTGACGAAAATGGCCGTAAATTTTAATTCACAACATGAACAAATTTTTAAAATTTATAAAAATTGGGTAAAAACATGACTTTAAAATGAAACACGACTTTAAATAAATGGTGTTACCAAAATAACAAATAACGACTTACATATTAACATACATACGACTTTTACTTTTTTATTTTTATTTTTGTTTTTAGTAAATTCGTATGAACTACAAATTTCATCCTTTTCAATTTTTTTATTTTATATTAAAATTTGATTTTTTATTTCACACAAACATAATCTGTATTTTATTTTTTAATTAATAAATTAAAATTTAATTAATAAAATATTATCATATATTTTAAAATACTAATAGAAGTTTATAAATTTTATTTATTTTTAATGAATCAATTAAATTATTAAAAAATATAAAAAAAGGTTAAAATACCTTTTTGGTCCCAATTTTTGTCAAGTTTTATCAAATAAGGCATAATTTTGGTTTTCTGTACAAATAGGTTCCAATTTTCGTCAATTTGGTTCAATTGGGTCTTCTTTGCTAACACCGTTTAAATCATTAACAACCATGAACAGTGTCTGCCACATGTCACTTCGTGGTTTTTTTTTTATTTTTTTTTGATTGTTTTTAAATTTTTTTAAATTTTTTAAATTTTTTTAAATGTCCACATGTCAATAAATTGAACAAAACTAACAAATATAGGGACTGAATTAAATATAGAACATTGACTTTGACATGTGGCACGCGTTTGGGTTGACACATGAACATTTTAAAAAACTTCAAAAAAAGAATTCAAAACAAAAAAAAATAAAAAAAAATTCAAAAAGATAAAAAATTCAAAAAATCACGAAGTGACATGTGACAGTGATTGTTCATGGCTGTTAATGATTTAAACGGTGTTACAAAAAAAGACCAAATTGAACAAAATTGATGAAAATTGAGACCTATTTGAACACAACACAAAAATTAGGACTTATTTGATAAAACTTACGAAAATTGAGACCAAAAAGGTATTTTAACCAAAAAAGAAACATAAAAAATGTAAAGCAAAAGAATGGGGAAGGTAAAAATTTAGAAGACTATTGAAATATTCATATTTTCTGTAAATTTTATTTTAATTTTTTTTAAAAATACTTACAAAATTTTGTTATGAAAAAAAATTACAAGAAATTGCTAGCAATGTTTTTGCAAAATATTTTATATAAAATATTTTTTACAATAAATTTTGTAAAATATACTTACAAATTTTATAATTTCATAGAAAATAATTATTCACGAACAAATATTTGTTAACTAAGATTCTCAAGAGAAATGACCGAAAAATTCTTACAATTTTTTTTAACAAATTTTAAAAAGAATTTCATGTAATATATAAATTTTTAGTGAAAAAAAATACGATTTCTATTAAAAGAAACAGCAAATGGAAATCCAGTGTCTATAAGACGATTTTTACAAACTAAAAGTCAGGTTCTACATTATTCGTTTAAAATCATGTTTCAAAAACATGATTTCTTTCATTTTTTATTAATTTGATTAATTACTTTTTAAATTTTTTTTCATTTTTTCTTAAATATTTATGTAATCATATATTTTTTTAATAATTTAATTAATGCATTAAAAATAATATTTTTAACTTGTTTACTCTTTAAAATTTGCTACTCTTTTTTCTGTAATTTTATATATATCTCAATATTATTTTAAAAAGTATGACAATTTTTTTTTTGAATTGTTTTTAATATTTTGATTAATACATAAGAAAAAAAAATTATAATAATATTTGAAAAAGTTTTTGATAGTATTTTTTAGTATTTAAATTATAATTTATTAGTTAAAAAATTAAAATACAGAATATGTTTTTATGAAATAAAAAATATTATTAATAAAAAAATAAAAATAATATTATTTAAATGTTTTTGACCCTATCATAGTGTTTGTCCCTCACACACTATAGTGAAACACAGAAGATAGGTTTTTGTTGAAATTGTAGCATGTTGGTTTTGTTGTTTCATACAGGAGAAGTGAAGGATGCAGGCATAAACAGGAGTCCAAGTGCATATTTGCAGAACCCTGCAGATGAGAGAGCAAGATATCCCTCAAATGTTGACACAGAAATGAGTGTTTTGAGGTTTGTGGATGGAGAAAGTGGTGAAAGTATAGGAGCATTTACTTGGTTTGCAACACATGGAACCTCCATGAGCAATAGAAACAAACTTATTAGTGGAGATAACAAGGGTGTTGCAGCTAGACTTTTTGAAGATTGGTTTGCTTCTCAAAACACATCTTCAAACACCAACTCCACAGTACCAGGTATCTTACACTTTTCGCTTCATTTTGTATACCTCTCCTGTTTTCCTTTTAGAATATAAGATAAGGTGGTTGCTCTACATATACCTCCTCCTCCAAAGATCTATCGAGAAAAGCATATTTCATATCCAACTAGTAGGACTTTACTCCTCTTCCAATCTGGCTACTGATAAACACATCATGATAATCAACACTTGTTTTTGTGTAAAAATCTTTTGTCACTAACTTGGTCTTGTATCTTTGGAGGTAAACCCTTCAATTCCCAAAGTATGATTTTTCTCTATGACTTATAACTCTTTTTTCATACTCTTTCTTCACACTTCACTCTTCACTGCTTCACTAAAATCTATTGTCTTAGCTTCTGTAGTGAGTCTAAGTGAACCAAATCTCATTCTTCATTTATTGCATTATCAGACAAGTTCAATAATCACCATGTCTAACATTTTCGATTCTAGTTCTCTTTGAGAACTACGCACTGTAGGATTTGTTTCTTCAACACCAAGTTCATTTTATAGATCATCCTTCGATTCATCAATTAGTGGCAAGTTATTTAAAATTATAGAATTTTCTTTGGTAGCTTTCCACTACCAAATTTCATTCTCAACACAATTGACATCTCTACTCACTACTACTCCTTTAATATCAGGATTTTACACCCTATACCCACTAGTTGAATGATAACCAACTAGTAGCATTGGTTCAACTTTGTTATTCCATTTCTTCCTTTTTTTATCTGGTACATGCTCATAACAAAGTGAACCAAATATCCTAAAATGATCACCACTAGGCTTCTTCCCAAACCACTTTTGTTCAAGTGTCATGTTTTGAGCTTCTTGGTAGGACATTTGTTCAAAATATGAGCTATTTCCATTATAGCTTTACTTAAGAATTTTGATGGAACTAACTTCCCTTTTAACATGATTTTCAGCATGTTAAGCATTGATATATTCCTCCTTTCAACAAACCCATTATGTTGAGGAGTATATGTAGATATAACCCCATGTATGATACCTTTTCACAACAAAAGTCTTCAAATTTAGCATATGTAAACTATCCTTTTCCATCAATTCTTAGAAACTGATACATTGATCTCTTTCTTTCACTACCTATTTCTTCCACCCGTTAAACACTATGAAAGCATCATTCTTCCTACTAATGAAAAAAAAACCCCAAATTTTTCCTATAAACTCATTAACAAAATATATGAAACACCTGTACTCACATAGTGCAAGTACTTCAATTGGCTCGATCATAACAAAAGTTGCACATATAGAAAGAGGGCGTTGAGACGAGTCAGATGACAATGGTGAGTATTGAAATGGAGTGTGGAAGTTTGTCAGAGTTCTAATAATCATTATACCATTTGATAAATTTGTTAAAGATAGTAGATTGTCTTGAAACAACATAAGAGGCTATAGGTACTTATATAGAGAAAAAATATTTACCAGGATATGGAATAAATCTAAAAAAATAGTGACATATTCCGATGATACTTGATCATAATAAAAGTTTCAAATATAGAAATAGAGCGTTGAGACGAGTCAGATGGCGATAGTGAGTATTGAAATGGAGTGTGGAGGTCTGTTAAAGCTCCAATTGTTGCCATTATTGTAGGACAACTGTCGCGTGCCAAGGCTAGCAAGATCTTGGTGTCGTCAACGGCTGCACCAACACCGGTGTACATGACTGTTGTCGTAGCGGATATTGTGGTAGTGACTTTGACAACGATGATGGTTGCAATTTGGCAAGGACACCAAACTGATTTGTGGTAGAAATAAAGGATGAAACAAAAACCTATAAACTATGTTGAATCTAACAAAGTTTTTGAAAAGAGAAAATTGACACTGTGAGTACCATGTTATAATAGAAAAAAAAAAAAAAGACGTAGAATGAATCCTGATGCATATAAACACATATGGTTATGCATTTATAAATAGATAATATAATAAGCCGTTACATCCAACAAGAGGGAAAACAAGAAAAAGAAATTAGAAATTATGTATATTATATTTTTATTTTATGTGTAAAATTGTACATGCCTTATATAGGTTGATCTTACAAAGTATCTGAATTAACTATACTAACTCAACATATAAAACCATTAAAAATTGTCAAAATAAGTGACAATCATTAATTATATATATATATATATATATATATATATATATAAACTAAAATTTTTTATTATATAAAATACAAGAATAAAATTTCTAATAATTTAAAAGTAAGATACTAAAACTATGGAAAAAAGTTTAAAACCAACGTAGTTTGTAAAATACAGGGGTTAAGGCACTACAATCTGAAAAAATAGTTTTTTTTTTTTTTCTTAAAAGGTAGTTTTAAATAGAAAAATAATAGTTATGAACAACGTATATTTTAAAACTATCCTTTACAGCATTAATTCAGCAAGTGTTACTAATGCAGTGATTCATATAAATTTCTCGAGTTGTTGCTTGAATTGTTACTAATGCATGATGCAGATGTTGGGCAACTAATGAAGATGGCACAATCAATTAAGGCCACAGGAGGAAAAGGCTGCAGCAAACAAGCAAACGAAGCATCCAAGGTGAGGAAGAATGATGGATCCTTATTTGTTGGAGCATTTTGCCAATCAAATGTTGGAGATGTCTCACCAAATGTTTTAGGAGCATTTTGCATTGACACTGGAAAGCCTTGTGATTTCAACCATTCTTCGTGCAATGGCAATGACAAACTTTGTGTAGGCAGGGGACCTGGGTAATGAATCTCTCTAATCAAATATGAGATCTATAAATGTTTGTTTTTCATGAAAACCAAACTTTTAAATAGAAAATTATGTCTTTCCATGAATTTACCAAATTAATGTTACACTCTACATGAATACTTCAAATATTTCTTGCTATATTATACAACATTTTACTAGGACTTGAAGACTGTAATGTAGACTTAACATGAGAAGTTCTTATATGTTGTATTACAAATAAATAGTGTCCAATAATTTTCAAAATTTGTGACATCTACTGTGTGATTGGTCCTATCCTTGTAGAAAATGTTCTGCTTACAAGTTTGCATGGAGTAGGTACCCAGATGAAATATTAAGTACCAAGATCATAGGTGAAAGACAATTCAAAAGTGCTATGGAATTGTTTGAGTCAGCTTCAGAGGAAGTGACAGGGAAGATTGAGTACCTCCATGTGTACCTGAACTTCACAGACATTGAAGTTGAATTGGACAGTAATAAGGTGGTTAAAACTTGCCCTGCAGCACTTGGCCCTGGTTTTGCAGCAGGCACTACAGATGGGCCAGGTGCTTTTGGGTTTCAACAAGGAGATTTAAAGGTAAGTGTCTTTTTTATATATGTATATACATATTAAAAAAAATCTAGGATATGTTTGAATCGAATATCATTAGTTACTAGGTTTCTAGTGAGAACTTTCATCTATGATTGCTTGCGGACTTACTTGAGAGCTTAAAGGCTGTAGTATGTAGGGGAAGATGTTAGTACTCACTCCATTGCTTGAAAAGATAATTTTAGCAAAACTCAAAAGTCAAAATGAGGAAAGAAGAGCACTTACCATTATACAAATAACTTTACATGATTATATTTTCCTTAATATTCCTTAAGATTGTTACTCTGAAAACTACTAAGAAAGCTTGAGATAGGTTAATGAGGTTTGAAGGAAGTGACAGAATAAAAATGATGTTAGTTTCAAATTTGTGAAGAGAGTTTGAAGCAATTATAATGAAGGAAAGTTAATCTATTAAATACTTCAGTAATCGAATTTTAAAGGTGGTAACATGTATGACGTTGTGGTGGAAAAAATCTTAGTTTGTCTTCCTGAATTAAATATCCTTTCTAGAAGAGAACAAGGTTTTTTACATGATAACAGTGACAAAATCTGTGAATGCTTTTGCAAGCCACTGATACCAATGGTTTCTTATAATCGAGGGAAGTATGAAAGGTGTCCGTGTCCCTATAACATATACCAAAGGTAAAGTCCAACAATGAAAAAATTCGCCATCGTTAGAGTCTATTCTTTAGTTTCTTAAAAAATAACTACAAAAACATAACTGAAACAAATGAGATCAGAGTTACCATAATCGAAGGTCTTTAAAATTAGTTGTGACAAGGAATCTATAAAGATATAGCATAATAAGCTTAATAAAAAATTGAAAGAGAATAAGGTTCTTAAAAATTTGCAACCAAAGAACATTTTTGAGGTATTGCAAAATTATAGCATGACAATTAGTTCTATTTAATTCAATGTTACGAAGCAACAAAATTATTATAAAAATATTTTGAATCTTGTTGAAGATCTAAAGGAGCAAAGTGAACAACTTAATGCTAAATAATTTTGTTGTGAATTCAAATGGGTATTAAAATACTTATGTGACATATCAAATGAATTATTCTTTTTCAAAATGTAAGAATGAAAATCAAATAGTAACCATTTGATATTACCATATATAGTTAAGATTAAAACCCAAAAAGGTAATGTAAAGTTTTTAAAGTTACATGACACTTTTAAGTGAATGTGAATACAGATAACTTTATATCTTAATTGTATAATTTATGACTCACTTTTTAAGTAGATTTAGCCAGCACTTAGAAACCTCCCCGTTTATTCTTGATTTTTTTTTTGCCAATGTGCTATTAAATAAGAACCGTTTGTTCATTCAGATTAATCCGTTTTGGAAGAATTTAAGGGATTTCCTGAAAGAACCAAGTCAATATCAAGTAGACTGCCAAAACCCAAAGCCAGTTTTGCTGAGCACTGGCGAAATGTTTGATCCTTATGCTTGGGCGGTAAGACTACTTGTCAGCCATTTTTGTGAATAAGGGTAACAACAATCTGCATAGTAAAGTACTGATCAAGAATGTTTTGGATGTTGGTACAGCCAGCAATTCTTCCAATTCAAATCTTAAGATTGGGAAAGTTGATCATTCTTTCTGTACCAGGAGGTTTGTAATCTTTAATTGTTAAATCTGAGATTCAATAGGAACCAAAATTTGGGTTTTAATTGGCTAAAACTAATACAACTCTTCCAAAAGTTGACCTTATGTAACGACTTAGTTTATTTCAGTTTTTCTTGTTACTTTTTCCTCGTAAGTAGTTAGGAAAAATGTATCCAAACAAGCTTTGCTCTTTTATATGAATACAGGCTTCAAGATGATCTACATAATTGTTAAGCACATAATGAAACACAAACACACGCTCTAACTCTTGAGTATTACAGAGTTTACAACAATGGCTGGCAGAAGGCTAAGGGAGGCAGTGAAAGAGACATTAATATCTAGCAGCAATGGAGAATTTAATGACAAAACACATGTGGTTATAGCTGGACTTACAAATGCTTACTCACAGTACATTGCTACTTTTGAAGAATATCAGCACCAACGCTACGAGGTATGATGAATAGAGTTGGATTGCCAATTCATCAAGTTACCAAAACTTACTAGATATTTATCTTTGATAGAAGCAATTGATGTGAAGGAATATCTATCTTAAATTTCATGAGTGGTAACAACCTAAATTAGTTAAGCCTATTGTTTCCATCCAAGTTTGTTCGTCAGAGGTATTGTCCGCTTTGGAACCTTGAACTTCATCATGGTTTTGTTTCTAAAAGATTCGGAGGGTGGAAGGAGATAAAAGAGTATTTAAACTGCCTTTCACTTTCACTTCTAAGAATGTGGACTATTGGGAACACTTGTATAATATCTACTTAGTCAAAGTACTTGTTCTTTATTAACCTGAAATTATACCATAATCAGGCACAAGCAAACAAACACCACGTACTACCACAGGTTTTGGGCTTTATCTTTGAGACAAACTATATCTAAATTATTGCTAATTAATTATATAATTTCAGGCTGCTTCAACACTGTATGGTCCTCACACATTGTCAGCATACATCCAAGAATTTAAGAAACTAGCAGAAGCAATGGCTGAAGGACAGAACATCACTATAAAAGGTCCCTCTCCAC
>Ga0214545_1005733_pt1 | contig 22175 bp, 16 predicted proteins | sample CNSS4metaG_FD_160064 | JGI IMG/M metagenome (GOLD analysis project Ga0214545, IMG submission 160064) | Root nodule microbial communities from cowpea collected in UCLA plant growth center, Los Angeles, California, USA - CNSS4 | ecosystem: Host-associated > Plants > Roots > Nodule | place: USA...
GGGCGGGTAGGTCCGTAGAGCAGGACTACGAGCGGGGAGGTTCGTAGAGGCAGGACCACGAGCGGGCAGGTTCGTGTGAGCATCAGATTCCCGAGTCCAAGGCTAACCAATTGTGTGACTTGAAGACCGTTAAGTCTTGGGGTTAGGGTCTTGGACAAGATTTATAGATAATGATTAAGATGGGTAAATGATCTATTTTGTGTTTATATTCTTGTTATTTTATTTTCTCAGCTCACCCTTTCTGTTTGTGTGTGGCGATGATCGTGTAATTCGTTACACGGGAGCAGATGTTGATGCAGGTGGTGCTGAGGATGTTCAGATGGCGGAGTGAGGGGCTAGCATGGGAGTAGCTCTAGGGTTTTAATGAATTGTAATTTATGTTTAAATGCAAAATTTGGGAACTTGTAATGAATTATGAGCCCGTTATGAGTTTTGACGCGATAACTTAATGAAATAAATTTTTCCCGCATTGGGAATTTTATCGAGATGATTATTTAATGAAAATGTTTATTTAAAATATTTATTTTTAAGTAATATTCCCTAGGGATGTTACAGTCTAGGTAGGCTAAGGTGCCACCTGAGCAAGCTTAACTTGTTTTACCGTCTTAGTAACTCGGGGGCCACGTTTGTGGGCCTGTGTTACTGTCTAAGTAACTTAGTGCCTCGTTTGAGGGTTTTACTTAATGTTACTGTCTAAGTAACTCGATGCGTCGCCTAGAGGGCTTTTGTTATTGTCTAGGTAATTTGGGTGCCACACTTGTTGTCTTTTGTTATCGTCTAAATAACCTGATGCCTCATTTGGGAGCTTTACTTAATGTTATTGTCTAAGTACTCAGTACCTTGTTTGAGGGTTTTGCTTAATATTAATGTCTAAGTAACTCGGTGTGTCATCTAGAAGGTTTTTGTTACCGTCTAGGTAACTCGGGTGTCACGTTTGTTGCCTTTTGTTACCGTCTAGATAACTCGATGCGTCATTTAAGGACAATGTTACTGTCTAAGTAACTCAATGCCTCGTTTAAGGGCATTGCTTAATGTTACTGTCTAAGTAACTCAGTGCCTCATGTAGAAGATTTTTGTTATCGTCTAGGTAACTTAGTGTCTTGTTAGGAGGGCTTTAACTTAAAGAAAGAGATGAATATGAAAATGAAAGGAGGATTTTAATAGGAAAGTAATGCGTGCCTCGTTAAAACCTTGCATGGAAAAACCCAACTTTAGGGACAAAATCCAAGCAAAGGAAAAAGAGTGCACACATCCTTACCTTAGCAAAAATATCTCTTTTTATGTGGGTCAGATTCCACATCCTCTCCTCTGAATAGGCTTTAATACATCTTTGTATGTGCTATAAGAATGAGATTTAACTCATGCCACCAACTTAGGTAGGTTCATGTGCTGTCATCTTGGACAAACTCTGTACATTTTTTTACCTTAGGTAGACTTTCTCATTGTGAATGTTTGTCCACGCCTTCAAGAGGAGCTTAGGGAAGGATACCTCCGTTGAGCTTACTTCCTGTTTCACTCTTGTAACCTTTTCATTCTTTAACTTTCTTTGCTTTGGCTTTCTTTCTTCATGTTTACTTTCTCCAAAGTTATACGGTATGTGATCGCAATTTTGACATCGCTAGTTATCTATTAGACATTACTCCTCATACTTAATTTTTATCGAGCTGGTTTGTCTTGAGACGATCTCAATTAAGAGCTTTCCATTAAGTTCTTTTAGCTTTCCTTCTACTTTAAAGTCATGAGTGTCGTTGGACTTTCTCTAGACTAAGTCTTGCTTCTAGAAAGCTCTTTCTTGAATCTGGGTATTGTAACATCGGGTTGTTATCTACTCTTGTACTTAGGTGTTGGAACACCAAACTACTCATGTACTAGAACAAACTACTCTTGTATTCAGACATTGGAATGCCTAGTTTGTAACATCCCGACCGAATATTACGATTTGAAATAATAAGTAAAGAAATATTACATCAGCTTCATTTATTAAAACATCATTTGCCAAAAAATGTGGGAAATTTAAAACTTTCTAATAGTAATAAATATTATCAAAATCTCTATTATAACTCAACATAAGAAATCTATAATACAATTCAAGTCTGGTAATGTAAATTATTACAACTGTTCCAAAACATAATAAAAACTCTGAATAAACTTCTAAATCCCAATCTAGCCTCGTCCTGGCTAAGCTTCACCAGATCCACACACAAGCATATAGGGTGAGCTAACAAAATAAACATATATATATATATATATATATATAGAATATACATATATACATACAACACAACAAAGGAATTCCATCCTTTGATTGAATAATACGTGGTAACCACCATGTTAACCGTGTTCTACGTCTTCTAGTGAGTACCTCAAGATGTCTTGCTGCCACACCTATCGGCCACAACCGATAGAGCACGTGCGGGAAACCATGCTACAGATCACACACCGTAATGCTAGGTGGAGTTCCCAATACGAACATAGTTCGTAACCTCCCAAGACTACCAAACTCGTCAACTAATTACTAAGGAGGGCAATCTGTCTGGACCCATCCGTATTGGCCACAACCAGCATACTCACACTTGTAACATTCGCCAACCTGAGCCACAACTCAAGAGTTCCTCGTGTTCATCCGTCATCCCGAGCCACAACTCAAGAGACGTTATTCCGAGCCACAACTCAAGGGATACGTTCCGAGCCACAACTCAAGGAACATCAGCAAGCCGACCTTTAAGATATTCTAGAAGGCTTGTAGATCACGCACATCATAGCAAGCATAATCCAAATCTACTACAGCAAAATCACCTGGCGCTACTCACAAGGCGTCAGGCGCTGCCTACTCCAGACCGCCTGGCGGGGGACGCGTACCACCAGGCGCCAAATGCCTCAAAGTACCCAGACTTGCAGACATCGCCTGGCAGGACCACCCTCACCACCAGGCGCACACGTTCTAGGAACCCACTGTTTGGTGGCTATCGCCTAACGGATTGACTACCATTGCCAGGTGCCACCCTTCTCTGTTGCTCTTGGAACTGCAGCTCCCGCCTGGCGGTTCCAAACATGCCACCAGGCGCTGCACCAGTAATGCAAGGTTACTGATTTGGCACACTCTTAATCAGATTCCACCACTTTAGTTATGTAATTGCACACCTCCATGTTACTGAATCCTTTTTACATGTGTGTCTAAATGGATTAAATATATAATTAATTAAAAATGCGGGTAGTGAGAGCTTTTAAGGAATTAATTATTGATTTATATGACGTGGAAAAGTACTAGCTCAAATGGTTGAGAGTACTTTAATTGTGTGAAATGACTTGGGTTCAAGTCCTAAGTACGCCATTTGTGTGTTATTTAACTTGTTATTATTTTTAATAATATGCTTGATCATGTCGAGTGATAAAATAATCATAAAATTATATTAAATATCACAAAACATGAATTGGTTGAATGGTTGTGCATGGAAGTAACATTGGTGTGGGTATGGGTTTGAACCTTTGATAAATACAAATTTAATTTCTTTTTGCTAAAATTCGTTTGGCATGAAGGTGAAAGGGTAGAGAAACCCTAGTTGACAATGGGCAGCCAAGGGAGGTTAGAAAACAACCACTAAATGGACCTTGAATGGTAATTAAACTCTAGTGTAAAATAACATGTTTGACCAACGTTGACCCGCCCTTGCCCAGAGTTGACTAGTTGACCAGTCTTAACTCTTTGACAGACCATTGAGAGGTTGCCACGTGTCAGAGTAGTCTCTCTCTCTCTCTCTCTCTCTATTAGGGTTTGACAGTCGTGAGTGGGTACGCGAAGGTTACGGTGGTTGACGCGGTGACGGCAGAAATGCCGAAAGGGCTGGGTCCGCGGCTATTACGGAAAGGTAGGGATGGGTTCACGTTCCAGAAATGCAGTGGTGGTCGCGTGAATGGCTCGCGACTACAGGTCACGGTGGTGCTGCCATTGAGGGATCGAGTGCGACTTCGCGTTCGAGCATGGTGCTGCCATGAACGTTGTCGCGAAGATGAAGGTGCAGCCATGGTTAGGGTTTCTGATGGTGTGAAGGAAAGAAGGTGATGAGGTGTCATGTTTTGGTTAGGTATTTTAGTGAGTGGAGGATTGATGATGTGGCAAATTGTAAGTGGTTATGTTAGTGAGTGAAGGATTCAGGACGTGGCAAACTTTAATTGGTTATTTTAGTAAGTGGAGGATTGCCACGTGGTGTAATCTGGTTGAGTGGAGGCTAAGTGATATTAGGGGTGCAAATTAGTAAAAGGAATGGGTGCAGAACAGAGTCAGAAGAAACAACTCCAGGAGGGGTGTGGAAAATAAAAACTAGAGGTGCTTTTAGCTCCAGAAATATCCCTTTCAGAAATTATAACCCAATTGCATAAGGGGGTGTACAAAATGAAAATTGGAGGTGCATTTAGCTCCAGAAATATTCCTTTTCAGAAATAGATAGCCTAATTGCAGAAGGGGGGGTGTGAAATGAAAATTGGGGTGCGTTTAGCACTTGAAGTATTCCTCTTCAAAATTCTGATTTTGGGACTTATTTTATGACTTGAAATATTCACAATTTATACTCTTAAGGACCTCAATTAAATTACAGTTGCATTATTAAACTCAAGAATATCCAATAATATAGTATGCAACTAAATACAATTCTTAAGAGCAAAACTGATATTAAATCCCCAAAATTTAAACACTTAAGAGAGCAAAGGTTCGACCCATCATAATCTCCAGGCGGTCTGGAAGCGAGCAACGATTGACAGTACGTGTCCCCCACCAGGCGATTTTACTGCAGTAGTATTGGTGTTCTTACTCTTGACGTGCGTGATCTACAAAGCTTTAGTGATGCCTTAAAGGTCGGCTTGCTGGTGTTCCTTGAGTTGTGGCTCGGAACGTATCCTTGGAGTTGAGCTCGGGATAGGGGTTAAGCACGTGGCATTCCTCGACTGTGGCTCGGAATGGCATCCCTCGAGTTGAGCTCAAGATGGCGGATGAACACGAGGAACCCTTGAGTTGACTCGGGTTGGTGAGTGTTGCCGGTGTGAGGGTGCTGGTTGTGGCTAGTACGGACGGGTCCAGATGGATTGCCCTCCTTAGTGATTAGCTGACGAGTTTGGTAGTCTTGGGATGTTATGAACTATGTTCGTATTTAGGAACTCCACCTGGCGTTGCGGTGTGTGATCCGTAGCATGGTTTCCCGCATGTGCTCTATCGATTGTGGCCGATAGGTATGGCAGCAAGACATCTTGAGGTAGTCACTAGAATACGTAGAACACGGTTGACATGGTAGTGGCCATGTGTTATGGAATCAAAGGATAGAAATTCCTTTGGTGTACTTGTGTGATTATCTGATGAAAATATATGGTTTATTTATATGTTTATTCTATTAGCTCACCCTATCCGCTTGTGTTTGGCGATGATCGTGTACGCGATACAAGGGAGCATATGATATTGTAGGTGGATCTAGTGAGGCCTAGAGACGGAGCAGGGCTAGTATTGGGAGAAGATTTTTATCAGAGTTTTTATTATGTTTTGGAACAGTTGCAATATTTTATATTATTAAACTTGGTTTTTATTATGGATTTTATGTTTGAGTCATAGTAGAGGTTTTAAGATTATTTATTACTACTTTAAGATTTTAATTTTCCCGTGTTTTGGAAACATAAGTTATAATAAATAAAGTTTTATTATTTATTTCTTTATTTTATTATTTAAATTCGTAATATTCGGTCGGGATGTTACAAAAAATATATACATATATATATGTATATATATATATATATATATATATATATATATATATATATATATATATATATATATATATATATATATATATATATATATATATATATACCCTTAAACCATAACCATCATAATCCCCCACTAACCAACTACAATATCCTTCAATTCCCTTTTTGGATCACCAATCTAGTTTATCAATATAGGATTGCTTAGGTTCAACTTTTCCAAGACTCAACATGTCACTATAGTCTCATACCCTTTATGCTTTGCTGTTTACCCAATCAGCAACTCAGTTTCCATCAATTTACATATGACTTAACAATTGCACCTACCCATATTTATACCATTCTTCCCAATTGACAAATCCAATTAACCTAACAATCTCAACTTTACTCTAGCAACACCTTATTATGACTAATACCATAACAGTTTATACAACACTTATTCCCTACTCACATTGCAACTCCTACTGTATTATAATGACATTCTCTTCCCATTCAAATCATAGAATTCACACCTCTAGTTTCCACATATCACCATCAATGCTTTCATACAATTACTACTTCCAACTCCAAAGGTAGCACGAACCTGCTTTTCCCAAAGCCTACTAGAATCATCAATAACTCTCACAACCATGAAAAAATCCAGTCCTCTAAGATTGCGCTTGGCTGCAAGCTCTGTGCCGCCAGGCGGTGCATGCAATTTTGGGCAAATTCCCAAAAGACACTATAACGTCGAGTTCCTTTTGTACTTACTAGATTCATCTTGTACTTAGGTATTGGAATGCTGAGTTTACTCATGTATTTAGACCATTAGAAGGCCTTGTACTCACGAAATTCTTTCTGTACTCAGGTATTGGAACACCAAGTTTACTCATACCATTTGAATGTTGAGTTATTCTTATACTCGATTATTGGAACGTCGAGAAGCTCTTATACTCGATCACTAGAACGATGACTTGCTCTTGTTACTAGGTCACTAGAACGCCGAGCAACTTTTTTACTTAGACACTGGAATGCTGAGTTGCTTTCTTGGTCAATCAGGATTGCACACCCATCAGATAATGACAACCCTTAGATCATTTTGCTCATGGTCTTGAATTATGGTTGGCACAACCCTATATGGTGGGAGGTTGTGCATAAATCATTTGTTGTTGCAATTATGCTCATGGTGATTGTCTTGTCTAGAGAGTGTATCCCTACCATCGTTGACTTCAAGCTCTACTCTTGTAGGGTCCTTGGACCCCATTATCTCTTCATATTAGTGAGATGGAGTGTGATCTTTCTTTGACCTCCAAAACTATAAGACTTGGGAAAAATTAAATAAAAAATAAGTATTTGTTTAATAAATGCGACAACGTGAATCCCTAAGTTATTTAATGTGGAGAAAGAAGATAAGAAATAATGGTAGCTCAAGTGGTAGAGCATGTTAATGGTGTGGGGAGGACTTGGGTTCGAGTCTTGTGAATGCCATTTGTGGGTTATTTTTATTATTTAATTATTTTGCATACAAGCATGGTTGTGGGATAAGAGGTTATAAGGCATGGTGCGCATGAAATGTAAAAAAATATGAATTGGTTGAATGGTTATGCATTGATTTGACATTGGCATGGTTATGGGTTGGAACCTTGGTAGATTAAAATTAAACTTTCTTTTTGCCAAAATTCTCTTTGGCATGAATGTGAAAGGGCAGAGAAACTCTAGTTGACAAATGGGTAGCAGAGAGGGGCTGAAAAATCACTCATAATGATCCTTGAATGATCATTACCAAAACCATTAATCTAATTTTCGTTTTTAGTCATTTAACCACCATTAAGACATAATTAAGAGACCAAGTGGGGAAGAGAAGAAGAGTTTTTTAGACTAGACATTTGAGAGCATTGTGAGAAGTGTAATTTTAGAGGCAAACAAAGTTAGTGAGTGCACGTAGGAGCTGAACTGTGGATAGCAAAGGGACGCTATTGTTGGTCAAGAAGAACTATCACCTGTTCAAGTTTAAGCAAGGAAAATCTAGGTTAGGGGAAGCTAGACCTATTTTCGTTTCTTATCTTTTGTTGTCCGATGAATGTTGTGAAATCCGTATGTGATGGTATGATTCTTGTGGTTTTCATATGTTTCTTTTCTTTGGTTATGGGGTACTTAACCTTATTACGTGTGGGGTGATGGGTTCTCTTTGAACCATTTCGGGACAAATTTATTTCTTTTTTTTTATATATATATATATATATATATATATATATATATATATATATTAGTTTTTTGTGAATATTTATTTATACATTATTTGATTACATTATTTTTTTGTAAGTAACTGATATACATTTCTATGTTATATTGTCTGGCACTTGAGATTGACAATTTCATAACTAAAAGTGTTAAGGGTTTCCAAAATTATAAAATTGCGCAAGATATATATAAAGATTAACTTAGGAAATCAATACGATAATAGTTTATATATATATGGATAACTTTGGATGAATAATTGGTGCTTGATTATGTGGTTTTGCAATTGAGTGCCTTTAAATTGACCAAAGTAGGTGCAATTATGTTGTTTCTCAAATTTTTCATGCAGCAGGGATCGTCGGGCGAGGGTTTCCTGCCGCTAGGCGCTAGGTCACTGGTCTTGTTTCGCTGGGCAACATGATTAAGTCGCTGGGCAACTACGATTTTTCTAATATGTGCAGTTTTCATAAAACTACATTTCTCGGTTCCTTAACCGTCCGATTTAAGTGAAATTTTGAAAGGTGATTCAAAACATGTTGTTCTTCACTTTGAACAGTGGAAATTTGAATTAGATTTCTGCAGATGGAGATCTACGTCACTCATGATTGGTTGTTTTTATTCCCTAATAGTATGATTATTAATGGATGATTAAGTGTGCTTAAGTGTTGGTATAGCCTTGATTGGTGAATGTGTATATATATATATATGTGTGTGTGTGTGTGTGTGTGTGTGTGTGTGTGCATATGTGTCTGTGTCTGTGTGTGTGTATGTGTCTGTGTGTGATTGATGAGTATGTTTTCGGTAGTGCTTGCTGAGCCATGTTGAATATATGAACCTATATATGTTAGCTTGAATGTATGATGTTATAAGAGTGTGAAAAATGCCACTATTGATGATATCACTACGACCGAGTGTTGCATGATCATGACGGGTTTTGGGCAAATATGGGAACATGATAATCATACTTTAAATGTAATGGAATTGCGAGGGGATGCAGAATAAGTATATAACTTTGATTGTGTCTTATATGGTGAATGCGTGCTTATACTTGAAAGATGCATGATGTTGTAATTGGAGTATATGAATGTGTTTAATTATGATTTAGTCATGCTAATATGATTGGATAATTGTGGTTGATGTTTTGGATTGTCTGTGGATTGTTTGGGTTCATTAAGAACCTGTCCAAAGTGCAAAAAACCAGTAGCCTTAACTCTACTGGTATGGCGCATGACGGCGCGGGGTGAGCCAGTAGGTGATAGAGACCAAGTAGAGGACATTGGGATCGTGAGGCGCCTAGCGGCAAGGGTGGTTCCACCAAGCAACTACTATCAGACAATGGCTCTGTTTCTGTTTGGCGCCTAGCGGCAAGAAGGCTCCGTCAGGCGGTCTACGCTAGAATGTCTCCTAGTAGCGCTTAGGCAATGCTAGGCGAGATCGCAGAGTGTAATGTGTTCGTGTGGCTTGCGTTTTGTATGTTGTATTGTGGGACTTGGACCAAGAGATGCTTGGGTCATGAGCGGGGAGGTTCATGGCTGGTGGTGAACACGTGGTGATATGAGTAGGGAGGTTCATATCTTGATAGTCTTGTGTGGGGATACGAGCGGGGAGGTTCGTATGTTCCGTGTTCATACTTGAAAGATGCTGCGAGTGGGGAGGTTCGTAGCTGGTGAATCATGTGTGTTGAACTACGGGTGGGGAGGTCCGTAAAGTTGAACTACGAACGGTGAGGTTCATAGAGGCAGGACCACGAGCGGGCAGGTTCGTTGGAGCATCCTATATCCTGGGTCCATGGTCAAAGTAATTGCTTGTGTGGTATGGATGCGCGTGGTCTATAATGCTTCAATGATACCTTAAAGGTCAGCTTGCTGGTGTTCTGTGAGTTGTGGCTTGGAACGTATCCCTTGAGTTGTGGCTCGAGATAGGGGTTAAACACGTGGCATTCCTTGAGTTGTGGCTCAGAATGGCATCCCTCGAGTTGTGGCTCGAGATGACCGATGAACACGAGGAACTCTTGAGTTGTGACTCAGGTTGGCGAGTGTTATCGGTGTGAGTGTGCGAGTTATGGCTCGTACGGCGGGTCCAAATAGATTGACCGCCTTGGTATGAGACCAACGAATTTGGTAGTTTTGGAATGTTACGAATGATATTCGTATTGGGAACACCACCTAGTGTTATAGAGTGTGGTCCGTAACATGGTTTCCCGCATGTGTTTTGCTAGTTGTGGCTGGTAGGTGTGGCAGCAAGACAACTTGAGGTATTCATTGGAAGATGTAGAACATGGGTAACATGGTAGAGGCCATGTGTTATGGAATCAAATGATGGAAATTCCTTTGGTGTGTTCGTGTTACTATAATTGTTTCATATTATGTGTATGATTTAAACTGTTAGCTCACCGTATCTGCTTGTTTTTTGTCGATGATCATGTATGCGGTACACGAGAGCAGATGATGTTGCAGGTGGATCTGGTAAGGTATAGAACCGAAGTGTGGGCTATCATGGGAACATTTCTACAGAGAGTTTATTTTTATGAATTTTAAGGTTTCTCTTGTAATCAATTGAGTTATAGAAATTGGTTTTATTATGAGACGGTTTTTGATAATATATTGAATTTTATAATAATTGGTTCTGAGCTGGTTTTCGTTATGAAATAAAGTTTTATATTTCCCGTGTTTTGGAAAATGGAGCTTAATAAATGAGGTTTTAATATGAATATCCTATTTTATTAATTAAATTCGTAATATCCGGACGAGATGTTACAAAAACTCCTCCCATGGTCTATTATACTAATCTCAACCTTTTATAGATCAAAATTATATCATTTGGAGTGGTTGTGCGAGACTCCACTACTCAGAGGGAGTTCGTCAATTGCTTCTCAGAGTATTCCTGTTGGAGGTGTCTTTCTTTCTCCCTTTTGTCAAGTTTGTGGTTCTTTTACTCAAGTGTTGTATTTGTTTCGCCATTGCTTTTCTTATGTGGGCTTCGTCCTAGACTCTATGAATAAGATCCATATCAGCTTGTAGTTTTTTTCATTGTGCTTTTCATCAAAGTGTTGTCTTGTCGAGCTCTAGTAACGATTAATTTTTTTTCTATAAGGAAGCGTGAGGATAACTTTGGTGATGCTTTAGGTTTGTAATGAAGGATGATGTAAGTTGATACCGAGACCATCCAAATTGCCTGTTGTGCAGTGCATAAAAGTTTTCTAGGGGAAAATATTGTTTAGAGTTTTATAGGGTAGACTCCTAAAAAAAAGAAGTGAGTCAAAATGGACAGACTTAAGAACCTTGTCTTTCCTAGCCAAATTTTTCCTCAAACTCTTTTTACAAATTTCCTTATAGAAATTCATGCTTTTGATTTAATGAAATATCTTTAACCAGGACATTGCATTCTTATAAAGAATATTACTCGTACTCTCAAGTTTCTTCTTTTACCTTATGCATATTGATCTATTAACATTCTCATGCCTTGAGGATTTTGTGGTCGTCGTGGTTGCGATCGATTTGTAAGTTGTCATCATTATGAGCTTCATCTTTGAGTTGGAGTCTTAGGCTCTCAAGAGCCAACCTATTACATCCTTGTCGATAATCTCCAAGTTTTGATAAGAGATAGGAGAAATCTACTAACTTATGGTCACACTTAACACTTTTGAAATAAATCTCAAATGGCTCTGTATCTGAGGTTATACGCTGCTCTTAATGCTTTTGAAATAAATCTCGAATGACTTTTCATCCGAGCTTATTATCATTACCTCTTGCTAGAATTTGGGTTTGATCAATTTTCTTTTCTTGATGTGAGGTTTCACCTGGCTTTTAAGATGTTTCTTGAACTTTTTCATGGTGGCTAACAGAAGGGTGATGTTCAAATTTTTTCTACATACTGTAGAGATGCGTTGGCCAAGCTTAACTTGAAGGCCAAGCTTTAGAAGAAGGGTACTAGAACCTTATCTCCATGCTGCTAGCAGCAAACATTTTTCGCAGTGACAGCACATCCAATCCGTCGTAGATGGCCTCGTCAAACGCCACCAGGATCAACTCATCACTAGCTAGGGGGAAGTCAACAAACCTTGCACACAACCACGTGGGCTTTTGGGCACACCATCCTTAGTTTTTGAAGCCTTGGTTAAAGACGCTAACTCTAAGGATGATATTGGTAGCAGTCACGCAATTGTCATAGGTGGCGTCCCATATGCAAATGGTGCAGTCGTTCAAGACGGAGTAGAGATGCCCTCGAAGTGGCCGATGAGGCAGTACAGGAAGGTGAGCATGGCGAACATGCACTGCTTTGCAATTGTTTTGGCAACCCTCAGACAAGTGTGACGGTGGTTGATGATGGTAGCGCTTGAGGCCAAGTGGGAGAAGATGGATGATGAAGGTGATGATGTGTCATCATTTGACTGGTAAAACTTGAGTAAGGACGATGGACACATGGAAACTTTTCATTGGGCAGATTTAGAGAATGAGGATAAACATGTCGTGGCCTTTGATTGGTGAGCTTTGTGAGTAGAGAATAGTTTAAAAAGTGGAGTGCATAAGTAAATTCGAGGGTGCAATACATATTTTATGCAATTCAAATGTTATTTTCAATGCGTTTTTGTCTCACAAGGCCATCATTGAAATTTGGCCTTATTCGGAAGGTGTTTTGCAATTTCTTTATTTTCAAATCTTGTATGAGATTAAGATACCTTCACCTGCATACAAAAATATTAGAATAAATAAGAAAATATTTTATGCAACTCAAATGTTATTTTTGATGTGTTTTTATCTCACGAGGCCACCATGGGAATTTGGCTTTATTCTGAAGGTGTTTTGTAATATCTTTATTTTCATACCCTGTATGAGATTAACATAACTTCACCTGCATCAACAAATATAAGAATATCCAAGAAAATATTTTAATCAACTCAAATGTTATTTCTGATGCGTTTTTATCTCATGGGGCAACCATGGGAGTTTGGCCTTATTCTAAATGTGTTTTGTAATTTCTTTAATTTTTAACCTTGTATGAGATTAACTTAACTTCACATGCATCAACAAACATTATAATATCCAAGAAAATAATTTTTGCAACTCATGCTATTTTCGATGCATTTTTATCTTACGAGGCCACCATGGAAATTTGGCCTTAGTCTGAAGGTGTTTTGTAATTTCTTTATTTTCACACCTTGTATGAGATTAACATAATCTCACCTACATAAAAAAACATAAGAATATCAAAGAAAAAATTTTAATTACTCGGATAATACCTATTTTGGTAGAAGTGTGTCAATCTGGTACCTGCTTTTAAAAAAGTGTCAATTGCATCCCACCTTTTGAAAAAGTGCTTCAATTAGGCTGCTTTCAAACGGAGTTGACTAACGCTGTTAACGACGTGCCACGTGTCAGTCTGTGGTTTTTTTTTATTTTTTTAATTTTTAATTTTTTCTTTTAATTTACTTTTATTTTTTGAAAAAAAATAAAAATACTATGTGTCAGGTCCCTGTGTGACACGTGGCATTGTCAGTGCCACGTGTCAGTGTCACTATCAGATGTCATTGTGTTTATTTTGATTTAGTCCCCATATATGTCTTTTTGTTTCAATTTTGTACCTATTTATGTGTATCTGATTCAATTTGGACCTAATTTTTTTTAATAATTAAAATCCATTTTTTTATGAAATTAAAAGTAATTAAGTATAAAAGTTTTATAAAAATTAAATATTTGATATTTATATTAAAATTTAGTGGTAAAAATCATTTTATTAAGTCATTTTCAATAAATAAAAAATTAGTATAGCATTCATACAAATAAAAATTTTGGTTTAAAATTAGTAAGAGACAATATTGTTCTATTTTGGAAAAAAAAAATAATAATTAACAAAACATGAGTACTTAATAAAAAAGTAATTAATAAAGTAATATATTAAAAATTCGTTTTTAATAAAAAATATTAGTATATCATTTATACAAATAATAAATTTGGTATGAAATTGAGAGAAACAATATAAATATTAGTACTTAATTTTGTAAAAATATTTATACTTAATTAGTTTTAATCTTATAAAAAATGGTTACAAAAATATTTTAATTATTAAAAAAAATTGGGACAAAATTGAATCAGATATACATAAGTAGGTACTAAATTAAAACAAAAAGACATATATGGGGACTAAATCGAAATCAACACAATGGCATCTGATAGTAACACTGACACGTGGCATTGCAATGCCATGTGGCATTGACAACGCCACATGTCACACATAGGGACTTGACACGTGATATTTTTATTTTTTTATTCAAAAAATAAAAAATAAAAAAAACCACATACTGACACGTGGAACGTCGTTAGTAGCGTTAGTCAACTCCATCTGAAAGGGACCAAATTGAAGCACTTTTTCAAAAGTTGGGATGCAAACACCTTTTTAAAATCGGGTACCAAATTGACACACCTCTAACAAAGTGGGTACCATCCGAGTAATTAAATCCAAAGAAAAATATTTCAATAAACTCAAGTGCTATTTTCGATGCATTCTTATCTCAAAAGGCCACCACATGAATTTGGCCTTATTTTGAAGGTGTTTTGTAATTTCTTTATTTTCACACCTTGTATGAGATTAACATAACTTCACATGCATCGAAAAACATTAGAATATCCAAGAAATTATTTTATGCAACTCAAATGCTATTTTCGATACGTTTTTATCTCATGAGACCACCATTGGAATTTGGCCTTATTTTGAAGGTGTTTGAAATTTCTTTATTTTCACTCCTTGTATGAGATTAACATAACTTCACCTACATCAACAAATATTAGAATATCGAAGAAAATATTTTATGTAACTCAAATATTATTTTCGATGCGGTTTTATCTCACGATGCCATCGTTGGAATTTGACTTTATTCTAAAGGTGTTTTGTAATTTCTTTATTTTCACACCTTGTATAAGATTAACATAACTTCATTTACAACAATAACATTAGCATAACTAATAAAATATTTTATGCAACTCAAATGTTATTTTAATGTGCTTTTATCTCACGAGGCCACCATTGGAATTTGACCTTATTTTGAAGGTGCTTTTGTATTTTTTTTCTTATTTTCACACCTTGTATCGGATTAACATAACTTCATCTACATCAATAAACATTAGAATATACAATAAAATATTTTATGCAACTCAAATGTTATTTTAATGCGTTTTTATCTCACGAGGCCACCATTGGAATTTGGCCTTATTCTGAAGGTGTTTATGTATTTTTGTTTTATTTTCACACCTTGAATAACTTTAGCTGCATCAATATACATTATAATATTCAAGAAAATATTATTTTCAACGCGTTTTTATCTCACGAGGCCATTATTGGAATTTGGCTTTATTCTAAAGTTGTTTTGTAATTTATTTAGTTTCACACCTTGTATGATATTAACATAACTTCAACTATATCAACAAACATTAGAATATCTAAAACAATATTTTATGCAACTCAAATTGTTATTTTTGATGCGTTTTTAAATCAAGAGGCTATCATTAGAATTTGACTTTATTTTGAAGGTGTTTTGTAATTTCTATATTTTCACACCTTGTATGAGATTAAAACAACTTAACATGCATCAACAAACAATAGAATATCTAAGACAATATTTTATGCAACTCAAAAATTATTTTTTATGCACTTTTATGTTACGAGCAACCATTGAAATTTGGAGTGCTTGTTGAGTCAGGTGTTATCAAAGCAATGGGAAAAATCTTTTTTTTACACTAATTATTCATAAAATTTGAATGAATCATATTGAATGAAAGAAATAGAGTGCCAAGATAGCATTATTACAAGGCATTGCAAAATTCTGACCATAAATATTCATGGTACCTAATTGTTAGTAGTTATGGACAATCTTCATAGTTGATCTTAATAATGAGTTATCTTATTATGTAAGGATTGTATAACATGTTAAGATCTTCATAGCCTGTAAACCTTTGGACAAGTGGCAAAATATGAGTGGATTGGATAATTCTCATGTATGCTCTTGAGGGTTGGAACACAGAGGAAGATCCATATGCAAAATACTCTCTAACGCTCAAGTCAGTAAGATAGTTTGGATCTTTTAGAGTAAAAGAGAATGAGTTTGAGAGAGTGTGTATTTCTTGATGAAATACTAGGTGTATTTATAGGGTTTCTAGGCGCTTATGATTTGTGTGATAAAAATAGATAATATCAAAAGAATATCAAATAATATAAACAAATATAATAACTTATTGTTTATATGTTAAATTAGTGGAATAATAACAATAATGTGATACATTACATGATAGACCAAATATTCTATAAATATATGATATTAACGAATATCACGACATAATCAAACTATCGAGATTTAGTCACATATACTATTAATATATGATTATTTTCACCAACAAACATATCTCATAATATCTTTCAACTACTTTAGGTTAGGAAAGTTGAATGGACCTTGTTGGGCCACACCAGTAAGCATATTTGGTGGGTCGGACATATACAATCATAGAAAATAATGTGATTGTAGTTTTAGGCCTTGATGATACCATCCTAAATTAAGATACATTTCACTTAATTATTAAATCAAATATTAACAAGTATCAAAACAAATGGGATAGTTTATTTAAATCTATTTAAATAAAAGAGTTATCACTATTTTAAATAATATTTAGGTTATCTAAGAGTAAATTATATTCGGAAGTGTTTCATATAAATGTCATCAATGTAACAAGTTTGTTAATTTTAACATTTATTGTGACCTATACATAGTAGAAAACAATGTTAAAGGACATATTACATTATGCAATATGTATTGCAACTAAAAAAACACATATTACAATGGTTTTTTAATGGAATTAATGTAATATATTATTTTTCCTTTAGAAAAGAACATATTACATTGATTTTGATCCAAAATAATGTAACATATAATATTTTTTAAAGATAAGGTTGTGCATTCCAATCATTATAAATAATTTCAAATAACCACACTAGACTACATAAAATTAAAATTTAATACTAGTTCAGGCTATTACATACCAAACTTCTATTTGAACATCAAAACTTACTTAAGTACATCAATATAAAAAGTTGTCATAGGCCAAATCATGAACATGCTAACACTGAAAGATAAAGTTTGCACTTATGTTGCATGAGTCAGGGAGGTGGATAACCTAGTTGTCCATTAGACAAAAAAAGGCTGACAAAGGCCAAAGATGATAAAATTAATAGTCAATGATGGTGGCTCACAACGTGAGTATGTTCAAAAAGTGATGAATTCATATTTATGCCTTCATTTAATGTTTAATTATGGATATTTAATTGAATTTTTGTGTTTAAAGAGTGATTTAATTGATAGTTATGATAATTAGGTTTATTGAGCATGAGATACAAAAACATGTTAAAAATAATTGTTTACTTGCATAAATGTTTTTTGGATATTTTGAGGTGTGTTAGTGGAACTGCAGTTAAGTTGAGCTCATGGAGGTGTGGAAATAAATTGATTAAAGCTTCATGACACCTTAAAGATAAGCCAAGCATTGCATGAAGAAGGCAAGAAAATATTTAAAAAGTGAAGAAGTTTGACTAAGTAAAAAAGAAGGAATGAGCAACAAAAAATGGACCTTGCAATTTTCTCTATCTTTTTCCAGAAAAAGAACTTTTATAATTCATAAATATTTATAATAAAGGATACTTTGAGGAAAATATATCTTTAGATATTTTATTTGATATTTTTAAATAATTATCTTATTTAATTATATCATAAAATATGAAAAGATAATAACTATCAAATCTTTTTAAATATGACAAGATCTTCTTAAATCTTGTGAAATATCCACACCAAACAGATATATCTTGAAGATATTTGATCATTTAAAAGATAATTGGAGAAGATTGCAAATTGTTGATTTGGGAAATCAATGTAAATATTAGTTGGTGATAATTTATCACATATCTTTAAGTAATTAATTTATTTAATTATATCAGATATTGATATTATCAACCAACTATATTTGTCAAATAATTTTAAAATTGGTTATATCTCTCCAAATATTTTTAGATATTCATAATCACTATAAAGATAAATGATATTTATCTTTATCTTTATTTTAAAAGATATTTGAGAGATTTTAGCAAAAGAAAATCATTGTCCAAGTCCTACATAAAGAAACCAAGAAGAAATAGAAAAAGAAGCTCATAACTTCAGAGTTTAGGAACCCTTAAGGAGGGCCTAATTTCTTTCGCTCTCCCAACATTGTCTTCTTATATTTTTATTTTGTTTTGCATTCCATGGAGGGCTAAGCTTCATGGGTTAGTTCCATTATAATTTCTTAATTGGATTCCGAGGTTAGATGAATAAATTGGTTTGTTCTTGTGATTCTTGTTGTGATTTATTTTCATCTATGTTTGGTTCTTAATGTAAGATCTGTGAAATTTAATTAATTAAATAAATAAAAATAAATGCGGGTAGTAGAAGCCTTTATGACATTTAATTCTGACATGAATGATGTGAAATAGTACTAGCTTAAATGGTCAAGAGTACTTGATTGTGTGAGAGGACTTGGGTTCAAGTCTTATGTATGCCATATATATGTTATTTAATTTATAATTATTTTAGTAATGTGCTGGATCAGGATGAGTGATAATATAATCATAAAATTATATGAATTATCATGAAACAAGAATTGGTTAAATGGTTGTGCATTAATTTGGACATTCACTTGGTTATGGGTTCAAACCTTGGTAGATAAAAAATTAAGCTTTCTTTTTGCTTATCTTAAAATTTCCAATTTTAAGCAAAGGAATCCAGAATATGGGACCACACTAATTTTACGTATTTGATTAATTGCATGATGTATATTTTGTATGTATGTATGTTTTCCCTTTGTCCTTGATTACATTTCGTGTTTCTGGAATTTTCCAGAAACTGTCAAGCGACGCATATGTTTTGTGTGACTTTTTGGGTTGTTGCGAGGAACCACCTAGCGGCAAGCAATGTGCCGCTAGGCGACATATCTCTGATCAACCCAATTTCTGAGTTTTTGGCATGAACTGTCTGGCGGTGCTGAACACCCGCCAGGCGACGCGAGCAAGTTTACTCGAATTGGAGTCTGTTGGGGTTCTGGGTGGAGTTTGATTGGGGAAAACGGTAGCTTTAAACATTAATTGATGATTGGATGCTTATAGACTTTGAATTACATGCGAGTGGAGGTTAAAATTGATGAAATTGCCATAAACATCTTTTAGGGTTGGAAGGATTAGGGGTTTTGATGAATTGAGTGTAATGGTTGTTAATTGCACTAGAATTGTTGTCGGAGATAGTTAAAAATTGAACATTTGTGTCACTATTATTATGTTCGCATGCGAAACAATTAAGAAAGGTAAAGAAAAGCATTGGGGAAATGTTAGAGGGTCTTCGCAAGTGCTGAAATTTTGGGAATTTGCCCAAAAATGCATGCACCGCCTGGTTGCACGGGGCCTGCTACCAGGCGCCAACGTAGAGACAGTGATTCTGTGTGGTTGCGAGGTACAGTGCTGGTTTTGGGATATTTTGATGTCCAGTTGTTAGTGAACATTTGATTCTGAGAAATTATCAAGAGGATTAAAAATGAATTAATTTGAGGGTGGATTTGGGGTAGGAAGAATTGGAATTTTTGCACTTTCTAGTTTAGTACCTAAACTAGTATAAATGGATGAGGTTGGCTGGGAAAAGCAAAAAAGAAAGATTTAGGCATTGGGATTACTATTAGGTGCCTAATTAGCTAAGTGTGTAGCCAATGTGTATAAGTGTTGAATAATCTAGCATGAGCTTGAAAAGAATAGCTGAGTAATGACAAACCATGTTTATATTAAGGAGTTGGGAAAGGGTATAATAATGGTCAGTGGAATTGATAAGAATGAGTGTAATAGCTTGTACACTAAGGGCAACCTAAAGCTAATAGAATGCAACTGGGATTGAATATGATGATTAACGACAATGTTGGTTACGTGTAGCTAAGTATCTAGATTAATGATAAGTATTGAGGTAGTGAATGGTGTGTGAGAAAATTAGCATGCTGTGAAAAATCAGTACCATTTGTTGTACTGGTGTAGCGCCTAGCAGCAGAATTGGAGTCGCCAGGTGATAGCTACAAAAAAGTGGGGTTTTGGAACGCGTAGCGCCTAGCGGTGAAGGTGGTCCCACCAGGCGATGTTTGTAAGTCAGGGTGCTTTGAGGCGCTTGGCGATCTGGAGACGTGTTTCGCCTAGCGGCTCAGGAGTAGCGCCAAGTGATAATGCAAAGATCAAGCCTTTTTTTGCTTGCTTTGGATGTGCGTGGTATACAAGGCTTTAGTGATACTTCGAGGGTTAGCTTGCTGATGTTCCTTGAGTTGTAGCTCGGAACGTATCCCTTGAGTTGTGGCTCGAGATAGTGGTTAAGCACGTGGCATTCCTTTAGTTGTGGCTCAGTGATGAGTTGGGGATTTAATTGAATTTTCTGTGCTTAAAGATTGATTTAATTAGGATTTGTGATTATTGGATTTATTGAGTAAGTTTGGTAAAAGTGGCGTAAAAATTGATTTTAGTTGCATAAAATATTATTGGATATTCTAACGTTTGTTAATGCAGCTGGAATTTATTTTTGGTCATTGATAGTGTGGATTTGAAATATTCAAAGTTACAAAATAAGTCCAAAATCAAGAAATTCTGGAAAAGAATAAATCAGGAGCTAAATGCACCCCCAGATTTTATTTGCACACTCCTTCTAAAGTGGACCACCAAAAACCTGTTCTACACCCCCAGTTTTCACTAAGTTGCACCCCTCCTACTACTTAAACTCCACTCGACCAGATCATGCCATGTGGCAATCCTCAACTTTTAAAATTGGCCAACCAGGACAAGCCACGTGGCAACAATCCTTGCACTAACAAGCTGTCCAATGGAAGGTTGCCACGTCATCATCTTCATCTCCCAAAACAGAAACCCTAATTTTCCTCAAACCCTAGCCGCCACCATCAACCTCCACGGCAGCCGCCGCCGTTTCCGACCACAGTCTGGATTCACGACGCACCAGCAAGATCTGCAACAACCACGCCAGAAATCGCATCATGCATCCATGGCAGTACCACGATCTTCATCACCGTTCCACCTTCGAACAGATCTGCGCCACCACAGTTTCGTGCACCTGAAAACGCAGCAACCACATCGCTGGAGAAGAGAAGATCTGAAACCTGCACTGCGCGAGCTTCCACCGCACCTACAATCTCCATCTTCTCGCTGCCAACTTCACCACCTTCGAAGATCTCGCAACAGCACCACTTCCTAGCAAACACCATAAATATGCACCTGTAACCATGTTCACAACAGCACCAGCGGAACAGCGGAATAGAGGAAAATGCGAATCAGTCGAGCCACCGCGAGTAACATCAACACAGATCCGAACCAGTCACGCACCTGCACCACACCTGGAAACGCAGTAGCCATGGCAGCATCCACCTGCAACAGAAACGCGAATCCATCTCGACGACTGCAGCAACTGTTCGAACCAATCTTTGTACTCGTAACAGCCACCGTGAATGCCATCCATGTGCCTGATGCAGCCTTGACGCGAGCACACCATGTCGTCGGATCACCATGAGCCACCACGCCAATCGCTGGAACAACACCATCGAACCACCGCGCCTTTGCTGTCAGATGCGCAGCCAAGGGAGGAAAGAGGAAGGAGGAGCAAACCCTAATTCTGGAGAGAGTCTCTACGCCACGTGTCAGGCTGCTATTGGACAATCCAATTGGTCAACTGGTCAACTCTGGTCAAATGGTCAAAGTCAGTAGTCAACTCTGGTCAAAACTGCAAAAATGGTTAAATAAGAGGGTTGGAAATTTGGCAGAAATTAAGTTGCTAATTAATTAAATAAAAATAAAAGAGTTTAGCAACCGACAGATAAAGCCCTAAGTCTAGTTGAAGCCTATATAAAGAGACTTAGGGAGCAGAAGCGAAAGGACTTACAACTTAGAACTCTCTAGTTTTGGCAGACGCCGTCATCCATCACATCTCTCATTCTCTCTTTTCTTTTTATATTTCTTTCCTTCATATCATCATGTATTCCATCAAAGCCATGGAGGACTAAGCTTTTAGGGTTGATTCCACTGTAATTTCTTAAATGGATTCTGAGGTTAGATGAATTTATGTGTTTGTTATTTAGATTATTGTTGTGGTTTTTGTTTATCTATGTCCTTTGCTTCTTAATCGA
>Ga0214545_1005734_pt1 | contig 22171 bp, 13 predicted proteins | sample CNSS4metaG_FD_160064 | JGI IMG/M metagenome (GOLD analysis project Ga0214545, IMG submission 160064) | Root nodule microbial communities from cowpea collected in UCLA plant growth center, Los Angeles, California, USA - CNSS4 | ecosystem: Host-associated > Plants > Roots > Nodule | place: USA...
GGACCGAGTCAATCTCATGGTCCGGAATGCATCTCCTGGTAACCTGATCACTGCACATTTTCCACAGATAGGGGTCATCCCAAATGTAATACCTAGCATCGCTCTTGAGTTTATCACATTGAGCTCTAGATGCTAGGGGAGGAAAAACAGAAGCAGCAAGATAATTAACAATGTTAGCAAACCAAGGTGAGGAAGAAGTAGAGAGTGTCAACAAACTTTCATCGGGAAAGTAATCTCGGATTGGTGAAGCATCATCAGTAGACCTCTCAATCCTGCTTAGGTGGTCTGTAATCAGGTTTTGTGCTCCACTCCTATCATAGATCTCCAAATTGAATTCTTAGAGCCAGAGCATCCATCTTATCAGCCGAGGTTTTAATTCTGCCTTCTTCTACAGGTACTTAAGAATTGCATAGTCAATAAACACAACAACAGGAGAACCAAGCAGATAAGATCGAAACTTTTCAAGTGCAAAAACTACCGCAAGGAGCTCCTTTTCTGTTGTGGTGTAATTTGATTGGGCAGCATCTAATGTCCTAGAGGCGTAGTAGATTACCCTCGGCTGCTTATCAATCCTTTCAATTAGAACAACCCCCAATGCATAGGTTGATGCATCACACATAAGCTCAAATGGGGCTGTCCAGTCCGACGACTGAATGATTGGAATTGTGGTCAGGGCCTTCTTGAGCCAATCAAAAGCCTCTTTGCATCCTCCATCAAAGATGAAGTCAACATCCTTTTGCAGTAGGTTGGACAGTGGGAGGGCCTTTTTGCTGAAGTCCTGAATAAAGCGCCTGTAAAACCTTGCATGGCCAAGAAAAGAACGAACCTCTCGCACATAAGAGGGGTAAGGCAATTGTGAAATAATTGAAATCTTGGCATGGTCAACTTCAATGCCCTTTCTTGAAATTATGTGCCCCAATACTATGCCTTGTTCTACCATGAAATGACATTTCTCAAAATTGAGAACAAGGTTAGATTGGATGCACCTGTTTAAAACTCTGTCCAAACTATCCAAACATACATCAAATGAGGACCCATACACATTAAAGTTGTCCATAAACACCTCTATGCATTTTTCAAGAAAATCACTAAAAAAGCTAAGCATGCACCGCTAGAATGTGCCAGGGGCATTGCATAGGCCAAACGGCATCGTCCTATAGGCAAAAGTGCCAAAGGGGTAGGTGAATGTGGTTTTCTCTTGGTCCTCAGGTGCAATGTGAATTTGAAAGTAACCAGAAAACCCATCAAGAAAGCAATAGTGGGACTTACCTGCCAAGCGCTCAAGCATTTGATCAATAAAAGGTAGGGGGAAGTGGTCTTTTCTGGTTTCTTGATTTAGCCTTCTGTAGTCAATGCAAACTCTCCAACTGTTTTGCACTCTTGTTGGAATCAACTCTTCTTTTTCGTTCTTGACTACAGTGAGGCCTGTCTTTTTAGGAACAACATGGATGGGGCTGACCCACTGACTGTCAGAAATGGGGTAGATGATCCCAGCTTGTAGAAGCTTGGTCACCTCCTTCGTGACAACATCCGAGATGATAGGGTTGAGTCGCCTCTGTGGCTGTCTCACTGGCTTTGCTCCATCTTCTAACAATATCCTGTGCATGCATGTTGATGGGCTAATACCAGGAATGTCAGCCAATGTCCATCCAATTGCCTTCTTGTGCTTTTTAAGAACGTGCAACAACCTCTGCTCTTGTTCAACAGTGAGGGAGGTGGAAATGATGATAGGCAGTTTGTCCTCCTCCTCTAAGTAGACATACTTGAGGTTGTCTAATAGTGGTTTCAACTCTGGAGTACTGGATGCTGGCTGAATATCAGGAACCAGAGGGGAGGGAGAAATGGGTTCCACAGCTTGTACCTGAGCATAACAATCAGATGCATATGTACTTCCTACAACATGGTTAGTGTAATCTGACTGTATAACATCAAAATCATATGGTACAGCACCCAGTGAGTCAAACTCAGCAGATTCAAATTCAATATCATCCACATCATAATCAGCATCAGGATCAGAATCAAGAACATCAATGCATGCAAATTCAGACAACTCAGACACAGATGAATGTTTTAATGCATGCAAAGAGTGGAAATCAGAAATCAATCCATCAACAACATCATCAATAATATCCATGTGAAAAATAGAGTGATCCTCAGAAGGATGTTTCATGGCATCCAGAATGTTAATTCGCACAACAATATCATCAAACTCCATGGACAAAGTACCTGCATGGACATCAATTTTGGTTCGTGCAGTTTTCAAAAATGGTCTGCCTAAAATGATTGGTGCAGAACCATGTGAGAATCCCTCTTCCATATTAAGAATGTAAAAATCAGCAGGGAAAATCAACTCACCAACACGAACCAAAACATCATCAACCAAACCTACGGGGAGGGAAACACTTCTATTTGCCAACTGAATCACCACACTCGTAGGTTACAGGGGTCCAAGAGAAAGAGATTTAAAAATAGATAGAGGCATTACATTTATTGAAGCACCAAGATCAAGCATTGCATTTTCAAATTTATTGTTACCTATCATGCAAGGTACACAAAATGTACCTGGGTCCTTGCACTTCTCAGGAATCTGAAGAACAGATTTACCTATCAATGCTGACACATTTCTCCCCATGCTGATCTTTTCGTTTCCTTTTAGCCTCCTCTTGTGCATGCATAGCTCCTTCAAGAACTTTGCATATCTGGGAATCTGTTTAATGGCATCCAACAGAGGTATGCTCACCTTCACCTTCCTGAATGTTTCTAAGATCTCCCTATCAACCTCTTCCATCTTTTTGCTTGGAATGGCTCTTGGAGGGAAAGGAAGAGGTATGGAAGGTGCAGCAGTAGAGGTGGATGGCGTAGAAGTCACACCAGATGTGGAAGGACTAGCTGCATGAGCATCACACTTTCTCTGAAGTGTGCCAGGGTTGACTTCCTTTGGAGGTGTAGGCTCGGGAGTGGGAACTTCAATGTTCTTCCCAGATCTCAATGTAATGGCACTCACATTCCTTGAATTTTCCACCATTTGTGATGGAAGCTTGTCAGAATTCTGAGCCTGTGCTTGGTTTAGCTGAGTGGCCATCTGCCCCATTTGATTTGTCAAACTCTGGATTGAGGCCCTAGTCTCCTGCTGAAATTGCATATTTTGAAGGGTCATCATCCTGACTAACTCCTCCAATGAAGTAGAAGAAGAAGGTGCAGGTGCTACAGTAGGAGCTGGTGTGGGTACAGGTGGAACAAGAGCAGCTTGTGGTGCAGGTGCAACTCTTTGCTGTGGAGGTGGCTGCACATTTTGAAATTGCTGGGGCTGTTGGTTACCCTGGTTTCCCCCATCTCAAATTAGGGTGATTCCTCCATCCTGGATTATATCTGTTTGTTGAAAAATCATGGTTCTGTTGTTGATGTTGGGGCCTATTGTTGTTGAAAATATTAGCTGCATAGGCCTGAGGGGTATCCACTTGTGTAGAAGAAGAAGCAACAACAGCCTGTTGTGGCAATGCTGGGCAAGAGTCTGTAAAATGATCAACAGATGTACAAAGGCCACAAACTCTTGCAGTTGGAGCTCTCTGATTGGTAACAAGTTGATTGACCAGTGAGGTAAGAGCATCAATCTTACTTTCCAACTTCTTCGTGTACTCTGCTGCCCCTACATCATGAACACCTTTAACAACTATGGCATCACTCCTTGTGCCAAATTGTTAAGAATTTGAAGCCATGTTCTCTATTAGTTGTATGGTTGCAGTTGGGGTTATGTTACCAAGGGCACCATCACTTGCGGCATCAATCATACTTTGATCCATGTGGTGCAAGCCTTCATAAAAATACTGTAGAAGGAGATGTTCAGAGATCTGATGGTGTGGGCAGCTTGAATAGAGATTCTTGAACCTCTCCCAGTACTCATAAAGGGTCTCCCCAGATTGTTGCTTGATGCCAGAAATCTCCTTCCTTATGGTTGTTGTCCTTAAAGCAGGGAAGAACTTGGCAAGGAACAATCTCTTCAGGTCATCCCAGCTTGTGATGGACCTGGGTGCTAGGTAGTACAGCCAATCTTTCGCATTACCCTCCAAAGAATGAGAGAAAGCCTTCAAGTATACATGGTCCTCTTGGACATCTGCAGGCTTCATGGTGGAATAGACGACATGAAACTGCTTCAAGTGTTTGCACGGTTCCTCACTTGCAAGACCATGAAACTTTGGCAACAAGTGTATTAAACCAATTTTCAGCACATACGGAACCTCCTCCTTAGGGTATTGAATGCATAAACTATCATAAGTGAACTTTGGTGCAGTGAGCTCACTCATGGTTCTCACAACAAGTGTATTAAACTAATTTTCAGCACACTATTCATGCGCGCCGCGACACTATTCACTACACTACACAGAAACACACAGGAATGGAAACAGGCACTCAACTTAACACAACATGAACATCGCAATGAACATATACCAACTCAACCACACTTGAACTACATACACACCAAAACACGGAACACAAACACACTGAAAATTTTACTTTGAACGAAACGATTGGTCCCCGGTAACGGCGCCAAATTTGATAGAGGTCGTACCCCACCAAATTAAATCAGAATAAATGCAGTACATGAAAGTGAACCAAGTCGTCTCCCAACGACCAATATCTTGATTCAAAGCTTCAATTTCCAGATGAACACAACAATAACACAAAGGGGGGGTTGGTAGATTCACACAAAATTGCTAAATTCTAATAAAAACCCCGAAACTGAATTAAACACAGAATTCAAAATGTACTGATTCCTTGATTCCACTGAAAATCCACCAATCATAGGTTACTAAATCAATTCTCTTATCCAATTTACTCTCATGAAATCTGAATTAATCAACTATGCGAAAATTAACACAACTTCATTATGCAATTAAGCATAACACACATCTTTCTTTCAATTTCACACACACACACACAGATTAAGCAACTGTGGTCAAAACCCGAACTCACTAAGCATGACAAGGATTCTGAAATTGTGGAAAACATGAACCCATGATTAAGCATCACAGATTCCATTTCATTCAAAGCTACGAAATTGAATAGGATGAAGAGAAAATAGGAATTAGAGTGCACTGCAAAACATCAACCTCATGGTTTCAATTCAGTTTCTTCAAGGAACCAATACGAAAAACATAGCTAGACATGGAAAATGAAACAATCAACCACTTCGAATCTGAAACAGAACCTCAAACTCAAAAACACTAACCTCAAACGCAAATTAAGAGCAAAAAGAGAGATTTCAAGGCTTCAATGAAATGTAAAATGGTGCTGTAATATATAAACACGAAAAACCCCATGAATGGGTATTGTTCGAAGTCAATGAAATCACAAAATGAGCTGCCCAATGTAGAAAACGAATTCAAAACATAAAACCCTCAATGGGTGCTGTCAAATGTGAATAAAAATGGTAAAAATGAGGCAAAAACGTGAAAAACCGCAAGGGGCACCTCCATGGAAGCTTGGAGAGCGAAAATGGAGTTTTGAAGATGAAGTAGCGGCTCCTCCTTCCATGCAGACTTAATTTTCGTAGTCCTTTCACCCTTGCCACTCATATTTACAAAACTACCATTGTGAGCTGCAGAATTACAAAAATGTCACTCTAGGCCTTAAATGTTGGCCCATTCACTCTACTGACGTGGAAATGATGTGGAAATGATGTGGCGACTCTCTTCAACTGAATATTGATGTCCAAGCTCCAAAATTGCTTCACCCAAATACCTAAAAATAATTAAAAACAAAAATTAGGCCAAATAATGTGAAATTAGTCCAAATTCGGAACAGTGGCCCAATAAAGCCCAACAGACGAAAAACACTCTAAAGATGAATAATTAAGCACTAATCAACTGTCTAATGAGTACACAAAGGCCAGTGGAATGGAAGAAAATAATGACTCATCAGAGGTAGAAATGTGATCTTTTTGTCTTAGAAATGGAAAGTAAATTTGGTTGCATGACTATCATGGAAAGCATGTTTATCAAATTGTCATGGCCTTCCAAGTAAAATATGAGTGGCTTCCATAGGCACAACATCACACAAAATGAGTGACTTCCATAGTACCAAAAAGAGTTAAAGGAGACAATGAGGAGACTCTAAGAAAAGACTGATTATAATTAAGCAGATCAATAAACCACAAATAAAATTGCAGCAAAAATGTTTGTTAAACTATTTTTTTTATTTTACTCATAGATCCATACTTTTCTTTTTTATTTTTTTTATATATGTATATATATATATATATATATGTGTGTGTGTGTGTGTGTGTGTGTGTGTGTGTTTCCTTTTGACTTGGATCCACTATTCTTTCTTTTCTTTTCAATTTTGCAATTTAACTCACAAAACAAATAAAAAAAACAAATTGACCTTCAAACCGCCAAACTCATGTAAATCAATGTAATTGCACTTGCAAATAGTTAATTGGGACTACAATTAACAAGAAAACATAAAAACAAAAAAAAAAAATATTCAAGAATCAAATGGAGAAATACACAATTTAAACAAAGAATACAAAAAACATGACAATTTAAAAACTCAACAGAATTGGATAAAACTTTAGGGGTTTTACTCCTTATAAAATTCTATGAATAATGAACCAAACAAAACTTTAAAACAAATCACAGGACACGGACATTCAAAAAAATTTATGTTTTTTTTTCTTTTTTTCGTTTGACAAAAAAATAAGATAGAAGAGGAAATTTAAACTGGAACCTTCCTCTGATACCATATAATACAATCTTATCCAAGAAATAGTACGATCACTTCTGAATTTGAATCCTTGTTAGCACTTCAATTTTGCTTATTTTTCCTTTCTAAAACTTTCTTTTTAGTTTAAATAAATAATTGTTTGTTTTGAATTAACTATTTTTGTTTGTTGCTTAGGAAAATTTAGTTTTCATAAAAAAATGTGATAAAAATGTTAGTTTTAATAGTATTTTGTTTTATTTAGTTTGCCCTCTTTAAAAATCCCTTTTTAATAATTTCTCTTTGCTAGGAAACCCTTTTCCTTTTTATATTTCGCATTCTTGACCCCTTGACTCCAATCTTTCTTATTTGCATATTAGCCCTTCACCTAAAAGCACAATTTCACTTAAGGCAGATACTTTGATGTTGATCAAGAGAGGCAAGAGAGCTCTCCTTTGAGAACCAAACCTGATGTTGTACACGAACCAGAGCTGATGCGTGATCAACGTGACGAGAGCGAGGGTGAAATGAGATTGATGTATGATGAAGGCTCGAGATCTAGAGCTCATGATGAGAGTAAAGGTTGATCAAGGGAGGTGATGGAAGCTGATTCAAGATGGACGAATGAGGCATGATCAAAGCTAATCAAGGGCAGCGAAGAAGGATTCATGAATACGCGATTTTTGGGTTTTCCTTTTATGATTTTTCGCTTTTTGGGGGTTTAAAATAAGGGTAGATTTTAGGTTTTTGAGAGAGAGAGCCCTCGTTACGCAAGAGAGAAAAATGCTTGGAGATTAGGGTTCGAGTTCTTCATGTTCTTTGGGTGTTCTTGGTGTGAGCGAGGGAGAGAGTGAATTATAAGGGGGTTTCCTCTTCTTTGATGAGCACAAAGCGGCCTTCAAAGATTAGGTTTCTTCCAGTGTGTTGGGTAGTCCCACCTAGTCAATCACGAGCACAAAGTGGTCGAGATTATGCTAAGTGAGCTTCCTTCACCATTTTAATTTCTAACACTTTCTTGTCTTGTGTAATCCTTTTATAATTTTGACAATGAAATACAATGTTCCAGTGCAGTTCTGATTTACAATTGTTGAGTTTGTTTGTTTACGATTCAATTGCAGTTTATGTTTTCAGCATTTAAATTTTATATTTCTTTTAAATTCCTTTATTGTTTTCAGTTTTATTTTAACTATGTGTTCTTAATTTAGTGTAGTGACCACAGGTTCATAGTCTGTGCAGTTAAGGTTTCCCTTTGGAAATCAAGTGACCGCAAAGTGGGAACACAATATCGAGATGTCTTCTCGAGTGTAAATGGATCCTTGTTCATTCATTGCAATAACTCTCAATTTTATATTTATTCTGTAATGCTTAATTCTATCTTGGAATATCTCTATTTTTTTTATTCTGCCCTAAATTTAAGTTTCTGTCTTAATGGTATTAGTTTCATACATTTGCCAGTTTCGCAAATTATGGTAGTGGCTTAGTTATAGATCTTTATTTTCATGCATATTTATGTTTTGTACATATGCATTATTTACCATTGGTCCATACAACATATGCATTGCCTCTGGACATGAATTAAACTAATCTAGGTGACTGTTAGAAGTTCAAATATGTCCATGAGTCATTGTCGGATAACACTCTGAAGCCAAGTGGTTTAGTTCATCTTATATTTGCATCTGCATCTCTACATAATCCTGAACCTGCATCACTAATCTTTATTGCATGAATTTGCTGCAAAATTTTGTTGCACTTTGGAATTAGTTGAAATGGTATTTTGCAGTTTGTTGTGAAATCTCTGCTATCACAAGATGCATAGTACAAACTACTGCAGTCCAAGTCACAACAGCCATATATTTCATGCATGCTTTCATCTAAGTTTAGGTAGCATTCATGATTTCCATGCATTCATTTTCATTCTAGATTTGTGTTATTTCACTATTGTCACTGTCCAAATCTCTACTACCAAGTGGTTTCAATTCATCTTATATATGCATTACATTTTAGAGAAATAAGTGTGGGTGTACTGCTGTTGTTGTGGTTTTGATGATGTTGCCATTATTGTAAATTCTGCACTACATTCACGTGAATTCTGCATTTGTTTCATAACCTGTTATGATATGAATCTCATGTATCATGTCCTCACATCAGTAGGTTCATTACATTCACTCATTCACAACCCATTCAAATATGCTTTTTTTCACTCCATTTTAATTTCAATTCACCATGACAATTATGCATTAATTTCTCAATTTTGTAGTTTCACAATTTCTAGCTTTGTGTGACAAATTCTCATTTTAGTGGGTCCATTAATTGTTCATGCATAAATCACTCATCTAGGTTCACCATTATTCCAATTTAGATTCATTTCAATTCCTCATTCCATTCTAGGTTCCTTGCATCTCATGCACTACATTCATGCATATCTTGATTTCACTTTTTAATCATGAATTTAATTTAATTTTAATTAAATAGAAATCTACACATTTTTTCTTAGTTTCTTTGTTTAATTTTAATTTTCCCCCTTTGTTTTCTTTTATTTTAATTTTAGCGTGATTAAATTACGCAAGCTAAACTTGATACACATAATTTCCTTGGATTCTCCCTTGAGTTAATTTCCCTATACTTCATCAGGGGGATTATTTAGGTTTTGTTTAACTCTAAAAATGACTAAGAAAAAGTGAGTTAACAATCCTTAAAAAGCACAACAAAAATAAATCAGAGAAGAATGCAGAATAAGACAGGGATAAGAGACATCATAATCTAGCAGATTGATAAGTCAAGTGAAGATTCACCACAAAGAGGTCACTCTTTGATAAGATTCGATAATAGAGACGCCACAATCAATAAGATTGGTAAGTCAAGGAAGATTATCCACAAAGATGTCAATTTTTGATAAGAACCTAAGGCCTAAGCCAATAATAAATAGAATCCTCTCTTTAATAAACTCAAATTCAATATATGACTAAAAAATATTTACATCAGCTTTGGGTACCTTTATATATAGACACATAAATTTAAGAAAAACTATAAATCCTAAAAGAAAACTCAAAGCCCAAAACACATAAAAATAACAAAAAATGAAAATTACAGATCTAGACTTTCACCTAGCAATGACTACTCACCAAGCGAACACAAATTGGCTTGCACAACGAGATTCATTCACCCAATTAATTTAACATTATGTAAAATTAAAATAAAATTATAATTTATTTAATTCCTTAAATTATTTTTCAATTGTGCTCATGATCATTATGTTCTTTAAGTTCCTTCCTTCTTGAAAAATTATAAGCGTCAAGTAGACATATTTTGACCTTTGACCTTGTCATATATCCTTTGAGTTGTAAATGTTTTTCCTCAAGAGATAGTCCTTTATCAATTTATCATTGATAAGGCACCTTTTATGGAAAACATATTCTCGTTGAAAAGATTCAAGCTCTTTGGGAACTTGCCCTAGCATGCGCCTTACAACTAACAAACCACCTTTACTTGGTTTAATCCTATCCTTACATAAAGATGAAGAAGAAGTGTGAGAGGAAGAACTCTCACGGGAAGGGGGAGAAAAATGTTCACTCTCTATTTCTCCTTTGAGGTTCAAAGTCATGGTTCTCTTTGTAGGACAATTGGAAGCTATGTGTCTATACCCCAAGCATTTAAAAATTTATAGAACTTGTCCTTCAACCTTGAGAAGAATTAGGAGCATTGTGAGAAGTCTTAGACCAATTGGTTCTAGGAGATGGGTCTTGGAAACTCTCAAAAGTTTATTTATCATGTTTTCTTTCTTTTCTTTTCCAACCACTAGAGTAGTAGTCATTGTATGAACCACTCCTCTTGGCCTCAATTTTCTTTCTCAATTGAGTTTCAACTTTAATGACAAGGTGTAAAACCTTTTCAAGAGAGGAGTACTCATACAACTCTACCACATATTGTATGTCCCTCTTAACCCACTCATAAATCTAGCTACCTTTTCTTCTTCACTTTCAAATTAAAGTCCTACTTTGAGAAGTAGAGACTCCATAATTTTAGCATACTCATTCACATACATGGACCCTTGTTGAAGTCTTTGAAGCTGCAAAAGAGTCTCCCTCCTATATTAAGAAGGAACAAACCTAGTGTGCATCAAAGTTTTAATGTTCATCCAAAGAGTCGTGGTGGCTCTTGGTAATAAAGTTCATACAAATTTAATGTCGCCAAGTCATGGTATAATTCTCAAATTCTAAAACTACTAAATCTACTTACCCTTGATCACCAAGTAAAAGTACATTGAAGATTTGGTCTACTTTTTTCTCCCACTCTAAGTAGATGTTAGTATCATTGTCTTCTTTGAACTTAGGAATCTTGATTGGAGGTGGTTGTCTTTTGGGTAGGGAAATGTGCCTTCCACCATCACCATTATTGTACCTCCTTCTTACTACACCATAGGAGTCCTCAGATGAGGTCCTCCTTCTCCTCTTATCCTTGCTAGCTTCAAGCCTTTGGATGTGCTCCTAAGTTCACTTTATGTCATGTCTTCTCTCATTTACTCAAAGGTCTTCTTTCTAGTGAGCTCCATTTCATGAATCAAATTCACCAAGGTCTACTCTTGGTTGCGTTGTTACACCAAGGATTGTCCATTTCTAGTGTAGTTCAAAGGTGACTCTTCTTCCACTTCCTCCACAATGGTGTCATTCAAATTCATGGTTCCTACAACACAAGCTTAAAGCCGAGACAAGGGTAGTTGAAATGGTTAGAAAATTCAAACATACTGAGACCAAAATGGCATAAAAACAACAACCCCAAGTGTTTACATCATTCTTCCAAGCAAAACAAGGTTAGGCACTTAAGCTCTTCCAAAAGAGTGAAAACTTCTCTAGATTTTCATATTTTCATAAACTAGCAAGCCCAAGTAGAGAAACATGTCACAACATTCATTCTCAAGAGTGTCAAGAAAAGAAAACTCCAATGACAAAACTAAGATACTTTATGACAAGCAAGAAAAGCACCAAAAACAAGAAAGTTACACTCTAAAGAAAGAAAAAAAATGTGACAAAACTAGTAAGAAGACTAACACAAGAAAGACATGAAAAAAGACTCTATGGAAAATATTTGAGCATGCAATCTCAAGACCAAAAATCAAGTATAAACAAGGAAGATATGGACCAAATAATGATGGAACTAATTTGCCAAACTCATCAAACACTCAAGCATTCAAGCTAGAAACATAAGGCACCAATGTAGTAAGGGCTTTTTGCCCCGGTTATTTTCCTCATTTTGCCTCGGGTCTGGAACCGAGACATATTGGGGTAAGGCCAAAAGGTACCCCTTTTGGCCTTGGTTGTTACCCGAAGTCATAGGGTTCCTTTCCTGCCTCGAGTCCACGAGAACCGAAGCCTAATGGTAAAAACATTTTTTTAATTAAATTTTTCGCGGCACAGCACGCTCCTTTGTTCATCATCATCAATCGTTTTCTCCTTGGCCCTCTCGAAACTTTTGATTTCACAGAAACGAGCACGAGGCACACCCTTCGCTTTCACCTTGAGAAGCTTCTCCAAAATCGCAACAAGCTCACTCACAGGCACGAGGGAAGTATTCCCCAAATTAAAAATCCTCAATTGCGCAGGCCCTTTCTTCTTTCTGCCACTTCCAGTACTCTTCTTGGCCGTATCGAAAGCCCCCAAACACCCCTTCACAATATCGTCAATGTAGGTGAAATCCCTCGCCACAGTTCCACCATCGGGGGATTCAAATATGGTAATCTGCTTTCCCTTGAGACTCGCCACGTAGAGACTCGCCGGTTGATCTGTCGGGTCCTTAGGTTTGATCAGACAGTGGCTTTTTGCAGTGGCGGAGATCTCGACGGTGGTTCCTCTAGTGGAGCGTGATGGCGATCTCGCGAAAGGTGCTGCCATGGTGGATCGCGTCGCCGCGTTGCAAATCTGGTGCCCTATTTTCGCGTCGTAGTGGTGGCCGGTGTTGTCGTTATGGTTCATCACCAATCAGAATGGGTGCGGCATAGATGGGTGGTGATGTTTGCTTTGTTCATGCGTGAGGTGAAAGGGAGAGGGGATCCAGCGAGACGTAGAGAGATGGAGAAGATGCAGCGGCGCGAGAGGAAGAAGTAGAGGGGTTCGCGTTTTTATGCCCTAATTAAACTATTTGGCCCCGGTTCAGTGCTACCTGAGACCAAAGACATAATGGCTAGTGGCATTTTTGAAATTTCTAGCTACGTTTTTGGCTTCGGGTCTGTTCAACTGAAGCATATAAGCACCTTTTGGCACCGGTGTTTTTTTAACCGAAGCCTATAACCCCTTTTGGCTTCGGGTTTTTCTTGAACCGAGGCATAAAAGTTGCTTGGAATTGCAAAAATGCCACCGCGCCGTTATATGCTTTGGTTCCTTGCCAACCGAGGCCTATAAGACGAGGTAAAAATGTAATTCTGCACTAGTGAGGCAAGAAAATTTTCAAATTTTGAGTTTCACAAAGGAACAAGATAGCTTTCGGCCTTTGCATATATTGGTTGGAAAAATTTTATATTTTATAAATCTAGCTTAGCACAAGTTAAGGAAATGTGTCTAGATTTTGATTTTAGGTCAATCAATCAATTCCAAGGCACACACAAAAACTAGTCAAATTTATCATGCAATTTCAAATACTTTAGTAACAATAAATAGAAAACTTCAAATTAGCATATGAAAATGGACTTAAAACAAAAGCTAAACATATTTAAACACTCATTTAACACGTGGAGAGAAAATTTTGGCAAGATAACACCACAAATAACTCTTGGCCAAGGTAAAAACCAACACAAAAAAATCATGCTCACAAGTTGACAAGGCATCAAACATATGGAGAATAAGATTTCCACTGGACATTAAGATAACAAGTTATCTAGATGTGAAGGTGCACTTTAAGAGCTCTAGAGAAAAAGAGAGTTCATTTAAACAAGGAAATAAAAAAAAAAGATAGTAATGGAAAAAGGAAATTTGAATGGAATTAAGAAGAAAATGAACAAAAGATGGAAAGGCATGAAAGGGGAGGGGATGACAAGTGATGACACACCACTTAGAGGGGGGCACAAGGCAATCTGACCTTTAAGGTGAGTGATGATACCGCCAATTGAGAGGTAGCTCAAGATAAGGCTAGTGAAGCTTCACTCTAATGGAGAACTCCTCACCGTATGATCAAACTATTTGTATTATAACTCAAAAGATTCAATCCTTATACATATCAAGTAGAGCCCCTTAAACAGGTAAGCATGAAGAGTCTCTAAGCAATGAAAATATGACCTAAGGGTGTCTATGCAAATAACAAAATCTCGCTTATAGAAACTAAGTTAAAAACTAGCTTAAAACAAGACACTTTGGTATGGAAATGGTGGCTTCTTCATGATATTCATCCTAGGTGGATGTGGTGTGCAGCCAAGGTACATGTACCATGTGGTACATGGTACATGTTGCTTTTTCTTTTTGCTTTCTTCTCTCCTCCACATGTTCAAGCTTGTTAGTTGCAAGGCCATGCTCTCCTCCACTCCAATCAGTGTTATTTCACTCCTAATTAGCATAAGCTTAACCTACAAAACAAATAAAGAAAGAAAGAAAAAGATAAACATGTCAACTTAGGTAAAGTCAACTATGGTCAATAAGTCAACCAAAGTCAAGTCAACAAAAGTTAACATAGGGAACACTAACATAAGGTAATAGAGAATAAAGAAATGGAAGAAGGATTAGAGGCCTCCTTTCTAGTCATGCTTCTTCTCACTCTTCTAGGAAGGTCCTACATAGCTGCATGGTGAGTCATAGACTCTTCACCTTTCTTCCACTTACCACAAGTTGAACCATACTTGAGCTTGCAGAGCTTGTTATTCAACAATTTTCATACCACTTCTTGACAATAATCTTAGCTCATGAGCCTCTAGTGAACCTTGGAGCTCCTATAGCTTTATCTTTTATATGTCTTTAGACTCCTCAATTGCAACCACAATTAGTCAAATTTAGACAAAAGGTTCTCAAAACCTTCTCCACCAATTTGTGACTGATTCTCCATAAGCCTTAATTGAGTTCACCAACAATTGAATCTGATTGAAGCAATTTCCAATCGATTCTTGATCAAGCATAGATAATGACCCATATTATCTTCTAAGACACTACAACTTAACTTTCTTGGTCTTCTCAAATCCTCTATATGTTTTCTGCAGAATATCCTAAGTCTTTTTGGCTGAGTCAACCTTAGAGATCTTCTTAAAGTTCACAAGATCTACACACTGATGAAGAAGACAACAAGCCTTGTAGTCTTTCTTCTTGGTTGTAGCATCATTTTTTTTTCACGATTTCTAAAATTTCTTGAAAACTAAGAATAACCTCCATTCTATAATCTAGTGGTCATAATTCTTGCCAACAAGAATTGGCAATGTAGGTAGAAAACTTTCACCTCCATTTCATGACGCTGTGATAGTAATCCTTTAGGTCCCAATCTTGTGATTTAGATGCCACTTGTTGGAAGAAACATGGAGATATGAAAACACAAAGAAATATCAAAATAATTCCTCTTCTTATTTCACACTATGTTTGACATACAAATTACAATCAAAGACTCTATTTATAGAGTCAATTGAATGTAAAAGCAAAACAATGGATTTCACAAGAAGATTTGTTTCCACTATCTTGGGTATGCTACGACAATGGTGACTAGAACTACTTTCCCAATCAAGATAGACCACCCATATATTTGTTGTAAGAAGGGAATTTTAGTGAAATTTAGTCTTAATAATTTAAACATCAGTTTGAATCTCATATTAAATAGAAATGAGAAAGTTAAATATATGAAACAAATATATACATAATTTTGAAATTTTTGGATAAAATGTAGTGTTGTAGTATCTTATATAGGTTAACTCATAACTCGTTATTGTTAAATCACTTTCTCAAGTTATTGAATGAACACACAAACAATCAATAACATCATTATTGAAGAAACTATAGGTGGCATTGTGGTATACTACTTTTCCTATCGCAAGTAATCAACTAGGTTATGAACTTGTCATTAATAAGATACCTCCTTCTAAGGTTTAGTAGAACACTACTTAAGAAATAATAAATTTAGTGACCGAATTTTGTTTGGAAATGAGTGTCTCCATTGTCATTTACCATTATAATCATTTTGTTCACCTTAGTCTTGCTTTATCTCAATTTTTTTTTTTGTCTTTATCTTCTCGATTGTTTGTATTAGTATAATATTAATGCATATTGATAAAAAATTATATTAATGCACATTTTGTCATTGAGAATTATATATATATATATATATATATATATATATATATATATATAAAATATTTTTCCTTTTGTTTTCTTAGTTTGTACATGAAGGAATTTTTCTTTCTTTCAAAGGGATAAGGTTATATATCTTTGAATGGTTAGTTGAAATAGTTGTAGTATTACTTTAGTATTGTTACATATTTAGTGCACGTGGTTGTTGCTACAATAACTAAAGAATTCAACGAGGATTTTAGGAGGAAAAAACAAGTAATGATCTATATTTTTATTTGATAAAAAATTATCTTTCAAAGGGTGTTTGTTCTCTTATTTTGTGGAATTAAGTAATTGTAAAGGATAGGATATTGGATTAAATATGTTTTTGGTACCATAACTTTTAGTAAGAATTAGAATTAGTCTCTCTTCAAAAATTTGGACCAATTTAGTCCCCCAACTTTATAAATGCGTAAATTTAATCCTTTTAATCAAATTTGGTTAAGTTTATTTGATGTTTCAAACACGTTTCATGATAATATTTGAGTTCTTTACACTGTTTGACACATTTCCGCTTCAATGTTAGCTAAGAACTACCAATAAACGTATTTGAAATGTCAAGTAAACTTAACAAAATTTAGTTAAAAAGACTAAATCCACGTATTTCTAAAGTTGAAGGATTAAATTAGGTCAAAGTATTGAAGAGTGGCTAATTCTAATTTTCACTAAAAATTAATGGACCCAAAACATATTTAACTTATAGGAATTTTAACCAATTGTTTCTACGTCTAGGTGTATTTAGAGGCATCCCCTTGGAACAAAACCAAATGAAAAATATTGTTAAAGAATTATGTGGGGATCTAAATTGGATTGTGATTATGAGGATTATCATTGTATATTTTTCTCCACTACAACTATATTTAAAAGTTTGTATTTGGTACCAAAACAACATAATAACTAAACTAAAATAAAAGATGAAAAGAAGAATAAAATAATTAGACAATAAACAATAATGTAATTTACTAAAGGAAAAAAAATTACAATAACTTTTTCTCTAAATCCAAAGAGAAAACATTAATACACTCCTTTTGAAATAGGAAAAACAACTACAAAGAAAACCTTAAAGGATAAATGTTTTTTCTTTCTTAATTCACCTTTCAAGCACCAAAAAACAAGAGGAAGTTACTTTTGTGTGTCTTACTAAGAAAATATTAGGGGTGCCAAGTGAGTCAACCTGACTAACACAGATTGGCTCACCACAGGTGGGGTTAAAAATGAGTGAGCCCAATTCAGATCATTTTATGGTCAGTCAGAATTTTTGCAACCCGACTTAACCCATCACAGGTTGGTGGGTTAGGTGGGTTGACTCACTAACATGTGTAATAACTTTTTTATTTCATATTCTTTGCACATGTTTTCTAAAAAAAAAAAGAAGCAAAAGCTCTTCTTCTTCCCTATCCATCCAGGTTCGTTCATGAGATGCCATCGCCAACCATGGCTTCAATATCATCAACAAGATTTGTCAACAACATCGTCGTTGACGACTATGTCATCCTATCGACGCATGACCTCCCTTTTCTTCCTTCAGATCGTAAAATTAGATAACTCGCAACCTCATCTTCGCTTTGTGTCGCTCTGTTGCCTCACCTTGTCCAAACCATCGCTGGTGATGACCACCATTTATGCCATCGTTGTCGTTGGTAATAATGATTGTGGCATCACGTTCATTCTCTTTTTCGACCTTAACACTCACGAGATTCCTCTGGTTGGTCAAGGTCCAAAGACGCTAATTTGACACATGATTCTTCTTCTCATTCTCCTTCTCTTATTTTCCATTGGTGTGTGAAGAATGATTAAGGATCGGCAAATGGTGTTGGAAGTGAGAAATAATGAAAGTTGAATATGATTGCAGGCCTCGCTGATAATGGAAGTAAAACAAGTGATATTAGCCATTGAAATTAGAAAAAGAATAGGAATATGCGCGTGGAATAATGTATGAAACCAATAGGGTAACAGACAAAATGGAAATTAGGGTTTCAGATAACCTTTTTAAAATTTAATTGGGTTGATACCCAGTCTCAAACCTGCATAACCCACAACTTAAGTGAGTTGGACTCTATTTGACCCAAAATTGGCAAAAACATTATTTTTTTCATCCCGACCTACACCAGTACAATAAGGGCCTTTGGCCCCGGTTGTTTTTTATATTCTACCCTGGTTTTAGAACCGAAGCATATTGGAGCGAAGCCAAAAGGGATGTCTTTTGGCCTCGGGTGTGGACCGAAGCCGTAAAGCGTTTTTCTGCCTCGAGTCACGCTTAAACCGAGGCCTGTTCTACGCAGTGCTGCAGCGCATTCTTGGAGACCCTGAAACCTTTCTTCTGAAATGGGATTGCAGCAGATTCATGGCATCCAACTTATCCTAGTCCAACAAAACCCTTAACGGTGCAAGAGGTTCAATGCATGGTGGTTTCAGCCGTCGAAAACTCCTACTTCGACGCTTATGTTTTATCAGAATTGAGCCTCTTTGTGTACCCAACAAAGACCATAATCAAAACGTGCAGGACCACACAACTTCTCAAATCCATGACACCATTGATCTTCTAAGCCCACACCCACCTCGGCCTCACGCTCTCCTCCTGCCGCTACACTCGCGGAACCTTCATCTTCCCTCTGTCACAACCCTTCCCTCACACAAGCTTCAACGACGAAGTCACCTACATAGAAGCCACGCTCCCTCCAACCTTGTGCTTCCGAAAACCGTTAACGCAACCACCAGAACAAATCCTGTGTATGCTATGTTTCAGTGGAGGTGCAGCGTGGAAGAGTTAGAGTTACAGGGAGAGAGAAGAGGGAAATGAAGTTTCAGAGAGAAATTGAGAGCGGTGGGGAAGAAGAATGGTTCGCGAAATTTGAACCCTAAATAAACCCTATGGCTTCGGTTGTTAGGGGAACCGAAGCCATAGACCCGCTTTTGGCACCGGGTCTCCTTGGACCGAGGCCAAACAGCTAACGTCCAGCCACTTTTTGGCTTCGGGTCTTACTGGACCAAGGCCTATACCACTATTTGGCACCGGTTTTGGGCGAACCGGGGCCTATACCCCTTTTTGGCTTCGGGTATTTGGAGAACCGAGGCCTAAAACTTGGTTCTAATTACAAAAATGACATCGCGCCATTATATGCTTCGGTTCCTGGCCAACCGAGACATATAAGGCGAGGTAAAATGAGAATTCTACACTAGTGCTAGCTCAAACCTGTGATGAGCTAGGTTGACTCACGATTTGAAATGTCTATAAACTGTTGTGGTTCTTTTATAACAAGAAAAGTAAGCACTAAAGTAAATTTTCCCTAATGTGATACTTCTCTTCTCACTTTCTCACACTTGAAGTTTTTTATGAAATTAATCAAATTTTCACACCATGTTTTATTCTTTGTCACCATGTTGCTTATTTTTCTGATAAACTACACTAAAATCAAATTAATATAAACTTGTCAATGCTAATTGACATTGTCATAACATCTGTTTGGTTTTCATTGGTGTGAATCTTTTGCATATCCATACTTTCTTTCTTTACTACTTCTTAAACAAAATGGTAGCATATACTTATGTATTTTGTCTTATAATAAAAGGCATGATTCTTCGCAATGGGCAAGACACTCCAAAAGTCACAAAGTAAAGAAGTTTTTACTTTAAGTGTCTTTAAAATAATAATAACAAAGAAGTGGATTGTTTCAATGTTAAGAAAAAGACCTACCACTGACACTTGATTGTTGTTACTCATTCCCAATAGTAAGTTATATTACAATTTTTACACGTATTCTAATTTATAAAAGATTTTGTTTAAGTTTAATTATAATCACGAAAGCATGATTTGGTTAATTAAGTTACATAAATATTAAAAAAAAAAAACTAACCAAATCAAATATCGATAGAATACGATAAATAACATAATTCAAGTAATTACATTTACCTTTAACAACACTATATTTAGTCAATCGTGATAATTTTACACTAACATAAAGATTAAAATTAAAAATTAAAAATTTAGAGACACGTATTTTAATTTCTACATTTACCTAGAATTATCAGAAGTATTACTCAAAGTATACAATTGTATGTTATTTAACTTATATTTGCAATATTTTAAGATAGACTTTTCTTTCACAGTTATAGTACTTTCAAGATAAAGTAGCACTGTAAGTCACAATAACAAAATCTCTACATAGTAATAGTTATAAATTTAAAAGTTTAATTAGTACTTTGGTTCTATATTGAAAGAAAATATTTAATTGTTTTTCAATTTTTGTTTCTACCCAATTGAGTCCTAATATGGTTTAAAATCACGTAATATTGACTTTTCAATTAAATTTGTATTAACATCGATAGGAGTGTAAGTATTTTGATTTGTTATTTTTTTTAGCTTTTATTTTTCTATTTTGTTTTCTGAGTTTTTCTTTGCATTCCTTCATTCCCTTCCTCTTCCTCCCTATACCACTCGTCCATCTCCTTTCTCCTCCTCCCCTACACCACTCTTCTATCTCTTTCCTTTTCGCCCTCCTCTACACTTTTTCACATTATCCCTCCATCTCATCCATCCTCCTTCTCCTCCATTACACCACCCCTTCATCTCGTTCTTCTTCCTCTTCCTCTACACCACCCTCCATCTCCCTCTTCCCCCTCCTCCTCCTCCGCTACACCAGCCATCCACAAACTTCCTCTTCTTCTTCCTCCCTTACACCATTCATCCATCTCCTTCCTTTCCCTCCTTCCCTACACTACCCCTTTATCTCTTTCCTCATCCTTTCTCAAACCACCACCATCACAATTTAATTGGGTTTGTATATACTTGAGAGGTTTTGAAAATGTAAAGAAACTTATGTTGATTGAGTAAGGTCAACTCTTGTGACAAACAAACCTTAAAGAGACCCTATTTGGCACAACAAATCTAATTGTGGGAAAAGCTTCAACTCCCACGTGAGGTGGAAGTTGGGGTTGGGGTTGGAGTTTCTCATGAATAAAATCAAGAGAAAAATATGAGTTGGAGTTTCTGATGGTGGTGTGGAGGTTGTGGAGTTGGGGTTGGTGATGTATAGGGGAGGAGGACAAAGAAGATGGAGGGGTAGTCTAAGGGAGGGGAAGAGGAAGGGGATGGATGGGTGGTGTGAAAAAGAAAATCAAGATACTAATACATGATACCCACCAAACAATGTTAATGCAAATTTAGCAAAATGGTCAACATTATGCGATTTAAAAAAAAATGGATTAGTTTTAAACAAAATTAAAACTTAATTGCATAAAAAAATTGAAAAACAATAAGTATTTGTTTTAATATAAGGACTACAATATTAATTAAATGGTTAAATATGTTTTTGATTCTTTAATTTTTAGTGAAAATTGAAATTAGTTCCTCTTCAAAATATTTGACTAATTTAGTCCCCCATCTTTAGAAATGCATATATTTAGTCATTTTAACCAAATTTTGTTAAATTTATTTGACGTTTCAAATATGTTTCTCAGTTAACATTAAAACAAAAATGTATCAAACGGTGTAAAACACTTAAATATTATCATGAAACGCATTTGAAACGTCAAATAAACATAACAAAATTTGGTTAAAAGGAATAAATTCACACCTATACATCTCTAGAGTTAGGGGACTAAATTAGGCCAATGTTTCCAAGATTGACTAATTTCAATTTTCAGTGAAAGTTAAGAGACCAAAAACATATTTAACCCTTAATTAAATAGAATTTAACACATGTATGTCACATGTTAGCAGTAAATATTAGAGTTGTTGAAGTTGGTTAGGACTCGTAGGGTTAGCCCGTGGTGAACCAGGTTGGCTTACCAACTCACCCTCAGATAAAGGATCACATAATGTTTTTGTATTTGAGTTGGGTTGGGCTGGTTTTTTTAGCCAACATATTGGGTTGGCAAATGCAAACATAATATTTTTGTGATTTTGATTTGTATTTGGGGTTGAACATTATTTTAGATTGTATTTAAGTTTATTTAAATTTTAATCACAATTAAAATTTAGTTTTTTTAGGACGGAAGAAAAAAAAAATTGTATTTTTTTAATCAAGTGAAACAATCTGTTTAACCCACCCAGCCGTGGTGGGTCGGGACAAATTTAAATTTTTTTAGCTCACTAATACACTACTCCATATATCACATTTTGTAACATTAAAAAAATGTTACTAAAACATGAAAAATGTTACTAGAAGGAATTAGTAACATTTTATCACATG
>Ga0214545_1005738_pt1 | contig 22163 bp, 6 predicted proteins | sample CNSS4metaG_FD_160064 | JGI IMG/M metagenome (GOLD analysis project Ga0214545, IMG submission 160064) | Root nodule microbial communities from cowpea collected in UCLA plant growth center, Los Angeles, California, USA - CNSS4 | ecosystem: Host-associated > Plants > Roots > Nodule | place: USA...
AATATAAAATATATATATATATATATATATATATATATATATATATATATATATATATATATATATATATATATATATATATTCATGTTTGAATTACTGACAAAAATATTTGTTGGTAAAGTCTCACGACGTTCTGAACCCAGTTCACGTACCGTTTTAATGGACGAACAGCCCAACCCTTAGAACATACTACAGTCCCAGGTGGCGAAGAACCGATATCGAGGTGCCAAACCTTTCTGTCGATGTGAGCTCTTGGAGAAGATCAGTCTGTTATCCCTAAAATAACTTTTATATGTTGAGTGACGACCCTTTTACTCGATACCGTCAGATCATTAAGGTCGACTTTCTTTTGTGCTCAAATATGAAATTATATAACAAATATCCATTGATAATGATTAATTATGTATCCATGGATAACCATTTCTTTACAAAGAGATTTTTCATCAATAAATGAGGGTGAATTATGGTGAAAATTTCATATTCTGAGGTGATATTAATTGGTTCGAAGCATTAATAAATTAAGTAGTTTTAGTTAAAAAAAGAAATATACAATCTTCTGATATGAACAAAAAGGTTTTACATAAAAATATTGGTGTGATAGTAAACCCTAAAAGGTAGCAATGTTGACATTAAGAAAGAAGAAAAAGTGAAACTCTGTAATGGTGGCAACAAAGGCGAAGTCAATTTACAACCTTAGGAGTACATAAGTGTATGATTGTCCAAACCTTAGCTTGCTAAAGGCTCTTTATTGACCTACTCCTTTAAGTTCACATGGGTATGAGACACATTTTTCTTTCCGAAAACTACAATTAATAAGAGGTTGTTGGTTGCACATCATATTTTATGTATTTAACCATGTCCAACTCATGTGAGCAAAATCTTGCATACACATGGAAGAGCTATGCACATATAATTAGCGTGTTGAAACTTAATTGATTGAGAGGGGAAAGTGATAATAGATACCTAATGTTGTAATTGATGAATAGGGTGGCATTGGTCCTTCTTTGTTTCTTATGTTTCAATAAGTCACTATCTTTTTGCCTACCAAAACCTACATGGACCACTCACCTAAACGCCCTAAACTAGTAACCGTGTTTATCCAATTCAATTTATGACACTTGGTTTCATAAAGACAAAAAAAAAAATATAAAAAAATTAAAATTAAGAAAATTTGTTTTAAAAAAAAAAAAAAAAAAAAAAAGTGTCGTAACAATTATTATTTGGTTAGAAAGGTGAACATTTGTTATTATTATCTATTTTAAGAAAATTATAACTCTTAGTCATAAAAAAATATTTATTACTCATATTTTAACAAAATCATGAATCTAACCTAATTAATTCCTTCATTTGTCGGAGTTCTCATATTATAATAACCTATTTTTGTCCCTTAACTTTCAGGTGAATTTTGAAATTAGTTTATTTCGAAACTTTGGACCAATTTAGTCTTTCATCTTTCAGAATACATGAATTTAGTCCTTTTAATCAAATTTTGTTAAGTTTATTTGACATTTTAAGCGCATTTCATAATAGTATTTGACTTAACATTAAAGCAAAAAATGTGTCAAATAGTATAAACAACTCAAATACAATCTTAAAATGTGTACAAAACATCAAATAAACCTAACAAAATTTGATTAAAAGGACTAAATCCACTTATTTCGAAAGATGAATGACTAAATTGGTCTAAAGTTTCGAAATGGATTAATTCCAAAATTCACTAAAAGTTAAGAGACCAAAAATATATTTAATCCTTTTTTTTTCTTATAAAAAATGAATTAAAATATGATATTTGTATCTATTTATATATTATAATTTTTTTATTTTTAATTAATATAGAATTTTCAACGTATTTTTCTCAACCAATATTAGACATATCAAGTGACAACTTAATAATAAGTAATATGATAGCTTAAACAAAATATCATTCCTATTATCTTATAAAATTAACTTTAAGTTTAATTTAATTTTTATAAAAATAATTAAGTGAGATTTGTACACGAACATGTATTATAATTTGATTATATCTTTGGATAATGTAGAATTTTCAATGCCATTGATCATAATGAATTTATATTTAAAAACTATAACATAATAATTATGCTTCTTCTATATATGTTATGTGTCAACAAAGTTTTTAATGCATTTCTTTCTAAGTGTGGAAAGTTTGAAACATAGACTCACCTTATTTGTTTACACTTTACCATCATTTCCATGTTCCAGAGCAGTACATTTCTATCTCTGGTCTTTCTTGCTTTCTACATTCCAATTTTAATGGTGACAAACTCACCCTAAATAATAATGGAAAAATGGTCCCTGAAATGGCGTGTTGGATGTAATTGCATGTAGCGTTCCCACCTATTCTACATTCAAACTTTATAACACTTCCAAATCACATATATGTTGGTGAACAGGGAATCTAGGTAGTTCTTTTCTATTTAACCATTAAAGTAAATTCAAAATTGTGCTTAATATGTGACAAAAAATATCAAATAGAAAAACATATCTTTAAGAAAGTGTCCAAAATGGCAAAAGCACCAAAATGATGTATTTTTTTAAAATAATTGAAATGGACAATTTTGAAAAAACTACGAAAAATAGACAAATCTTGTACGTTTAGTATGATTTCATTGTAAATAAATCGTGTCAAGGTAACATAACTTTAGCATAAAGTATTTTTAAGTTGAACTTGTGTAAATGTGACATGATTTTGATTCAATGTATTTTAAATCGAAGTCGAATTAGTGTGACATGACTTTAGATCAATTTTGGTAGAATTCATATTAGATCGTCACGACTTTAGTTTAAAATATTCTAACTTAAAGTCTTTTCACAATGTCACTATTTCAGTTTCAAAAATACTCTACATTAAAGTCATGTTATCTCGACACTATTACTTGAAAGTGAAGTCATACCATTTTAATACCACTTGTTTATTTTCGTTTTTTTTAAAACTGTCCATTTTGACAATTTTTGAAAAAAATTACAAATGGTGTTTTGTCGCCCACAATTATATATAGCATTCTATAATAAAATGTGTATATACTTTAACCATGATTTTTTTAAAACAATCTTATTAATTATGTTCCAAACAAATATATAGTAAGTTGATACAATATATGTTAGTAATAGAAAAATGGCAAGAAAATAAAGAACATAAAAGAATATAAAAAACAGTAGTAGAAAGATAATATTTGTTGATGCATTTCAAAATATAAGCCACCAATCCACTGCATTATTTAGTATTGTCCCCTACATAAAATTTAATCAACAGTATTCAATTTATAATATATATATATATATATATATATATATATATATATATATATATATATAATGTGATTTTTAGGGTGGACGTATGCAAAACTTGAAGTAGAAGTTCATAGAAAATTAAAGAAAGGTCATAATCAGGTGAAGTTAAATAGTTTTGGATTGGAGTTCAGTTCAATTCCAATATATCTATATCTTTATGCAAGTGTTAGATGTTAGATTGTTTGTGTTGTTATTAATATTAATTGAAGTAAACACTTAACATGTTTATAACACTAATAGACTCATATATTAATTATTTTTAACATATCCTTAGTAAATTTATATATTTTTATAAAAAATAATAAATGTTGACAACTAATAACATAAAGTATTTTTTAGGATTGAATATGTTTTTATCCCTTAATTTTCAGTAAAAATTGAAATTATTTTTTTCAAAACTTTGACATAATTTAGTTTATCAATTTTAAAAATGCGTAGATTTAGTTTTTTTAACAAAAAATTGTTACGTTTCATGATAGCATCTAAGTTTTTTACCGTTTGATACATTTTCGCTTCAATATTAGCGTTTACTAGAGTCTTGTGTACTATCGACAATTATGATATTTCTGATTATAGTGGTTGTAAATTGATAAATTTTTTGCTTTACCCTTTAATAAAATTATTTCTTCTTCTCTTGCTTCTTTTGATCTTATGTATTTTGATGTGTGGAGACCTTTTCCTATATCCACCAAAGGAGGTTCTAGATATTATATCTTTTTGATTGATGATTTTACTCATTTCACTTAGATCTATCATATGAAACATCGGTTTGATTATCTCACGATTTTCAAAAATTTTAATGCTCTTGTAAAAATCCAACACTCTGATACTAGATAGAAAATAAAAAAATATATGAAAGAAATTCTATATTATTAAATGAGTATAAAATATTACAAGAGGTGTGTTGTTATACATATAAACAAAACTAATCCTATAATCTACAAGTAAATGAGCTCAAAATGTGAGCCTAGTAAATGAGTCTAAAATATAGATATATGTTAATACTGGAAACAAGTTTTTTAAATAATGTTAAATGTGAAAATTATTTTAAATAATCGATAAGTTTTTCAAAAGATGTGTTGAATGTGATTATTATTTTGAAAAATTATTACGTACTTGATTAGTCCTTCTTAAATACAAGCCATTATTTAATAATGGTTCGTTGTATTTGTTATTTGGTTGGAGAACGTACATGATGTTTGGCATGAATTGTGAATGATATTAATGTGTTAATTATACATTTATGTGAATATGAAATTTGTATTGATTTTCAAATTAATCTTTATTAAATTAGTTCACCTCTCATGTATGAATTTCTTCGATTGATCTATTTGATATAACAACTCCACCGATAATAGCAAAAGGTGAGAGACATCTTGAAAGATTGTTCTTCTATTAATATTTTAGTTTTACATATATTATTTGGAATTACGTGGTTTGAAGATAATTATAGTAGTAAATATATGTTTATGTATATGAGTAAATTAAAATTTTAAAAATAGTTTTATTTAAATTAATTGAAACAAATAATTAACATGTAACGATAATAAGGCGGTTATTTTTGTCGGTCCGGTTCGTTGACAGAAACAGTGGGAAAAAGAAGTTGGTACATTGAAATCCGAGAATGCTTTGTTTTGTTTTCTTGATTTGTTAACCAATTAATTATCCTTTCTTCTGAATTCTTATGTAGCTGGGTAGTAGTTGGTTGGTACCACCTTTTATTACACCACCATTCTTTTAAAACTCATCAAATTATAACAATCTTACAAGTATCAAAAAAAAATTTATAATTGTCTTTTTTTATCAATACAGACAAATAATTCATATTTTCATTGAAATCTGAAAATGTCACTTAATTTAATTTTTATAAGTTAACAAAGATTGTTGATTTTTTAGTGCAGAATTTAGATTAATTTTTTCTTGAAAATACAGTGAATTTAATATATATTAAAATACTAAATTTAATGTATTTTAAAAGCATAATAACACAACAGACCGATCAAAGAATCTAAAATTCATCATTTTCATCATCTTTTCAACAAAATTTCTGTATAGAATAACGTGTCTCTACCAAAACTATTTTACTACGCACATCCAACACAAAAAGTTATTAATTAATTTTGTATTTAATATGATATGTTTGCCAAGAGAACATAAATTATCAATTAATCATTCATGACGTATAATTCTTATATATTATTTATCTCAATCTCTATAATTGATGTATATAAAAGTTCATTTTCGTTTCTAAAAGGATTTATTTAACATTTTAATCTTAGATAGTGTTATATTTATAATAATTAAAAGTTCATTTAAGTCTCTTCTACAAAAAAGTATGTAGGAACTTAATTCAACAAGTGAGACATTTTATTTTGTTGTTACTAATTGTGCATATTAAGGAAGAAACTCATCTTCTAATTGTGTCATATATAATACGTGCAAAGTGTTCTATTTTCCCTATGATGGAAGGAACATGTTTATGATTCTTGGGTGTTTGTTGAAGTGATTCATGACACTAGGTACAACATACATATGGTTTATTTTCTATTTGGTTTATTAATGGTACTTGGAAATCATGAACCATTTTATTATCTTTCCTATTTTATAATGTTTTTGGAATATAGAATATGTTGAAAGTAAGGGAATGTGATGTATGAAAATGAGTGATTCAAGGAAAATTTACATGGAGGAATCATTACTTGTGAGGACCATATTCTTCCCTTACATGCATATGGCATCATTGCTTCACATTTTTCACTATTTCTATTTGGTATGTTTCGTATTTAACCACATGAATAATATGAAACAATATAGTTTTGCATTTTTTTATAGGCATAGTTTATTTTTTTGTGTTAATGTACATTATCGGAAAAAAAGGTAATAAAAAGTTTACACATTTAAAAAAATAGTGTTGTTCTTTTTAGGCAATAAATATGTTGAAGGAATAGTTTGACACGGTTGGGTACTAACTAAAAGAAGGAAGAAAAGGAGAGAACAAACAAGAAAAGAAAATAGGAAGAAAGGGAGAGAACCATTCATAACTTATAGTAGCCAATTAAATAAAAAATATCTTTGATAAAATAATTTAAAAAATTCAATTAAATACAACATTAGAACTTTATATTTTTATGAATTTTTAATTCATTTCAAATAACTTATCATCTTAAAATTTATAATAATGTTTTTTAATTTTATTCTCATTATATATATATATATTATTTAAAAAATTAATATTGATAAATTTACGTCATTGTTTGGCGATTTTATATTTTAAAGAAATTAAATTTGATGGTTTTGTTGAATAAAAAAATGTTAAAAGAATAATTGCTCCTGGAGGTAATACGGTGACAATTTATATTGAGTTAATTTATTTTTAAAAAAATCTTATTTATTCTTTAAATGTGTTTTCAAATTATGATAGACCATGTATTTTTAAATTTTAATATTAAGTAACACTTTGATATTACAGTTTTTGATTACTAAAAAAATATACTGAGATAAAAAATGAAAAAGAAAAAAAAAAACGAGCTAAAATAACAGAACACTATTGGAAGTTGTACCTTACTGTGTCGTGGGTAGTTGTTAGTTGGTGGTTTGATCACTTCAAATACCAAGATGAAATCAAACCACCATGGTTCGTCAATTATACCTACATTTATATAAAAAATTAAAAAGTACAGCAAAGATTGTTTTGTCCACATAACACGTTCTTTTCAGGAAAACGGTGATGAAAGTTTTAACACTCACAGATCCACCCAAATGATTAACACTTAAAAAACACAAAACATGATGTTTTTAGAAGAATGTTTAGAACATGCAAAGTCAGAAAGAACTACTAAGTAAGGATCTTACAGTAGTTAAAACAACATGGTTTGGTATTGAAATGAAACTCAAATTCTACTCTTATTACAAGGATGCGTGTGTATGGTTGATGAAACGAGTCAAACCAGAACTGGTAAAGGTTTTAAAGAAAAGGTGATAGATATAATAGGTGCAAAAGTTGCAAAATCTTGTTACATAATTTGGTATTAGTTTATTGACTTTCTTTCCTGGTCCATACAGTGTATACAGAAAAAAGAATACGAAATTGTAGCCACTATTTACTGCATTATACCTAAGTCCTAAGATATTAAACTATCACCAACAGCTTGCGTACACTCCATCTCATAAATGCTACATGCCGAATTCTGTGCTTATATGAACACCCCAAATGGCTATAAGAAATCCCCAACCCCATTGTGTCTGCAACTGCATCATTTCAAACTCCTTATTTCACCTCTCTCTCTCTCTCTCACTAACATTAATACTGTCACACACTTTTTTCTGCAATGGAGTTGGGAAGCATACTGCACTTTCTTCAGGACAAGACCATTTTGATCACCGGAGCCACCGGCTTTCTTGCTAAAGGTATAAAATTTGAATTCTCTGTTGTTGTTGTATTTTACTGTACTGTTCTTCTGTTGTGTCTTTAAAATAACATAAAAAAAACCTCTTCCTTTTCCTTTCTGTGTTTCTGCAACTTTTTTTCATTATTTTGGTTAAAAAGGGTACACAACAATGATATGTTACATGCAGTATTTGCATGATGTAGACTATTATGATGATGTTGTACTTGTGTGTGTGAATGTGTGTTGCAGTTTTATTGGAGAAGATATTGAGGGTCCAACCAAATGTTAAGAAGCTCTACCTTCTCTTAAGAGCTGCAGACGCCAAATCTGCAACTCATCGCTTGCACAATGAGGTAAATGCACAAGATCAGTTTCTGCTCTGTGCAGTTCTTTTTAACCTTTTTCTCATCGTTTTAAGAATCAACTTTTATGATTTTCAAGTAGATATACATAAGTGCTGAATAACCATTTTCAGCATCTTTTTGGAAACTCAATGTAACTTTCGAAGAACTGCATTTTCTTCTAGAAAGGGTAGAATAGTTGTCTCAGACACTACACTAGCAGCAACCTTTGTCACCTGTCATAATATAACTAAGCTCGTGACTAATACCTCTTAAATTTTGCTGCTTTGGTGCAGATCATAGCGAAGGATTTGTTTAGGGTGTTAAAGGAAAAAGTGGGTGTAAATTTTAACACTTTCATCTCGAAAAAGACGACTCTGGTGCCTGGAGACATTTCTCGTGAAGATTTAGGAATTGAAGATACCATTCTAAGGGAAGAGATTTATGATCAAACAGATGTCATCATAAATTTAGCTGCAACAACTAACTTTGATGAAAGGTATAGTATATATACATATAAATATACATATATAAATAGTAAAAGTTCATATATCTGTTTGATGTTTTTACTGTCTCACCTTAAGTATCATCTTTAATATATTTCATGTAAAAATTGCAGGTATGATATATCTTTGGGTCTAAATACCTTTGGTGTTAAGTATGTGATAAACTTCGCGAAAAAGTGTAGTAAACTTGAGGTTCTTGTGCATGTATCAACAGGTTGGTATCCATTGATGACCATAAATATTATGAGTTAGAAAAAGGTAGCATATATACTTAGGATCACGTGCATAGATTAAGTATTAGCTAATTATTGTTTGATCTTAATCATTTGATTTCAGCTTATGTATGTGGTGAGGGAGGAGAAGAAGGGCTCATATTAGAGAAACCTTATCATTTGGGTGATTCTCTGAATGGAGTTTCTGGATTAGACATCAATGCAGAAGACAAGGTGGTTCGTGAAAAATTGACTGAGTTACGACAACTGGGGGCCACAGAAAAGGAAATTAAAGAGGTTATGAAGGACTTGGGTTTGAGCAGGTTTGTCAAAATCATTCTCAACTATTACAGTTTTAATGCTTCAAAAGATCCAAACTTTTTTCTAAATTGTTAAACTTTTTTGAATATGTGTAACAACAGACACATGGGAACTGGTATTTTTTTTCTCTTCACACTTCAAACCTAAAAACCTAATCTAAGATCAGTGATTGATGTTGAAGTTTAGATAGTTTAGTTTGAATTTGGTCAACCATGAGATATTGCAGGATTCTTTAGTTGATTGAATTTTCATTACAAAGTGAGTGTGGAATAATTATAATTCAAAGAAGAATATACTCAATTTTATGGTCATATGATAATTAAATATTTCAGTACATAGAAGTAATATTAAACTATGGAACCTGTCACTACGTACCAAGAACACATTTATATGTACAAGATTAGGTTGTTATGTAGGGTCCCAATGCTCTGTACATCTTAATCACCAATACTGCACATTAATTAGGTTATCAATAACTTGTTAAGACACGGTAGGAACATACAAATAAGGGTCTCCTAACAAACAAAAATTGCACTATTTTCAAGAAAAATATTTTCAGGCAACTAAATTTTTGACAATTTTTTTTATAATATTTGATAATAACACAAATTTATCTTCTACTCTTGAAAAATTAAGTATGAAAATTCATTAGACAACAAAATGTAAGATATAAATCTCATTTTATAATTATTTTTAAAGTTAAGGTAAACTTTAAAGATCACTTTTAATATTTTTAAGATATGTTTTGGTAAAAATTTAGATTCTTTACTATATTTGTTTGATGTTATTACGAGCATTAAAGACCTAATTGAAATTCAAATTCTGAATGTTCCTACATAATGTCATGATAGCAAGAAAACTAAAAAAAAATATGTTGTCTAAGCATAATGGAGTGTTTGTTTTAAATTTGGATTCTCGGTTTATTTTGTCTGTGTTGTATTTTTTTTATTATGGTTTTATAATACAATGATTATTACTAATTTTAACGTTTTAAAATAAATTAAAAAGATATTTAAAATATCAGTATAGTATATTTTTAATATTTTTAATGTTCAGCGAAGACCAATAAAAACAAAACTATAAAAAATCTAGATTGTTGGTTTTTGATAAAATTGATTAGTATATTGTTGTTATAATAATGATTTAGTGTAGGTAAGAGTGTGAAAGTACGTGTAATGAATTAATGTGGGGTTGTTTGTTTGGGTTGGTCCATTAAAACCTCGAATTAATTTCTTACCAAACCCCACTAACTCAGCTTTTCCCTATTGAAGAAGAAAGATAGGGTTATTTTTTGACATGGGAAATGGAGAGTGATGTTAATCACAAAATGGTGGTTCAAACAATGAAGGAGAAACAGAAACATAAATTGACCTACTAAACCCACCACCCTCTTTCATTTATGGTTCTTTCATTCATAACCTTTACACGTACTCCATCACGTGCTCAAGGGTCATCTCCAAAATTTATTTTATGATGCTTCAAATCACTTCGAAAATGACTTCTCACATGCATCACTTCCTCACTCCTACGGATTAAATTAATTAAATTCCATTCTTTTACTTAGAACTTTTTTTTTTTAACAATATATGAGGTTATCTTTGAAAATCACTATCTTTTATGATTAGGAAAGATAAATATATAAAACTATTATTTATATTTACTAAAATATGTTAGTGTTTTTTTAAGTATCTACTACTTCAACTTTTTCTTAACTAAATATGTTTTCATGGAAATCTATATGTGATCTACCTTTTAAAAAAGAATCTAATCTAACATATGCATGACGTAGAGTCAAGCTATAGGTCATTGTTGAAGTTAGTGAAAAATACTAAAACACATATATATAATTCTATTATGATTTTATGAAAATAAAAAAATATTATCCATGTACTATACTAGTTGGAATTCGTCACATATTATCATTCTTTTCCTTTTCTTTGCTTTAAAATGCATGTACTGGAAAGGTTGTTTTTGTCTTTGACATACGTATTAATATAAATACACCTAAATTTTGCAACCTTAGGTTTTGTTAATTATTTTCCTCAGATAAATTTTCTTGGAGAATTTCTATTTCCTTTGTTTTGTTTTCAATTATAGTCACTGATGAAAATTAGGTTTAATTAGATCTGTATATTTTAATTAAATGTTTATTAATTTCTTTTTCTGTATATTAAATATTTAAAAATTTTATGTTTTTTATATAATAAAAATATTAGATTTATAGTTAACATAAAATAGTATAGTGATTAATGTAAAACGATAACAACTTAATAGAACAAAGTTACTTGGAGCATGACCTAGATACCGAAAAGTATATAATATATGGACAATGATACTTTAACCCACATTTTTCATTCACTTTTAACTTATTACTTCAATCACCATTAGATCATCACATTACATCACTAAAAAGAATAAAAAAAGATGATCTAATGATGATTGAAGCAATGGGTTAAAAGTAGGTAAAAAAATGAATTAAAATATCATTTTTCATAATATATTTCTGTAAAATTTACCTTAGGCGATAATTTCTGATGATAATAACAAGTTTAGTGTGAGTATCGGTTCTGAAAACCAGAATGTTGTTGTGTATAACCTATCAGGGCAAAGTTATATGGATGGCCAAACACATACGTATTCACGAAGGCCATGGGAGAGATGCTGGTGGAGCAACTAAAAGGAAACTTATCCGTTGTCATCATTCGTCCTACCATTGTTACAAGCACATTCAAAGAACCTTTCCCTGGTTGGGCAGAAGGTGTAAGGTAAATCTTTCTTCCAATTTCTCTCTCAAAATATTCAAACTCTTTACATAATTTATGCTATGCAAGTTCTGATGCCAAATTTCTTGTCTTTTTCATTTGGGGTGGTTCTTCTATCAGAACCATTGACAGTTTAGCAGTAGCTTACGGGAAAGGAAAACTCACATGCTTCCTTGGAGATCTCAGAGCAATTGTTGATGCGGTGAGGCTTCTGCATGAACCCTTATTGTGATTCATTTCTTATTTTTTTCTTCTCCAGATTCTGATCTCACTGAACATCTTCTATGAGCAGATACCAGCTGACATGGTGGTGAATGCAATACTTGTGGCTATGGTGGCTCATGCAAAGCATCCTAGTGATGATGTTATATACCACGTTGGTTCCTCTGTCAGAAAACCACTGAGATACAGCAAGCTTCAAGAAGTTGGCTTGAGGTATTTCACAGCAAAACCATGGATAAACAAGGATGGAAGACCAGTTAAGGTTGGCAAAGTTACAGTGTTGAACAACATGGACAGCTTCAGAAGATATATGTTCATCCGCTACCTCGTTGTGCTCAAGGTAGTGTGATCAATGATCATATAACTGAAATTTCACTGCAGATTTTTACAATGACAGGAACTTAAAATCTTTTACTTGCACAGGGACTTGAGCTAGCCAATACTGCATTTTGCCAGTATTTCCAAGGAACATATCTTGATCTCAATAGGAAGATCCAGATTGTGATGCGGTTGGTGGACCTTTACAAGCCCTACTTGTTCTTCAAAGCTGCGTAAGTTTTGATTACCATAGAAACAAAAAAGTTTGTGCATTTATGTATAAGGTATGAACTTAAAGAAAATGAATGTTATGACACAGGTTTGATGATATGAACACAGAGAAGTTGCGAATGGCAGCGAGAGAAGGAGGGGTGGAGAGAGATTTGTTTTACTTTGATCCAGAAGTGATCAATTGGGATGATTACTTTTTGAACATTCACCTTCCTGGTGTGGTGAAGTACATTTTCAAGTGAGATTATAAATGAAGTGAGATTTATATATATATATATATAGAGAGAGATATAATATTGTTAGAGTGAATTTTATTACTATATGGTAAAAAAAATTGTACTAGATGAGTGAGATCACGGTTATGTTAGAGTATGTGAAGGGCAGCATAAATGGTGTTAGAGCTGCTAAATATGTTTCAAATACTTTGATAAATTGTATCAATATTTCAATCATATATTTTAATTTACTTGTCTCTTACAACAAGTAAGAGTGAGTGTCTGATTTTAGTAAACAAATGGTTTTTCTTTGTACTTTCTCTCTTTGCACTTCTTATTTTTCTTTAAAATGATATTCCTTCAAAATTATTTTCATCACCTTTGAAAGATGTACGTTAATAGTTTGGACAATGATATTTTGACTATTAAATTTTGATAATTTTTTTTGACAACATGATATATCATTTTTAAGTGGTTTTGGAAGATTGAGAATGAGAAAAATAAAAAATAAAAAACTATTTAAAAGATGACATCTAAAATTATAAGAGAAAGTTGTTAAAAAATTTTAATTCAAAAGATCATTTTTCTAATAGTTTTCCTTCTTTCTATTCTTTGTACCTTTTCTCTCTTCCTTTTACTTTCCATCTCATTTTGAATGTGTATTTTAGGAAGAGGTGATGAGAAAGCAACTTATTTATTGGTTATTTATATCTACCTATAATTAAATTCATCCGTTACAAAAATATATATATAAAAAAATCGTAATTCATTATTTAAAATTACAAATAGCTAATTTAAAAAATGTAATGGTAATTTTATCCATACAAAATTAAAAAAAAAAAATGAATCGAACCATCTTTTTATTAGTAAATCTTGAACTTATATTTTTTAAAACTATATTTTTAATATTTTTTCAAAGAAACTACTTCTAAAAACTTTTTTTTAATTAATTATACGGATGAATTGAATATCCATTCATGAGAAAATATATATCAATCGATAAGTTAAATATATTTTTTATTAATAAGATCGGATTAGATTAAATTTTTAATTAAACTTTTAATAGATTAAAATAGATTCATTATTTTCACTATTCAATTGATTATAATTCAAAGTAAAATTAAGTGATCGATCATTTTTCACATTCTTATATAAAGTATAATTGATGGTATCTTTTTCCTTACACTCTCTTTTTAGTCTTTGTTGGTGTCATATTTTTTGGTTTTGCAAAATTATAAAAAATTACCGTTCATATAAATAAATTATTTATTATATTTTTTAGTTTTCCTTTTTCAAATAATTTTCAATGTATAATAAAAATTAAAAATATAATTGAAAAAAAAATGTTACCTTTGAATTAAAAAAAAAATGACATAAAAACGATAAATTTTCTTTCTCATCAATTTTAATTTTTGTTGCTTAATTTTTTTACTGTAGATGACGTTTTTATTTTGCCCCATCACCTTAGTTGTTGTCACGCGTTTTTATTTTTATTTTTTGCAAATGACTATTATTTCCATCTAACATTAATTTTATAGAATTATAAAATTAGAAAGTTATTATAATTCTATAATTTAATGATTTTAAGTAATTCTAAAGTTTTCATGACTCTTCAACTATTTTTCACTTTCAATTTTTATATATTTTATTATTTTTTAAACATTTTTTATTATTTTTTAAATAATGGTATATGTGTAAAAAAATAGTTTAATTAAAAGGAGGATTAAAACTTGAATGAAAAGAATGGAAGGTGTATGAGTAAATGCGCGGATGCAAATATTAAACAGGTGGCCCAAAAACAAGATAGGATAATGTGGGGGTGTGTGAAGTGTGACTCGCAGTGCAAAAAGTAAATAACGTGGAAATGTGAACCGAAGTCAATTTGAAAGAAATATTTACTTACTTATTGGTGACGTAAAAAGTCCTTTTTGTGACGTAAAAATATTTTTGTATAAGTTATAATTAAATTTAATTATTAATTTGAATGAATAAATTATTTTATTTTAATAGAAGAGAAGATCAATTTAGATTAAAAATATAAATAAAAAAATTAAATTGAAAACAAATACTGTCATGTGATAAAAATATAACACATAACATTGTACACACAACTTTAACGTCAATTTAACAAAATAATTAAATTAAACAATATTTTTAAAAGATTGAAAGTCTAAATTGAACAAATAAAAAATTAGAAATCTTTTTGAAAATTCAAATAAAATTAGAGAATCAAATTAACTATTAAACTTTATAAAATTAATAACTATATTGGAAATTACTTGAAGATTAAGTGAGAATACACACTATAGTGCCTCTCAATAAAACCTTTAACTGCTTAATCATTAGTCAATTCCACCAACGCCCAATGAGTTATCATAATTTGTGGGGTGCAGGAAGGAAAAAGGGGTGCAGGAAGAAATTTCGTCTTTGACTTTGTCGGAACATAGACTCAAGAATTATTCCCAACACATCTTGGAGTAGCATAATAAAAAAAAGTTTTTACAAATTTTATCTAAACCCTTCTTAATAAGATTACTAAAGATAAAACATTGATGTTCTGAAAAGTTAATTTTGTATGTTATAATTTTTATTGGATTTAAAGTTCTACATCTTCTTTAAAGAATTACTTATATAAGTAATAAAGTGAAAATACAATCATTAATTTAACCGATAACTTTTGCACAATTGTGCTACCTTAAATGAGTAGCTTCAAGTTCAAACCTTATAGTTATTTCACATTACTGCTAACAGTTACTTTTTTTTATATAAATATCAACCATATATATTATTTGTTTCTGTAGCATATGACTATTAACACCCTCAGCCGGGCAATTCAAGGATAAGCGACTGAAGGTCGTCCGCTACAGGTGGACTATCCAACAGTTGGAGTTTAAAGTTGTAAACTTTGTTGATGTGACAATTTCTTCAGAGTAATTTTAGGGAGTTTATAACCGAGCGACCCCGAGAACAAGCGACCGAAGGTTGCCCGCAACGGCCGGTGGACCTAGCGATGAACAATTAAAAATCACATTGAGACCTTTCTTAATGTGAGCATCAACAAGTACATGGCTGATCGGAGTGTGGATGCTCAACGACGTTAGTCGGGCGGCCAAAGAGATAACATCTGAAGTTAAAGTAAAACAAGTCAGTAATCAAGTTTAAAAAGTAATTGGGTCGTAATTAAGAAAACCCTAATCAGAGGCCCATATCAAAAACTATAAATAGGGGTCTAAGGTAAGATGGTAAGAACTTCTACTTCACATCTATTACGACATTAATTGCATACCCCCGAACAGGCTTGAACTGATTTAAGCATTAGAACCTAATTGACAAGTATCCCGATCGTCTGGACAACTGAGCAGGAGAAAGGAAAGGAAGACTGAACAAAAAGCAAAGGAGAAACTATGACAAGAAAACTGATGATTAAGTGAAGATGATTAAGCGAATATTTTAGATAGATATTCAATCCATACACCCGAAACTGTTTCTTTATATAAAAAGAAAATTAATTTTATTAATTGTATCATTAGTATTCAACCCCTTTATGCACATCTTAATGTTGCGCATATATGTGACAATTGGGGAAAGTATAGTTAATGCCATCGAAATGGATTGAAGTCTTGTCAATGGATTAGGTGCACTAATTAAATGTGTGGATAAATCAAATTTATAATTGAAGTGATGAAATATGTTTAGCAGATTTTTTTTATAAATACTTTTCAAAATAAAAAATATTTTTTAGTAATTTATAATTATAGTTCGTAAAAAAATTAGAAAAATAGATGAAATTATGTTTTACAAATTATTTTATACGTAAACTAATCTTATTAATTAAGAAGTAATAATATTAGCATTCTAACAAGAAAATGAGAAATAATGTTAGCATTTTATAGAGTGGAGTAATGAGAATTGGTTACTCATCACATTTGACAACTTAAGAATCTTACATAATCCTAACAGTAATAAGTGATTATTGAATGAAGTCCAAAATCGAATCTATTTAGTTCCAATTTCAGCCATATATAACATATATCTATAAATGCCCAACTTCAAAGTCACAATAGACACCAATAACATGTGTTCATGTGAACCCATACATACAATAATTAAGGCCTTCATAAAATCAACACACATATATACATAATTAAAAAAAAATATTCCTCTAATACAATCCAACAAATCAATTAAAATATACAAATCATTAATTATTTTCTATATAAATATGTAAAAACATACAAATAATTTCAAAGAAACACTAACTTAAAATTTTTAATTATTTTATATTTTTAACTTGAAAGAAAAAAAAAACCTTGTTTAGTGACAAATTTTTTGTTGAACAATTAGATAAAAAAAGTCTCTAAAAATATTACGTAATTTTAGTTTTAAAAAGACCGACTTATTTGAGTGAAAACTAAATAAAAAATAATTCTAATTTACTATTTTTAGTTCTTTTAAATAGATATATTCCTTTTGGGTAAAAATTATCGTACAAATTATTCATTCTATACAAAAATTAGTATTAGATAAGTTTGTTTGTACACTGATTAGACCAACCTAACAAGACACATTGGAAAAATAACACACATTAAACGACTGTATCCATTATCTGATTATACGAGTCTTAATATATATACATTAACAAAATTGTTCATATATTAATTGAGCAAGTCTAATAATACATATAAGATGAATGTGTCTATATAATTATTAGACGAGTCTAATGCTACATATTAGTCGAGATTGTCAAAGAACTAATTAGATAAGTCTAACATACACATTAAATCAATATGTTCATATAATAATTTGTACTTTCAACAAGTCTATTCTACTTATTTTTGCATATTTTTTTATATTTTTAGAAAGTCTACTTTATATATTTTTTACAAAGTTTATTATTTATATTTTTAAAAGCATATTAACTTTTTTAAAGCTATAAATTATTTTTAGATGAATTGTATTCAAAATTTAATTATAAACTAAAAAATATTTAGTATTTCTTTCCTCGATCTCCAAATATTTTGTAATGAACATACAAACAAACATAAACTCGTAGCCATAGGTTTAAAGTTAGTTTGAGTGAAAACTAAACCAAAAATAATTCTAACTTACTCTTTTAGTTTCTTTTAAACGAGATATATTCACTTGGATAAAAATTATTGTACGACTTGATCATTCGATACAGAAATCAATTTACTTTCTAAAGAATTCAAATTTAAAACTTTGCGTTTAAATATTCTAAAAAAACTTAAAATATAAAATTTATATACACTAATCTCATCATTTCCCTAAATAAAATATAACTAAAAGTAAAATAGTATCCAGCCCACTTAAAGATGGTTTACCCGTGACTTGAACAAATCTTTCGTATACGGTAAACACAACTTCATCCAACACTTCAAAACAAAATTTTAAAGGTTAAATATGTTTTTGGTCCCTCAAGTTTGAGCGAAATTTGAGTTTAGTCCCTCATCAAAATTTTTGACCAATTTAGTTCTTCATCTTCCAAAATGCATGAATTTAGTCCTTTTAACCAAATTTTGTTAAGTTTATCTGACATTTCAAGCGCATTTCATGATAGTATTTAAATTATTTATTCTGTTTGACACATTTTTGCTTCAATGTTAACTTAAATACTATCATGAAATGCGCTTGAAACGTCAGATAAACTTGACAAAATTTGGTTAAAAGGACTAAATTCACACATTTTGAAAGATGAATGACTAAATTGATCAAAAGTTTTGATGGAGACTAATTCCAAATTTCGCTCAAACTTGAGAGACCAAAAACATATTTAACCCAAATTTTAAATATTAAATCATACTTAATATATCATAAATATCACACTTTTACCTTTCAGAACACAAGTAAACCATACACACATCAAAATATAATCCTTACATAATATATATATATATATATATATATATATATATATATATATATATATATATAAACCTTTTTTTATCTTTGTTTTTCAATTTCATCCTTTAAATAACCTTTTTAAAATTAAAATAATTACTTCATCAATATTTTCTTTTTAAGTAAACATTTTTTTTAAACTTAATTACTTTTTCATTAAAAAATTACTTACAAAATAAATAAAAACTACTTACAATAAAATTATTTATATTTAATTTTATATTTATAATAATAACACTAATAATAATTTTATTAAACTTTATTAAAAATAATACACATATACGCATAGCACATATATATTTTCACTAGTATATACATAAATCTGATCTTCTTAAAGTTTAAGGTTCTACGAGGTTTACGTAGCTCTTTTTATTTGAAAATTCTAATTACGACAAACCTTACTTAAAAACTACAGTTACTCGACCTTAAACTCCAACAAGACTAGTTTTAGACATAAGAAGCTCAAATTTATTCATGGAAAACCTTGATCATTAAATTAAAGGTATCACTATGGTCGTAGACTACTATAAATTTATCTCTGTCCATTAAATCTCTTATGTAAACTCTTACTCTTAGGCATGTTAACAATCCAAAAGTATATTTATTGCAAGAAAAAAATGACAAAAGAAAAACCTATTCTAAATAATATTTTGAGTAGTACAATTCTACTAGCATGATATGTTCAAACATTAAAAATGATCAACTAATTCTTTAGAGAGAAGATAGAAAAATATGTTTTTATATAATTGTTCTTGTATGGAACCGAACTATCTTGCAAGATTCGGTATGTCCCTACTTCACTGTATGTTTTTATTTCACTGTTTGAGATGTATCTACGTTCTTGAGTGAACCATAAGGGATGGAGTATTTACAAACACTCTAACGCTGAAGTCAATTAATATGATCTAGGAAATCCACTCATGTGAATATGATTAGAGATAAATCTGTACCCGGAGATAAATCACCTTTATATACTTTATTAGTTGGACCTTAGTTTGATTGGGCTAGTTGTATCTATATTAAGAATGTAATCGTATTAGGAAGGTTTAGATTCAACAATAAATTTGGTATTGTAACATTAGATTGAGTATTATTATCACGGAGAAACCAAGATGATACTGACTATTCAGACTCAACATGATCTCGGTTTACATATGATTGTTCCAACTGTAAATCGGGATAATCTCGATCCTACACAGTATAATAGATGAATTTATATGCAACATTCATTAATAATTAAAAGTTAATTCAAGTACATGAAAGGTCTCATAAATCATTCAAGATACTAGATGTGTGTATATATCTACAATTAGTTAATTTATGACAACGATCTATAATTAAACTAATTAACATCCAATATATTTGTAGTTAACCTATATGTACTTTATTCAAACCTTTTATTTATTTTTTTAATTAGGAGGAGAACTTCTATATGGTAGAAAAATAAATAAATTAGTCGTAATATTTTAATTTAAAATTAAAAAAATGAGTGTTTTGACTTGAAGTGTAAGATGAACGGGTAATGAATTTTAATAATCATGGTTAATATTTAATATAACTTTTTATGTGAATAGCTATAATATCATCATTCACGTCACGTTCAACGAATTTGAATTCTTACTTTTCATGTATTGTTGTTTTGTTGTATCTTCAAAATATATAGTAGACATTCGCTTAAGTCCGAATTCATTTAAATCCACATTCTGTATAAATGCGCATTTGAAAAGGAAAAATTTTCTGATCAATAATTTTATGACTTTATTTTCAGAAAAAAAATCCATAAGGTCATTTGACGATTATTTTTTATTCATTCACATGTGATTATCGATTGACCATTTTGTAAAATGCAACTAAGAGTAAAGAACACACTCTTAACTTGATTTATTTAACTGATGATAAATAAGGGAAATCTTTCAATTCACTCACATCGACGTCAAGGATTGATAACACTTTCTAATGAGTTGAAGATAACATTGTGTTGGTCAACTTCAACTTCGTCCAGACCAATTACTTATATTTTATATTCTTTTACATTTTATTATATATAGAAAATATATGAATAAAATAAAGTAATACTCATAATATCTATCATATATATCATATATCATATTTTTCACAATCCCTAACAATTCTTAGCACTCATAATATTTCATACTATAATTATATGAAGTAATATTTCATAATGTAATATGACTTCTAAAATTTCATAAGTCCGCGTTCCAATTAAGTTCACATCAAATTTTCAAGATCAAAATGCGGACTTAACGAATGTTTACTATAATAATAATCACTGATTTTAATATTTTAAAATATATTAAAAATATCTTTAAAATACTAAAATAATATATTTTAAATGTTTAGGAAAGGATAACACAAAATCATCTATGAGGAAAAATCACAATTAATAGTTGACAACAAAATATTCATTCATAACCTCGCCATAAAGGTATGGTATCCTTAGTCCTCTAAATGGTTGACGAATCCCTACTATAATAACTACCTATGTCGGAATGAAAAGATTCCCTCGAAGAACTTGACGAAGAAGATGAAGCAATACCTGTGACCCGCATGCATCTTGTATAGGTATAAATTTATATTTTTTAATAAATTATTAAACTTTTAATGTCAATATTTTATATCTAGTTCCAACATGTGAATTAAACGAATTTTGTTTACTAATAATTCGTAACTCTTAATCTAATTTAACTTCAAAGTTAATCTTTCTTATTTTTATTGATTGACCATTATTTAATAGATAGAATAATTATTGTTATGCAAATAATATAAAATATCTTAATATATTTTTGCTGATGGAACTAATTCATTTAACTTACAAGTTAAGTGGATAAATAACAAATTTTATAACACAAATTTATAAAAAATATTTTTATTTTTCAAAATAATCAAATAATATAAAATAGAGAATATATTTTATAGAAAGGTATTCTTTTTCAGATTCAAAATTATAAATAAAAATAACCAATCTTATATCTCTTACGTAAATTTGCTATAAAGTTTGATATTTTTGTTCACCACAATAGAGTTTTAAGTTATTATTAATTATGATATTTAAAATTCTACTAAAGTATAATAAATTATATTATTTATTAAATATATCTTAAGACAATACTATCAACAATTATTAAAAAAGTAACTTATCTTAGAAAGTTGAAAAGTAGAGAAAGAAAACTATATATCAGTAAATATAAAAAAATCATGTTAAAATAAGTCTTCAAATTACCGTTCACATATTTAAATAATACACTGGACTTAACCGTATGTTAATATCGATATATTAATATTAAAGCAAGCTCATAAAAAGATAAAATAATTATTAACAAAAATTACTTTAGCAAATTTTATACATAATATTTGTAATTAACAAGGTTAATAACTAATCTTTAATTTATATATATATA